>Ga0315268_10003415_pt1 | contig 17520 bp, 9 predicted proteins | sample C1_top_MG_FD_204535 | JGI IMG/M metagenome (GOLD analysis project Ga0315268, IMG submission 204535) | Sediment microbial communities from Yellowstone Lake, YNP, Wyoming, USA - C1_top | ecosystem: Environmental > Aquatic > Freshwater > Lake > Sediment | place: USA: Wyoming | collected 2017-08-01
GTTGACGGCCTGATCGAATATGGTCTCGTGATTTTGCGTGGGGCCGAATCCGAAAATCAACGTCAAAGCCGTTGAATTCCAGGCGTAGGCCGAAGGCCCAAGAAAAATCTCCATCGCGAGGAGCAACCAGATAGATGAAACGATGGATCGATGGCGCTGCAGTTCCCGCTTATTTGTCGTCATACGGGTTCTTAAATTTTTTGCGTTCGTCCTCGATCCCCATATAAGAAACCTTTCGGCCTGTCGCTTTAAACAGGATGCGAGCGGCGTCGGCGCGGAGGGTCTGTTCATTCGGATTTCTTCGCTCATCGTCCTTAATGAACTGTTCTAAAAAAGGCTCTATGCCAGCTGGTGGGTTCTTCCAAATTGAATAGAGGACCAGACGTTGCACTTCCCTCTCTTCAGTCGAAAACGCTTTGAGAATCCTGAGGCCATATTCGCTCGGACTAATATTGAGCAATCCCCGATATGCGTAAGTTCTAAGACGCACATTGCCGCTAGCGAATCGATTTTCAAGCTGAGCGGCGATATCCTTCCTTGTCGCCTCCGACTTCGTGGCTTTCCCGATCTCAGCTAAAGCCTCCTCGGCGCTTATCGCGAAATCAAGATCGGGTCCACTGAGCAACCCTATCAATGTCGGAAGTGCAGCCTCATCGCGCATTCTTGAGATTGTGGAATTAGCGCCAACACGCTGCGCCCACCCCTTGTTTGCATTCTCTATAACCTTGGGGAGAACCTTGGCCCCGAATTTCGCCAAATATGACCCCGGCATCGCCGACATGAATTCGTCGCGGGAGATTATTTCATCGATGCTGTCGAAATCGCCTAAATCGATGAGCGTCCAAATGGCGTAGTCGTTGTAATTCAGGTCTGCAAGGAGGGATTTCTCCTTATATTTGTAAATATCCTGGGGATCCTTTAGTTTGTAGCGCTTCCTTTTGCTCAGCAGGCGTCGTATCTTGGGCGCCGCATCTTTCAACTTCATCTTTCCGATGGCTCTGATTGCCGCTTCCTGCACGCCATCGTCCCTGTCGTCCAACAACTCCCTGTAGACCTCCTGAAGGTGGACCGAACCAGATGAGACGTCCGCCAGCATGTCAATGAGTTGCGGCTTGGACTCGTCATCTGCTTTGCGCAGACCCTCCGCCAGAGCTCTTGCCTCCGTGGCACTCTTTGGAGGCATATGGGAAACGAACAATGCGTCTCTATTCTTGTCAGCCGCGCTCATGAAGCTCACTAAGCTGAGAAACGCCGTTAGAGCTAAAGCTATGTTTCGCAGAAAATATTTCATTTGGCAATTCCTTCGCGACGAATAATCCAGAGACAGGCTGTTTGTCCGTTTCTGGCGGGCGGGCGCGACTCGGCACGGCGGAGGGTTCGAGGGTTCAACGTTCAGCTCGGCACAAACGAGTACTGTCGCGGAGTATAACCTCAAAGTATAATTGCGCAAGACCCAAACGGAGTCTAATTACAAATATTATTACGATTTTCCAATTTTTTACTTTCGCGACCGGCATTCATGCAGCGGCTTCCTTAGAAGAACTCAGGAACGAAGAAGAGATGCACTTGCGCCGACTGGACAGGCGAGCTACGATAACCGGATGACGACGACCGCCTGGGGCGCCCGGCTGCCGGCGCTGCGCGCGCGCGGTTTCTTGATCCAGGACCTCGCCGCCGTGGCGCTCGGCCTCAAGCCGATGTGCCGCTCGGGCTTCACGCGCCGCGACGACGAGACGTTGGCCGGTCTGCGCGCCTTCGCCGGCGCCGCCGGCCTCGCGCTCACGGTCTACGAGTCGGCCTACGAGAGCGCGGAGCCGATGTTCGCGCTGACCGAGTCCGAGACCGCCCTGGCCGAGTATCAAGCCGCCCTCGAGGCCAAGCAGGCCGCGGTCCGAGACGAGGACACCGCCCGGGCCACGCGCGAGATCGGACGCCTGCTGGGCTACCCCTCCTGCTGCGTCGAGGCCTTCTCCGCGCACGAAGGCGAGCGTTCGGGCGCGCCGTACCCCGCCGCCGTCCGCGAACGCTCGGGCCCCGGGCCCTACCCCTGGCCCGCGAACTTTCTCTACAACTTCCACTCGCGCAGCGCGCACGGCCAGGCCGAGCTGCGCCGCCTGCTCGCGCGCGGCTACCGCGCCATGGACGCCTACGTCCTGCCCTGGATTCCCTGCTGCTTCGACTGCGCGGCGAGCCTCGCCTACGCCGACGCCCTCCTGCCGGCGCTGGAGGCGCACGATCCCGCCTTCTGCGCCGGACTGCGCCAGCTCCTGTCGGCGCCCGTGCTGGTCTTCGGCGAGTGGGGCCTGGTGCCGCTGACGGACGCGCGCCGCGACGGCCGACGGCTCGCCTACGGCGCCGCCGTCGACCTCAAGACCCTCGCGCCGGCGCCCGCGCTGACGCTGCTGACGGGCGGCGACGCGCTGGAACCGGCCGGAGACGGCCGCTGGGAAGTCCTCGCCGGCGGACGCGCGCGCGGCGCGGTGTCGGCCCTGCTGCTCGAGTTCTCCGCCTCGACGCGGCGCGATTGATTCGGAGGGCTACTTCTTGTCGGCGGGCTTCGCCGGGGAGCCGAAGCTCTTGTCGGGCAGGCCGGGCAGGAACTTCGGGGCGAAGAAGAAGATCGCGCCGACGGCCAGGAAGGCCAGGGCGATCGGGCCCAGCGCCGCGGGGAAGGCCGGGTGGAAGAAGCTGATGAGCAGGGTCATCAGACCGTAGCCGAAAGACGTCGAGGCGTTCATCAGCGAGCTGTTCACCCCGAACGCGTTGCCGATGCTGGCTTCCTTGGCGTTGCGGCTGAAGTAGGAGTTCAGCGCCACCGACGTCGGTCCCGTGAACAGCCCCAGCGCCAGCATCCCCGCGAAGATCGCCGGCATGGAGCCCCAGAACATCAGCGGCAGCAAGGACGCCGCCGCCAGGCCGATGCCCAGGAACTTCACCCAGCCGCGCGAGGTGAACTTCGACGCGCCGTACATCAAGGCGGAGCCCATGGCCACCGAGGCCGCCACGGCCAGCCAATTGCCCGGGAACAGCCGCAGGAAGCTCCAGGCCGCGCCCATCGCCAGCACGACGCCCTTGATGAGGGCCTGCGCCGGGATCGACTTCTGAGTGAAGGGGATGCGCAGGGACGGCAGCTTGGCCTGGCTCGCGTTGGACACCAGCTGGCCGAAGAACAAGGCGCCGAGCAGCTGGCCCAGGATCAAGCCCTTGCCGGCGGTTCCGCCGATGATGCCCGCCATCAGCGGCAGGGCCATGTACTGGAACGGGTAAATCAGGCCGAAAGCCAAGGCGGAGAGCAGCATCGTCGCGCGCAGGCTCTTCTGAGACCAGACCGTCTTGAAGCCGTCGGTGCGCGACACCCACCAGAACAAGGACGCCGACATGGGCAGCGGCGAGTGCCAGAGCAGGTACGCGCCCACCGACAGGCCCAGCAGGCCGATCTCCTTCCAGTACTTCTTGAAGAAGGCCTTCGCGCCGGCGACGCGGGCGCTCACGGTCTCCGAGAACGAATGAGCGGCGGCCGCGATCTTGGCCTTCGCGTTCGGAGCGACGTTCGGGATCATGAACCAGATGATCGCCGGGACCACCGTCAGGTGCAGGATCGTGGACAGGACGAACGGCATCATCGGGTTCCACTTGTCGATGAACGAGCCGATGCCGACGATCAAGGTCAGGAACACCTGCAGCGACATGAAGTTGACTGCGCCCAGGCTGTTGATCGTCTCGATCTGGTTCTTGCCGGCCAGGCGGCGGAAGTAGGCGCTCTCGCTGGTCATCAGCAAGGACAGCTGCCAGCCGTTGGCGATGGACGCCAGCAGCAAGGTGCCGAAGCTGAGGATGCCGAAGTACGAGAAGGCGGGCAAGGCGAACGCCAGCAGGCCGCGGATGACCGCCAGCAGGATCAGGCCGTTGCGCGGCGACATCTTGTCGGCGATGAAGCCGTTCAACGGGCCGGTGGCGATGGCGGCCAGCGGTCCCAGCGCCATCAGCACGCCGAAGGTCGCGCCGCCCACGGCGTGGATGGCGACCAGCGGATACGCCAAGGAGGTCAGGATGAAGGCCGAGATGCTGATCGAGCGCTGGATGAACATCCCGGTGACGCCCTTCTTGTCGATCCAATCGTCGCCCTTCGGCGCCTCGGGGGCGGCGGGCGCGGCGGACGGAGCGGCCGGGCCGGCCAGGAACTTGTCGCCCTTCTGAAGGCCGGGCCCTTCCAGGCTGACCGGCGACGGCGGCGTCGCGCGGCTCTCGCCGGAGACGGGCTTGGCCTGATCCGGCGTGGCGGCGGCGGCGCGGGACAGAACGGCGGGCGCGGGCGTCAGCGCGGCGAAGGACGCGGACGGGGCGGCCGCGCGCTCGAAGGACGCGGCGCGCGCGGCGGGAGCGGCGGAGGCGGAGACCGGCGCGGACTCGTCCAGGCCGAAGTAACGGCGCATGCCGGTGTAAAAAGAATCGAGGAGGCCGGTCTTGGCCTGGCCGCGGGCGCCTTCCAGCGCGGAGACGGTCTGAGTCAGCTGGCCGCGGGCGGTGACGGGCGCGGCCTCGCGGCCGTCGGCGGCGGCGGGCGCGATCTTGAGGGCGGCGGCTTCCAGCGAACGAGCGACGGCGGCGGTCGGGACGGCGGCGACCGGAGCGGCGGCGAGCGCGGACGAGGGCAAGGACGGCAGGACCGCGCCGGAGCGCGAGAACGACGCCGTGGGAGCGCCCAGGAACGCGGAGGCGGCCGGCGCGCCGGGCATGGCGAAGGCGGACGCGGCGGCGGCCGTCGGAGCGGATTGGATCAGCCCGGCGGGAAGAGAGGCGTTCAGCGACGGCGCGAAGGTGCCGGCCCCGGGAATCGCGGTGACGCCGCCGATCGAGGTAACGGGGATGACGACGGCGGGACCGGACGGACCGCGGACGGCGCCGACGGCGCCGTTCTGGAACTGGGCGAGGGCTTCGTAAGGAGCCAGTCCGGGAGCGAGCGCGACCAGGACGAAGGCCAGCGTCGCCGCGAGGACGGTCTTGAAGAGGCGCGTCGTTCGGGTCAGGCTCATCTTCATCCTTATAATACCGGACGGCCGGGTTTGGCGGTTGGGCCCTCGGGCCCCGGACGGGCCATCAAGAGGCCTAGGCCTTCTTGGGACCCTTCTTTGGCGCGGCCTTTTTTGCGTCCGTCTTCGGCGCGGGCGGGGCGTTGTGGCGGCGTATGCGGTTCATCACGTTCTTGAGGAACTTGTCGAACTTGAGCCGCGACCAGTCGTTCAGCTGGGGCTGGTAGGCGCCCGCCGTATAAAGGAACTTGAGGCCGTAGCCGGAGACCTCGGCGCGCTCGCCGGTGCCGCCGTAGGGCAGGGGCAGCTCCTTCCACATCCGGCGCACGAGCAGGTCGTAGAGCTGGACCTGGGTGTCCTTCTCCAGGCTCTGCAGGGTCGGCACCTGGCCGGTCTTGAAGTCCACGATGACGACCTCGAGCTTCCCGTCGGCGGTCTTGCGCGCCACGACGAAGTCGAAGATCAGGCGGAAGATGTCGCGGCCGTCGACGACGCCCTTCTTGAAGCGGTCCAGCACGACCATGTTCGGCAGTTCGGTGCCGACCGCGATCGGATACACCTTCAGCACGTCGTCGGCGATCTGGTGCATGGCGCGCAGGCGCATCTCGACGGTCTCGTAGAAGCCCGCCAGGCTCTCGCCGGGGCGCCCCAGCAGGTTCTTCGCCGAGCCCTGGGCCTCGTGCTCCCAGATGCCGCGCGCGACTTCGACCGTTTCCTCGGCCGTGGGGAACACGCCGTCGTTGCGGTACTTCCACACCGCCCAGTTGAAGGCCGAGTGCATGATGTGGCCGGTCATCATGTAGATGTTGCCGAAGTCGCCGAAGCCGCGGTTCGGGTTCTGGATGAACGACGAGATCTTGGAGGCCGAGGCCGCCAAGTCCCCCGCCCGGTTCACGCGGTACGGTCCCAGCAAGGACGCCAGCGACTCGTCGGCGAAGCGGACGCCGTCCGAGGTCAGGTGCGCCGCGGGCTGGACCGAGCCGGGCAAGGCGCCGAGCAGGGCCGCGTCGCGGGAAATCACCATCAGGTCGCTGTTGTTGGCGTACACGCCCTCGTGCTCGCGCAGGACCTCGAGCAGGTGCGGAAGCGCGCTGACCATGGTCTGCGGGCGGATCGTCACGACGGAATTGCCGTCGCGCACGGTCGCGCTCCACTGCCACTGATCGGGGTCCAGGCGCATGCTGCGCATCGCCCCGACCAGCGCCGTGCGATAGGCCTCGGCGTCCATGCCCTTCGGCAGGACCGCCTCGACGCGCGTCGAGCGCGCCTCGACGGACCGGACCGGAGCGACGGTGCGGGCGGTGAACTCCATCATCTCCAGCTGCTGCGGCGTGAAGCGGACCGACGGGAGCGGCTTCGAGAAGTTGCCGGTGTAGCCGGACAGGCTGTTGCCGTCGTCGCTGAGGATCACCATCTTGTAGCGCGAGATCTGGTCGCGCTGCTTGAGGCCCAGCTTCTTGGTCAGCAGGTCCTCGACGGAGCCGGGACCGGCGTTGGGCTTGTCGGAGAGCAGGACGAAGTACACGCCGGTCTTCATCAGCTTCGTCATGTCCTCGATCAGCGGGTAGGGCACGCCGTCGGGGAACAGGCGCATGTCGAGCAGGACGGTCTTGGGCAGAAGGTGATTCAGGCCCTGAAGCGGCGCGGGCAGCTCGACCGCCTCGCGCGGCGCCGTCGGGTAGGCGGACTCGTCGCGGTTCTCGGGCAGCTTGCGCGCCTCGACGGAGGACAGGAAGCGCACGAGGCGGACCTCGGACTGGGAGGACACCGGCGTGGGCGCGCCGGGCTTGCGGGCCTGACGGTCCTTGAGGTCCTGGATCAAAGCGCGGCGCAGCTGTTGGATGGTCTTGCCGACCATGCGCTGGGAGGTGAAAAGGCCCTCGAAGTCGCGGCGCTGCATGGAGGCGATCTTGATCGTCTTGGCCTGCTCGACCTTGGTCACGAACATGGTCTGGCTGCCGGACTTGAGAGCGATGAGCAGGCCCTTCTGGAACTTGTTCCAGTACCACTCGCTGCCTTTTCCTTTAATGAGGCCGACGTTGACGTTGAGCGCGCCCTTCTTGATGCCCAGCTTCGACTCGCGCGTCACGAACATCTCCGGCATCTGCGGCAGGGCGTCGGCGGTGTCGGTCGGGAGCTGTTCCGGGACCTCGACCTCGTCGTCGGCCGGGGCGGCGGCGGCGCTCTTGCCGCTCGCGCCGTCGAACGCGCGGCCGGAGGCGGGCGCGGGCATGGAGTTCATCGCGTCCAGCGCCGGCGCGGCGCCGGTCAGGCGCGCCCAGGCCCGGGCGAGAACGCCCTTCGCGTCGTGGGCGACGGCCGGGTTCTCGGCCCGCAGCTTGGCGAGCTCCGCGTCGATGGCCGCGCGCTCGTTCCTGATGCCCGTGTACTCGCCGTCGAAGCCGTGCGCGATCTCGTAGCCGGCCCAGTCCGAGCGGAGCGTCTTCTCGATGGCGCCGCGGCGCTCGGTGAGCGCGCGGTAGCGCGCGACCGGGTCCGCGGACGCGGCGGGGAGCGCGGGAAGCGCGGCCGCCGGGGCGATCGCGGACGGCGCCGCCGACGGGGCGCCCGCCGGCAGCGACGGCGCCGACAGCGGGGTCAAGGACGTCAGCGCCGGCACGGCGGAGAACCCGAGCGCGGCGGGGACGGCGCCGGCGCGCGGCGCGTTCATTCCGGCCGGAATCTCGCCGACGCGCACCTGGGCCGCGGCCGGTCCGGCGAACAGGACCGCCGCGAGGACGGTCCGCAGCGTCCGCCCCGCGAGCTTCACTTGCCCCCCGTCTTCGCCTTCTTGGCGGGCTTCGCCTTCGCCGCGGCCTTCTTGACCGCGGGCTTCTTCGCCGAGGCGGGCTTCTTCATGTCCTCCTTCGTCGCCTCTTCCTCGTGCTCTTTATAGTACTGCTGGTACTCGGCGTCGGCCTCCATGCGCTCGATGGCGGAGGTGATCTCGCGCACGATGGGGCCTTCGATCATCCCGTTCTCCTCCAGCATGTCGAACTCGGAGGCGTCGTAGACCTTGATGCGGGCGCTGGTGTGGCGCTCGAACTGGACGACCAGCTTCGTGATCGGCGCGCCGTCGGAGGAGCCGTGGTGCCACTTGCCGTCGGCGCCCTTGCGCGCGTGGCCCTTCAGCAGGGCCAGCGCGTACATGCGGGACAGGAATTCCTCGCCCTCGTCGGCGGTCTCCTTGCCGGTGCGGTAGCCGTAGGCCGTCAAGGTCACGCCCTCGCCGGTGCGCTGGCGCATCACGCGCGGGATGCGGGTGTAGATCTTGTAGATCTTGCCCGTGGAGTTGGACTTGAACTCCAGCATGATCGAGCTCTTGCGGTCGGTGTTGAGGCTGACCAGGTTCAGCTCGACGTGCGCGGCCGCGGCCGGGTAGTTGGCCAGCTCGCGGGCGTAGAAGTTCGAGACGAAGGCGCTGGCCTTCTCCAGATAGCCGCGCTTGACGTCGGACGGCGTGGTGGCCAGCGCGATCGCGAGCTTCTTGTTCACGTACACGCCGTTCTCGATGGGCTTGCGCCACATGTCCTCGAGCTGCTTCTGCAGGGCCCACGGGGTGGCGGTGAACTGGTGCTGGCCGTTGCGGATGTTCTCGTAGATCTTGGCCATCAGGCGGTTGATGACGGTGCCCACGAACATGGACAGCATCTGGCTGGTCTGGCGGTCGGCGGGCTTGGCCGACGCGCCGCCTCCCCCGCCGCGCGACTCGGAGTCGGCGCTGGGCACGTAGTGGCGCGACGGCTCCCAGAACTCGGCGTACTGGCGCAGCTTGCCGAGCTTGATCGCGACGGTCTCGAGACGCCGGTCGCCGAGCGTGGCGCCGAGCACGGCGCCGACGGCGGCGCCGTCGCCGGCCACCTGCACCTCGGCCAGCTTCGGGAACGAGGTCGAGAAGCGCAGGGACTTCATCGAGTCCGCGACGACCAGGAACTTCTCGGGCTGGGCGGACAGGCCCTCGCCGGGGAACTGCGTCTCCAGGGCGTCGAGCACGCGCGGCAGGGAGAAGCGCAGGGGCATGGAGTGGACGATCAGCGCGTTCGGATTCTCCGGATGCAGCTCGGCCTTATAAGGGAGGCCCGCCGACTTCATCTGCGCGTTGAGCTTGGTCAGGATGCCGGCGCGGGAGGCGCCGTCCACCGCGATCGTCAACGAGAAGGCCTCCTTGTCGGACGGAGCGGCCGTCAGCGCCTCGGCGCCGCCGGCGCCGATCTTCTCGGCGATCGCCTTGATCTTGGCGACGTTCTCCTCGGAGAACTGGCCGACGTTCTCCATGATGGCCTTCGGGTTGGCCGCGCGGCCGTGCAGGGCGATCTTGCCGCCGTTGAAGGCGACGACGACCACCGGGTTGGCGCGGGACTGCTTCACGCGCGACAGCAGGATCTCCTCGGCGGAGCCGGGGCCCTTCTGCGGGCGCCAGGTCATGAACACCACGTGCACGCCGGCGTCGATCAGGCGGTTCACGTAGCCCGCGACGGCGTCCGGCGCCGGGCCGGAGAACACGTCCTGGAGGAAGACGACCTTCGGGTAGAGGCGGTTGAGCGGCGTGCCGTTCGTCCCGGCGGGAACGGCTTCGGCGGCGCCCGGAGTCGCGGCGGTTCCGTCGAAGGCCCGGTTCGAAGCGGCGGCGGCCTTGTCGCTTCCGGCCTGCTCGCCCTCGGCCGGCGTCACCTGGCCGGAGAAGTCCTTCGCCGAACCCAGCGAGCCGGCGGGCTTCCTCGCGGGCTCGGGCGTCTCGCCCGGAGCCTTCGGGCCGTCGGCGGCGGCGGCGCGCGGCGGCAGGGCCGCGGCGGGCAGGGCGGCGGCCATCGGGAGAGAGGCCGCGGGGAGCGCCGCGGGAACGACGACGCTCGCGGCCGGAGCCGCGGTCATGGTCCCCATAATAGAAGGAACCCCGCCGGTGAGGGCGGGGTTCGCGAGAGCGTTGGTCGCCGAAGCGGCCGCGGCGCCGGGGGCGCCGAGCGTTCCGCCCGGAAGGCGGACCGCGGCGACTTGAGCGAAGGCCGGCGTGAACGCGCCGCTCAACATCGCTGAACAACAAAAGATGGACAGGACTTTCTTCGGCGTTATTCTCTTCACGATAGCTCCCTGCCTCGTTCGAGTCTCTGCGTCCTGGACGGCATGGTATCACAGCCCTTCGCGGACACCGTCAGGTCCAAGGTCCCGAAAACGTCCGGGCATTGGTCCCAATGTTTCATGGGCCCCGGAGTCCCTACACCTTGTCCTGGCCGACGGGGCCCAGCTTTTTCTGGTCGAGCGACTTCAGCAATTCGAGAGTGAGCAGATACGCGTTGCGGTAATGGCCCAGGTCGAACGCGCCCATCGTGTCGCGCCCGGAGTGGATGATGTCGAAGATCACGTCCTGCGACGCGCCGTAGATCGTGATCGCGGGAATGCCGGCCTGGCGGAAGCTCGACGAGTCCGCGTCGCCGCCGTCCAGGTAGGCCTCCTGCACATCGTGATGCGACGCGGCCGCGACGGCCTTCACGCGGTCGAGCAAAGCCCTCGTCGAGTTGTTCTTCCAGGAAAAGGTCCCGTCGACGGCGAGGGTGTCGAGGTTGACCATCGCGTCGATCTTCGCCTTCTGCTCGGCCGTCAGCGAGTCGAGGTACGCCTGCGAGCCGAGCAGCCCCTCCTCCTCGCGCCCGAACGCGATGAAGACGATCGTCGCATCGGTGTCCTGGTCGCGCAGCGCCTGATACAGATTGGCGACCATGGTGGAGCCGGTGCCGTTGTCGATGGAGCCGGCGCCCTCGCTGACCTTGTCGTGATGGCCGCCGACCACGACCACGCGGTCGGTGCGCCCCTTCTTCGTCACAATGAAATTGTGCCGGCCGCGGCCGGCGTCCTGGATCACGATGTCCTCGGGCTTCGCGCCGGCGAGCTTGAACAGCTCCACCATGTATTTTTCGCGTTCCGGGTTCGTCGTGGGCAGGCGGTCCATGCGCCCGCGCATCTCGTCGTCGGTCGCGACCGCGTCGGTCCGCGCGCCGCCGGCGCGCCGGGCTTCGGCCAGCTTCGCGTTCTCGAACAGCGCGCGCGCGCGCAGCGCGAACGCCTCGGGCGTGTTCGGCGCCGGCGCCGGGACGTCCACCGGAATGCTGGCCGCGGCGAGGCGGCCGTCGAACGCCGCGTTCAGCGCCGGCGCGGCGTCGGCTGGAGCGGCCGCGAGCCGCGCGCCGAGATTCTTCGCCGCGGTCAGCGGCGCGGGCGCGGACGCCGCGGCGCGCGCGTTCAGCGCCGGAGCGGCGGCGGGAAGAACGGCCGTCGGGACGGCGGCGAGCGGCGCGGCCGCAAGCGGAGCGGGAGCGGCCATGAGCGCGGCAGGCAAAGACGGCGCCAACAGAGGCATGGAGCCGAGCGAAGCGCCGACCGCGAGCGGCGCGGCGACGCGCAAGGCCGGCGCGGAGAGCATTTCGGGCGCGACGCGCAGCTGCGCGGACGCGGGGACGGCGGCGGCGAGGACGAGAAGGGCGAGCGCTCTGCTTTTCATGCGGGCAGTCTATCACTGCTCCGCTCGGACCCCGGAGGTCCGAAGGACCCGAACAAGCCGAGGGAAAAGGCCTAGAGTCCGCGGCCGGAAAGACCTAAGGGTCGACTTGCTCCGGAGCAAGTTCCACGGCGCGCGGGAGGCCTACTTGCGGAGCGGTTCGACTTCGAAGCGGATCATGGCCTTGATCGCCTTCAGGTTGCGCGCGGCCTCTTCGGCCGTCGCGCCGCCGACCTCGAGCATGGCCACGCGCGCGTAGCCGCCGGTCTGCTCGGTGGTGATCGTCTCGCCCGGGTGCATGACCTCGCGGAAGCGCACGAAGCCGGGCATCTTGCGGGCGGCCTCCGGCAGTTCCAGGACCTTGATGACCCCGGGTTTGTCGGAGTTGAGGAAGTCGCCGTCCAGGTGGACCAGCGGGGCCGCGGGCTTGAACGGCTTGCCCTTGATGCCGGCGGCCGCCATGAAGCCTTCCTCGACCATGTCCACGCCCCACACCTTGAGCACCCAGTCGCGCACGTAGGAGCCGCCCATGCGCGCGTTGGCCTCGATCAAGCGCGGGCCTTCCGAGGTCACTTTGCCTTCCATGTGGATCACGCCGTCGGTCAGGCCAAGCGCCTTCGCCGAGGCGATGGCCTGGTCGATGGACGCGCGCTGGTCGGCCGCGGAGAGAGTGCTGGGCAGGCGCGAGCCGGTCGCCAGGAACGACGGCTCGCGCGTCGGCTTGTTGTCGGCGATGGACTCGAACATGACCTTGCCGTCGCGCATCACCAGGTCCACGTCGTACTCGTGGCCGTCGAGGTACTGCATCAAGAGCAGGTCGGAGTTGTTGGCGAAGATCGCGTCGGTACGCGGGTTGATCAGGGCGCTGATGCGCTCGAACGCCTTCACGGCCTCGTCCATGGAGTTCACGCGCTCGGTGCCGATGGCGGCGGCGCCGGACACGGGCTTCAGCACGGCGGGGAAGCCCACGCGCGCGGCGGCGGCGCGGAAGCGCTGCAGGAGGGCGGCGTGCTCGCCCTGGTCCTCGGCCAAGGACAGGTTCCCGACGACGGCGCGGCGGGCGGCGGGCACGCCCTTCAGGTCGAGGACTTCCTGCGTCGAGAACTTGCTGCGCGCGGTGCTCGCGGCGTCCTTCGTGTGGTACGGCAGCCCGAGCTCCCGGGCCATGTCGGCGGTCAATTCCACGTCGTCTTCCCAGAAGGTGGTGATGCCGTCGATCTTGCCGTTCTTGCGCGCGGACGCGAGCAGCTTCTTGCGCGCCCCGGCCAAGGCCTCGGCGGGCTTGGAGTTGTCGGTGGGGATCAATTCGGCGACCAGGTCCTTGGCCCACGTCGTCGGCTTGTCGATCAGGATGATCTGAACGCCCAGCTCCTTGGCCCGCTCGAAGATGAAGCGCTTCCCTTCATAGCCCGCGCCGACGATCACGATGCGCTTGCCGCGCAGCGCGTCGCGGCGCGCGCGCTGGAGCATGTTGGCGACCCACTCCCGCGAGTGCGTCCCCACGCGGTCCGTCGCCATCTCGTTGTCCAGGTTGAACTGCCCGCCGGAGTCGTGGTCGTTGACCTCGATCATCACGGGGACGAGCTTCCGGCCGCGCTTCTCGATCATCACGTCCAGTCCGATCATGTCGGTCTGGGCCTGATGGGAGCCGCCCTCGGCGCGCGCCATCCCCTTCTCCATCTTCATGATGGCCTGCAGCATCGTGGCGCCCAAAGCGCGCGTGCGGCGGTCCAGGTCCTGGGCCTGCTTCGGCGTCAGCTTCCAGTCCTTGAGGAGCCTTTCCCAGGCCTCGACCGTCGCGTTGTCGCGCGGGTCGGCGGCCTCGGCGGTGGTGGGCTTGCCCCACGGCCCGACGCGCGCGAAGATGTCGGTGGTGACGGCGCCGCCCCAGGGCGTGCGCGCGGCCAGCACGCGCAAGGTCGTCTCCATCTTGCGGCCGCCGCGGTCCAGCGGCGCGGAGTTCACGCGGCCGGTCACGATGACGGCCCCGTCCGCCGTCATCATCGGGCTGTTCGACAGCTCCAGCGCGTGCGCGGCGATCTCGGCGCGCTGCTCCTTCTTGAAGAACTTGACGCCCCGGCCGGAGTGGAACTGCGGCCCCGAGGGCTTCACGACGATCTCGTCGCCCTGGTAGCGGTCCACGAACGCGTCCACTTGGCGGCGGATCTCGGCGGCCTTCGCGCCGCCCTGCGGCATCGGGGCCACGGCCACGCGGCCCCCGGCCTTGGCGGACGCCTCGGAGGCGAGCGGATGCGCGGGCATGGCGAAGGTCAGCATCGCGGGGACTTCCACCCCGTTCTCCGAGCCGAGCAGGCTCATGCGCAGCTTGTCGTTGACGACGGCCTCCAGCGCCAGCGAGTTCGACTGCGGCACGTCCAGGTTCTTCTCGAAGGGCACGCCGTCGTCGCGGTCGTTGGCGCCCAAGGTGAAGTAGTTCGCGAAGTAGCGCACCACGCGCGGGACCTTGTACTCGACGACGGTCGCCTGGCCCTTCTCGTCGAAGGTGACGCCCTTCTTCAGCAGCAGCCGGGTCTTGCCGTCCGGCTGGGTTTCCTGAATCAGCCACGAGGCGTCCAAGGCCAGGTGCACGTCGCCGGGCGACTGCTTGCCGCCCTCGCGCGCGATCGCGACCTTGTGGCGCGAGCCGGGCGACAGGATCACCACCGTGGGGCGGCGCTCGTCCACCGGACCGGAGACGGTCGCGGTCCTATATAAAGGAAGGTGATTCTCGGCCAGGCTGGTCGCCAGCCGCTTGAGCTCCTTGGCCTCGGCGCCCTCGGGGCTCGAGAACTCGCGGCGGACGACGCGGGCGGGAGAGGCGGCCTTCGAGAGGCCCGAGCGGCGGCGCGACGGTCCCTCGGCGGCCGCGGCGGACACGGCGGGCGAGGCGTCCAGCGCCGCTGCCTTTTCCGAGGAATCGTAGACGCGGTCCAGGTGCCCCGCGGCGTCGGTCCCGGCCTTGCCCAGAGGCGCGGCGGCCTGAGTGACCAAGGCGCGGGCGGAGGACGAGGGCCCGGCGCTCGGCGCGGCCGAGGGCGCGAAGACCGCGGCGGGCAGAGCCGCCGCGGCGGCCGGAGACGGAACCGCGGCCGGAACGGCGTGAGCCGCCGACGGAGCGGGCGCCAAAGCGGGAACGGAGAGAGAAGCCGACGGAGCCGCCAGCGGCGCGGCGGACAAGGACGGGACGGCGACGTTCAGCGCCGAGACGGGAAGAGCGGGAACCGAAGGCGCGGCGGGCACCATCGTGACGGCGGCGATCTCGACCTTGGCCGCGCGCAGGGGCGCGGCGGCAAAAGCCAAGGCGGCGATCAGGGAGACGATGAGGGGGTTTCGCATGTCCGTGCCTTATTATGGAATGAGTCGGGCCGATTCGCCAGGGGTCAAAAGTCCCGGCACCCCCGGTGCCAATGGACCCCTGGCGGTTTGGCGCGCGGCGGACTATACTGCTTCCCATGAGACCCCCTCTCTCCCGCGCCCTCGTCCTGGCCGTTCTCCTCGCCGCGCCGGCCGGCGCGGCCATGATCGAACGTCCGTCCTTGGCCCCGGCGCTGGGAATGATCCAGACGGCGCCCGCGTTTCAGGCCTCGGTCATGAACCAGCTCCAGCTGGCCGCCTCGCTCAGCGGCCAGCCCGCGCCCACCCTCTCGCTGGCCCCGCTGACGGCCGCCATCGCGGCCCCCGCGCCCGCCGCGGATCCTTTCCGGCCGGAGGCGGCGCGCCTGGTGACCGCCCTCGTCGCCCAGCCGGCGGCGCTGAACCAGAACAAGGACGCGATCCGCGCCGCCCTCGGCGACCAGGCCTACGAGCGCCTGACGAAAACCGCCAGCCGCTTCGCCGCGAAGGCCGGCAAGAACCCCGCTCTTCACGAGCAGCTCGAAGGCGTGCGCAAAGGCCTGGACCTGGGCGACCCCGCCGCCGTCGCCGAGCTGGGGACGCGCCTCAACAAGCTCTTCGAGAACTCGTCCGCCGCGCCCGCGGCCGCCGCGGCCCCCGCCGTCGCCGAGGGCTCCGGGTCCGGAACGCACAAGCCCATCGTCTCGCTCGCGCGCGCGGGCGAGAAGCCCGCGCTGACGCCGCAGGCGCTCGAGGCCTACGTCGCCGAGCATCAGGTGATCACCGCGCGCGGCATGAAGAAGGTCAATTTCGCCTCCGGCGACTACAACCCGGCGTACGACGCGGCGCTCAAGAAGATGGGCGTGGACGTGGTCGTCATCAAGACGCCGTCGCGCGCCGAGGTGACGAAGTACAAAGAGGAAGACGGCTACCACCTGAAGTCCGAGTACCAGCGCTGGGTCATGACCACGCGCACTCTAGAGGAGCACAAGGCCGCCCTGGGCAAGGCCCAGCGCGTGCGCCAGTTCGAGAACCAGCTGGAGGCCAGCGCCAAGATCCCGACGAGGATCGGCCCGCTCACCGTCGAGGACTACGCGCAGTGGTACCCGATCTACGAGGCCGAGGTCGTGGGCAAGCCGGGCGGCAAGCGCAACGTCGCGGCGGATTTCGTGCAGAAGCTGAAGGACCAGGGCAAGCTCGACGGCAGCTGGTACGGCCTTTTCTACTACGACCCCGCGGACCCGGCGAAGATGGTCGGCGGCGTGATCATGAAGGCCTGGCCCGAGCGCGGGATGTTCGTCCTCGGCTACGCGGCCTACCGCCACGAGCTCAAGGACGTGAGCCCGTCGGTGCGCACCTTCGCCGAGTCCATGAAGCTGGCCAAGAGCCTGGGCTTCCACGTCCTCAGCTTCGGCCAGGACACCAACCTCTTCGGCTACGACTACAACCTGGGCCTGATGTCCAACAAGGCCGGCTTCCTGCTCACGCCGTACCCCGAGGACGAGGTCGTCCTCATGAAGGTCCTGGACGACTCGAAGTTCGCCTCGGTCAAGAACGGCCAAGGCAAGTCCGGCGGCTACTTCTTCTTCGGCATCAAGCGCGACAGCCCCGTGGCCGCGCGCTACCTGGAGTCCCGCGACTCGGGAACGCCGAAGGAAGCCCAGGAGCTGCTCGGCTCCGACCACTACTTCGACGGCAAGGTGGTCCCCGCCAAGGACGTCGTCGTCGGCGTGCACGTCAAGGGTGACGATCCCAACCCGCTGCGCGTGCCCGTCGGCATCGACGTGAACGACCGCGAGATGACGGCGCCCGGCGCGATCGCCGGGAACTGACGCCCTCGACTCCGAGAGTTATCCCCTCCATCCACAGTTCAACTGTTGGCGCCAACAGTTGTCAGCGCCGCGCGCTGCGATTGCTAGAATTCACCCATGGTGAAACACATCGCCTTCACGATGTATCCGGTCAAGAACATGGCCCGCGCCTGCAAGTTCTACGAGAAGGGCCTGGGCCTCAAGCGCACGAAGAACTACGACGACAAGTGGATCGAGTACCACCTCGCCAACGGAGCCTTCGCGATCACGACGATGGCCATGGGCGTCCGGCCCAGCGCGAACTCGGGCGGCAGCATCGCCTTCGAGGTCAAGAACGTGGACGCGGCCGTGAAGAAGGCCGTCGCCGCGAAGGGCAGGATCAAGCTCCGCGCCTTCGACACTCCGGTGTGCCGCATGGCCGTCGTGGCCGACACCGAGGGCAACGCCGTCACCCTCCACGCCAAGAAGCGCTGACCTAGACGCCGGCGAAGTGCCGGCTCTCGTCGAGGTACGGGTCCTTCAGCGGCTCGGACGCCGCCGAGGCGAAGGCGCGGTCGAAGAGCAGGACGAACACCGCGGCCAGGCCCACGAACGCCGCCGGCTCGGCCAGGCCCAGCCCCGGGCGCGCGCCGATCGTTGGCGGCATGATCAGCATGTACAGGTCGAGAGCGCGGCCGGCCAGCACGACCGACGCGCCCCACAGCAAGGTCCGCTCCGTCTTCTTGCGCTTCGCGGGCAGCAGCAGCGCGAAAGGCACGACGAAGTTCACCACCGGATTCAGGCAGAACAGCGGCAGCCACCCGGGGGTCATGCGCAGGACGAAGTGGGTCGTCTCGTCGGGGATGTTCGAGTACCA
>Ga0315268_10003416_pt1 | contig 17519 bp, 17 predicted proteins | sample C1_top_MG_FD_204535 | JGI IMG/M metagenome (GOLD analysis project Ga0315268, IMG submission 204535) | Sediment microbial communities from Yellowstone Lake, YNP, Wyoming, USA - C1_top | ecosystem: Environmental > Aquatic > Freshwater > Lake > Sediment | place: USA: Wyoming | collected 2017-08-01
GAGTTCGGCCAGGCGCCCTACAGCTCGCATGGTGGCGGCGTCAAAGGAATGGCCAGGCTCTCCCCGAACGAAATCCTCTAGTCGCTCTCTGCGCACCTCTACCGACCCCATCCGGCAGGCCCTTGCCACTTCTTTCAGGAAGGCGCGTTTCTTGGCCACGGGCTCAAGCAGCGTAGCCGCCACGTCTGGGAAGGCAATCTTCAGCGCCAACCCTGGGAAGCCAGCGCCGCTGCCCACGTCAAGGAGCGTTCCCTGGAGTTCCGCCGAACGCGCCAGGTATAGGCTCTCCCCGAAATGGCGCGTGAGGCATTCCTCTGGGGTGCGAATGGCTGTCAAGTTCATCTTCTCGTTCCACCGCAGGAGCAGTTCCAGGTAGGTGAGGACCTGCCGCACCTGGGAGGAGCTTAGCTCCAGCTCGAAGGGCCGGAGAAGATCCTGGACGCGCGTTTCGGTGAGCATGTCATGGAGATTGTAGAGGTAAAGCAGAGCGCGTTGCAAGACTGCGGTCCCGGAGTGAGCCCACGACGGTAGGGGAATTGACGCAGGGTCAGGGGAAGTTGTCCGTATCTGTTCCACGTGGAACAGTCGACTGTAATCACAACAACACAAAGGACTTGCTCCATGGAGGGCCGTGATTCTGGTCGGCGCTTGGTGTGGCTATCCGTGTACGCAGGCTGAGTGCGGCCCGGGACGTGCCGCCTACGCCCGCCGTCCGGGGCCGCCCGGACCTCCAGCGCGTCGTGCAGGCGCCGATGTCTAGCCTAGATTCTAGGCTAGGCCGCGGCGAGCTCCGTCGAATTCCGTTGCAGTCCGGCAGGCCACCGCCTGCCCCTTTCCTGCCTCGGCGCGCCCCTTGGCGGCTCGCCTCGGTCACCAGCCCCCCTATTGAATTCCCCGTTTGCCAAACTCACCTTTTCTTCCGCCCACCGTCTAAGTACACTGAAAGGAGTAAGAGTCGATTTTGTGGTGGACGGCGCCTGCTTGGAACTTCCTGGCAAGCACGAAACGTCTCGAGAGGGTGAGGCGGAGGGCGAGCGAGCTCTAATTCGCCGCGCGCAACGAGGCGACCGCTCAGCCTTCGATGCCCTGGTTCGCCTCTACGATCAGGAAGTCCTGCGTCTGACGCTGCGTATGTTGCGCTCCGAAGAGGAGGCGCAAGATCTCTACCAGGAGGTTTTCTTGAAAGTCTACCGGTCGCTCGGGCGGTTCCGGCTGGAAGCGCGGTTTTCCACCTGGCTCTATCGCGTGGTGACGAACGTATGTTTCGATCATCTCCGCCGGCAGAAGGGCCGCAGCGAGCTGCCCGCTCGGGCGGGCGGGGATGGCGAACTGGGCTATGCGGAAGCGCTGGCGGACGACCGTCCCGGGCTGAATCCAGAGCAGGCCCTGCGCGCCCAGGAAATCAGTCACCGCCTGGAGGTCGCGCTGCGCCAGCTCAGCCCTCGCGAGCGGATGGTTTTCGAGCTCAAGCACTGCCAGGGTCTGAAGCTGCGGGCCATCGGGGAACTTTGCGGGACGAGCGAGGAAGCAGCCAAGAATTCTCTGTTTCGCGCCGTCCAGAAACTGCGTGAGGACCTGAGCGACCTGGTCTAGCGAGGTCGCACGGGAGAGAAGCTAATGAACTGCGACGATCTGGAAAAGACTAGTTCGCTTTACCTTTACGACGAGCTGGGGGCCAACGAGCGCGCGGCGTTTGAGGCCCACTTGGTGGCATGTGCGGCCTGCCGCACGCGGCTCGAGGAAACCCGGCGCCTGCACCGCCTGCTCGGCCAGTGTCCGCAGCCCGAGCCCACGCCCGAGCTGCTGGTCCGGTGCCGCCAAGCCCTCGACGACGCGCTCGACCACGAGCAGCTCGGCTGGCGCAGCCTGCTGCGGGGATGGCTGTGGCAGTTCGGCCCCATGCCTGCCACGCGCGCCGTCGCCGTGCTGACGCTGGTGTTGTTTGGCTTCATGTTAGGCTGGACGCTGCATCCTCGCGCTCGCAGCCTGCCACCTTTGGCCCCGGGCGCGACAGCCTCTTCGTTCATGGGCCCCGACCTGGGGGATGTACGCATTCGCCACATCAGCGAGGTGGCGCCGGACCCGCAGTCAGGCGGGGTGCGCATCACGCTGGACGCCGAGCGGCGCGTGACGCTGGAGGGCTCGCTCGACGATCCCCGTATCCGTCAGGTGCTGGTGGACACGGTGAGGGGTTACGACAACCCGGGCATCCGTCGTGACACGCTGGATGCCCTGCGGATGCATCGTGACAACCCCTCGGTGCGTGCGGCGTTGCTGTATGCGTTGCGGCACGATACCAACCCCGGCGTGCGCCTGGAAGCCTTGAAGACGGCGCGTGGGATGCAGTGGGGCGCGGATGTGCGCCAGGCCCTCCTGGACGCTCTGGAGCACGACGCCAATCCAGGAGTAAGAGTGGCGGCGATGGACGCCTTGGTGGAGCATGCTCAAGAAGAAGGAATGAATGAGACCTTGATGCCAGTGCTGGAACGGCTGGCAGCCAGCGATCAGAACCGTTACGTGCGCCTGCGTTGTCAGGCCGCCGTCTGGAAGCTGGCGGAAAATGAGCGGTAGGAGAGGCACCATGAAATCACGGGTATTTTTAATACTGACCATGCTGGTGGCGGGGACCTGCCTGGCGCTGGAACCCGCTGAGCAGGCCGGCGTGAAGCGGGGTGAACCGCAGCGCGCAGGAAATTACTGGGAGGAGCGTGCCGAGTGCAGCGCGCCTGTCCGGGAAGGCGGCCGGCTGGTGGTCCGGGCGGAGTTTGGTTCGCTGGATGTCAAGCCGGGCGCTAACGATCGCCTAGCATGCCAGGTGCGGCTGCGCGCTTACACCACCGACGAAGCTGAGGCCAAACGCTACCTCAAGAACTACGAGTTGAGCTTGCGCCAGCTTGAGAGTGGGACCTACCTGACGGGGAAGTTTCTGCAACCGCACCACGGGCGCATGTCGCTAGGGGCGGAGTTTGGCATCACCGTTCCTCTGCGTTTCAGCCTGGATCTGGAAACTAAGGGTGGCGAGATTAAGGTCGAAAAGCTCGAAGGCACGCTCCAGGCGTCCACTGCCGGCGGAGATGTCCGCACGGGGGACGTCACGGGGTCGGTGAGAGCTGAGACCGCCGGCGGAGACATTCGCCTCGGCAACATTGGCGCACCGGTTGAGGCCCGCACGGCGGGCGGCACCATCCGGGTGGGTGACGTTAAGGGCGACGCCACGCTCCAGACCAGCGGCGGGGAAATCGTCGCCGGCTTGGTACAAGGCTCTCTCCGCGCCGAGACCGCCGGGGGCGACCTGATCCTCCGCGGGGCCTCAGGGCCCGTGGAAGCCCGGACGGCCGGGGGACAGATTCAAGTCGGGCAGAGCGGAGGCAACGTCATCGCCCGGACAGCAGGCGGCAGCATTCGGCTCCAGGGCGCGCGCGGCCGGGTGGAGGTGCGGACAGCAGGCGGGAGTATTGACTTGCTGCAAATGCGGAACGCCATGCTCGCCGCCACGGCTGCCGGCGGCATCCTGGCCCAGGTGGACGCCGACCTGAAGAAGTTTGCGGCGTCGGAACTAGAGACTTCCGTGGGAGACGTTCAGGTTTATCTGCCGGCGCATCTCCCGGTTACCGTGGACGCCGTCATCGACATGGCGAGCGGCCACAAGATCCTGTCCGACTTTCCTTTGAACGTCCAAAAAGAGGGAGAGCCCTTCGTGCCCACTAAGATCCGGGCCGCGGGTGCGCTGAACGGCGGCGGGGAGGTGCTGCGCATCCGCACCGTGGCCGGCAACATCGAAATCCGCAAACTCGATCCACGCACCTTGGAACAGCTTCAGCGGCGCCAGGAGTCGTTCTGGAAGCGCTGGGAAGAGCGCGAACGGCAGCGAGGGGGCAAGCAACAAGAACGGGGCGAAGGCCAAAAGGACGTTTTGTGAGCATCCAGGAGACCTGACGTGAGATCCATCACACTGCTCGTGTTGGCCTTGGGCTCGTGGGGTGTGGTTGCGGCAAGCGCACAAGAACGGGAGGTCTGGAGCGCGCGTTATCCGCTCCAGCCCGCCAGTCTGGTAGCGGTGGAGAACGTGCAGGGCGACATCGCCGTGGAGGCATGGGATCGAGCGGAAGTCGAAGCGGTGGTCGTCAAAACAGCATCAGGCCCGCACGCGGACCCGGATGAGGTGCGCATTGAGGTGGAATCCGGCGCTGGCGCGCTGCGCCTGCGCACCGTGCACCCGAGTAACGCGGAGGGGGTGGTGCGCGTCGATTACCGGTTGTGGGTGCCGCGACAGGTGCGGCTGGAGCGGTTGCAAACGATCGCGGGCAACATCGCCGTGCATGGCATCGAAGGGAGTGTGGATGCCTGCACGCTGAGCGGCAACATCGAACAAAGGAATATCAGCGGGAGCGTGATGGCCGCCGCCATCAACGGCAGCGTGGCCGTTTCCTTCCGCGCCTTGCCGGAACCCACGGCTCCCGTCCGCCTGGATACAGTGAACGGCCATATCTTTCTCAGCCTGCCTCCCGGGGCCAACGCCGATTTGCAGTTGAGTACCGTCGCGGGACGGATCGATAGCAAGTATGTGTTCGCCGTGAGCGACGTACCTGGCGATAGCTCGTGGCGCACCCGCTTGGGCCAGGGGGGCGTGCAGGTTCGGTTGCGCACCGTGCGGGGCAACATCCGGGTTACCGAGAGCGAGGAACTGCTGTGAAATGCGGCCGCGAGGGGAACTATCAGGAAAATTGGAGGAGACCATGAAACGCTACATCATCATTGTGTTGGGAAGCTTGGTCGTCGTCGCCCTGCTGGGAATTGCCTCCCTCGGGGCAGGAAAGGACTCTGCCCAGGCGAGGGGGGCTGTGGCGGTTTCCGGCGACGAACCAGACGTCCTGTACTTCAATGCCCAGGACAAGGAGGAACCGCCCGAGGCCGCACCCGAGCCGCACCTTGGCCCAGGCGTGGTGGCTCGCCCGCATCCTGGGCGCAAGACGATCATGTTTCATGCCCTTGCGGGAGACGGAGCATGGTTGGGGCTGCGCCTCGAGGACGTGACTGCCGAGAAGGCGAAAGAGCTGAAGCTCGCGGGTGAGTACGGTGTGATTGTCAAAGATGTCGAAGAAGAGAGTCCGGCGGCCAAGGCAGGCGTGGCCAAGGGGGACGTTATCCTGGAGTTTGCGGGCGAGAAGGTTCGCAGCGCCGCGCATTTGCTCCGCCTGGTGCGCGAGACGCCGGCGGGACGCAGCGTTACGCTGCTGGTCAGCCGCGCCGGGCAGACCAAGACTCTTAGCGCCAAGCTCGAGGCACGCCCGGGGGGCGCTTTCACGATGCCAGCGATGCCCCCCTTGCCAGAGATCCCCAAGATCGAAATTCCCGAGTTTGACTTTGTTTGGCACGCGCGAGGCGCGCGGCTGGGCATTTCGGCTGATCAACTGACGCCGCAACTAGCCCAATACTTCGGCGTCAAACAGGGCAAGGGCATCCTGGTGCGCGAGGTGGTCGTAGGCAGCGCAGCCGAGAAGGCCGGGCTCAAAGCTGGCGACGTCATCGTGCAGGTGGATGGGGAAGACGTGGACACGGTCGGCAAACTGCGCCGCGCCCTGGCGGGTGAAAAGGAAACGCAAGAAGCACGCAAGGTGACTTTGACTATCGTGCGCGATAAGCGCGAGCAGACGCTCACGGTCGAGCTCGCGCCGCAGGAGCGCATAGGTCCGCGCCGCATCACCCGCACGGAGCTGATGGAAGTTGACCCCGAAGAGATGCAGGAGATGGCCACCGAAGCCCAGGCCCACGCCAAGGAGATGGAGGCCCAGGCGCGAGAGTGGCAAAAAGAGCACCAAGAACTCCAGAAAGAGCAGCTGCGCCTCCAAGAAGAGATGCAACGCCTCCAGCAAGAACTTCCAAAGCAGATCGAGAGGGAGATCATCCGCGAGGACGTTGTCACGGGACTGAAGGGTGAAAGGCAGGTTGTGTAGGCGACAGAAGCCGCGGTGCTGGAGGACAACTCCGCGCTACAAGACTAGGAACTGCACTACAAACAGGGCGGCGAAGACATAGGTCAGGACGGGGCACTCGCGCCAGCGGCCCGTGGCGAGCTTGCCGACAGCGTACGAAATGAACCCGAAGGCGATGCCCGAGGCAATGCTGAAGGTCAGCGGAATCGCCACCAGCGTTAGGAAAGCCGGCAGATACTCCGTGGGGTCTTCCCACTCGAGTTCTCGCACCACCTTGAGCATCATCGCGCCCACCACGATCAGCGCCGGCGCGAGCGTCGGGTAGCGGACGAGCGGGTTGCCGGCGGCATCGTTGCCCACGGCAACGCCTCCGCCGATCATCGAGGCCAGGGGGCTGAAGAGCATCGCGGCGAGCAGCAAGAGCCCCGTCACCATATTGGCCAAGCCCGTCCGCGCACCATCCGAGACTCCGGCGGCTGACTCGATGTAGCACGTCACGGTGGAGGTGCCGAGCGCTGCACCCATTGTGGTCCCCACTGCATCTGAAAACAGCGCCTGGCCCGAGCGGGGCAATTTCCCCTCACGCAATAAGCCGGCCTGCTGTCCCACGCCCACCAGCGTCCCCACCGTGTCAAATAGGGCAAGGTAAAGGAGCACGAAGATAGCCGTCGCCAGCGTGGCGGGATGCACGCCGAAAAGCCCACGTAGGTCGAATTTCCAGAACGTGGGAGCCAAATGAAAGTCCGCCGAGAAGACGCCGCGGTAGTGAACCAGCCCAAAGCCGGCAGCAACCGCCGTCGTCGCGAGGATGCCCAGCAGGATGGCCCCGCGGACACGGTAAGCAAGCAGCACGATCATCACCAGCAGGCCCAACACGCTCACCAGCGCCACGGGCTGACGAAAATCTCCCAGGCGCACCAGCGTGGCGGGGCTCGACACCACCAAGTTGCCGTATTCCAGGCCAATAAGCGTGATGAATAGCCCAATCCCCGCGGCGATGCCGCACTTCAAGGAACTCGGGATGGAGTCGATGATCTTCGAGCGTATGCCCGATAGCGTGAGCAGGATAAAGAAGATGCCAGCCACCAGCACCGCTGCCAGCGCCTGCTGCCAAGTGAGACTGAAGCCCAGAGGGGCCGCACCGCAGAGGGTATAGACAAAGAAGAAGTTCTCCCCCATGCCCGGCGCTAACGCCACAGGATAATTGGCCAGCAAGCCCATCAGAAAGGTGGCCAGCGCCGCTGCAAGGCAGGTGGCGTACATAACGGCGCGAAAATCCATGCCGGCCTGCGCCAGCACTCCCGGCTGCACGAAGATGATATACGACATGGCCAGGAAAGTCGTGATGCCGCCCAGCACTTCCCGGCGAATGGTTGTGCCGTGAGCGGCGAGCTGGAAGAATCCGCTGATGCGCATGGGGAATGCAGAATGCTGAATTCTGAATGATGAACCCGGGACTGCGTGCCCAGTTCATCATTCATAATTCACGGCCCTATTTCAAGTCAATCGAGACGATTTCCAAAGTGGTCTGGCCGGCATTCGCAAAGGAGTGAGTGCGGCCCGTGCCCGGCACGTACACCACCTGGCCTGTCTTCTGCTCTACGCTCTTCGCCGTGCCGTCCGGCTCGACGTCCCGCAGGGTGGAGCCTCGCACGACCACGGCAATGTGGTCGAGCGTGTGTGTGTGGAGCGGCGTGCCCTCGCCCGGCTTGAGCACCCAACGCACGGCTTTCACCTTCTGGTTTTCCACGATTGGCTGCGGCTGGATCACTTCCTCGCTCGCCAGTTTCTGCGCGAAGAGGGTCAGCGCGGACAGCAAGATTCCCACGACAATTCCTGCCAGAAATCCCTTCATAGCGTTCTCCTTTGCACGATCACAGGTCGGTGGCCGAAACTAACGGCGACCTTCCAGTCGCCGGGCCATAGACAATATACATCACGGCCTTAAAGGCCGTCTCTACCCCAACAAGCGTCGCAGCGCCGCCGCTTGCTCCGGGTTCTTGCGCAGGATTATACGCCGGAGCCGGGCAAACTCATCGGCGTCGATCTTCTGCACCGTGCCGCGGCCGCGCTGGGGACTAAAGGCGAGGATGTGCTCGAGGTCGGGGCGCCGGGTCAAAGGATTCTTGAGTCGCACGGCCTCACGGGGCGGGCAGAAATCGAGGAGCGAGCCCAGCCCCACGTCCCGGCCGTCGGACGCGGCGCGCGCCACGCCCACTACCTGCTTGCGGTCCACCTCGTAGCAGAGGAAGAGGTCGCCGCGCTTCACCTCCTCGCGCAAGTAACGGAGGCTCGAAGCGCTGCGAATCCAGTCCTCATCGCCCATCTCGTAAGGGCCGCGCACCCGCGCGTGGAAGTATTCATCAAACTCCCACCCGCGCTTCGTGTTGACCTTGAAAACCCAGACCTTTGATCGAGCCACCGGAAGATTGACTCATCGGGCCATTGAACTGCTCACTATCCGTTCTTGCATTTGTCGATGATGCAATGGCTCGATGGCCTGATTATTCGATGGAGACGACCCGGGCCACGCGCACCGCCGGGATGGCGCGGATCTCGGCCAGCACAGTCTCGGGGATGGGGTTATCGACGTTGACGAGGCCAAGGGCTTCCGCAGCCTCCCGGCTGCGGCCCAAGGCGAAGTTGGCGATGTTGATGTTGTGGTCGCCCAGGAGGGTACCCACGCGGCCGATGACGCCCGGCACATCCTGGTTCCGCATGAAGAGGATGATGCCACGCAGCGGGGCCTCCACGTCGATATCGTTGATGCCCAGAATGCGCAGCGTGCCGCGCAGGCCCACCATGCCCAAGACTGACACCGAATCGCCTTCCGTGCGCAGACCAATGCCGAGGGAATTCGAGAATGCCGCGCGCCGCGCGCTGCGCACCTCCGTCACCTCAATGCCGCGCTCCTGCGCGAGTGTGCCCGCATTGACCAGGTTCGCCTCCTCGGAGAGGACGCAGTTGAGGATGCCTTTCAGCACGGCATTCTTCACCAAGTGGGTGTTGAGTTCGGCCAGGCCTCCGTCGTAACTGATGTGCACCTGCTGCAATCGCCCCGCGGCTATCTGCGTTACAAAGGAGCCAAGTTTCTCGCCCAATTGAATGTACGGCTCCAGCTTCTTGTACTCCTCCGGCGATATCGTCGGCATGTTCACCGCGTTGCGAGCCACCCCTTGTAGCAGGTAGTCGCGCACCTGCTCGGCAATGCGGACGCCGACAATTTCCTGCGCCTCTTCAGTCGACCCAGCGATGTGCGGCGTGGCGATGACGTTCGGATGCGCCGCCAGGCGGAAGTCCTTGGGCGGCTCATTCTCGAAGACGTCCAGCGCCGCGCCGGCCACCTGACCGCTCTCCAGCGCGGCGAGCAGGTCAGCTTCATTAATCAGTTCCCCGCGCGCGCAGTTCACGATGCGGACGCCCGGCTTCACCAGAGCCAGGGTCCGCGCGTTGAGCAGATGGCGGGTCTCCGGCGTCGCCGCGGCGTGCACGCTGACGAAATCGCTCGTCTTCAGCAACTCCTCCAACGCCACCAGCCGCACGTTCTGCTCGCCCGCCATCAAGGTAGAAACGTAGGGGTCGTAGGCGATGACCTCCATTTGGAAGGCCTGGGCCAGCCGGGCCACTTCCATCCCGATCTTGCCCAGACCGATCAGTCCGATGGTCTTCGCGCGCAGCTCCGTGCCGATCAGTTTCTTCTTCTCCCAGCGGCCTTGCTTGAGCGCGCTGTCAGCCTGGGGGATGCGGCGGACCAGGGCCAGCATCAGCGCCACCGCGTGTTCGGCGACGGCAACCGCGTTGCCGCCCGGCGTGTTCATCACCACGATGCCCTTCTTCGTGGCGGCGTCAAGGTCAACATTGTCCACGCCCACACCGGCGCGCCCGATAGCCCGCAGGCGCACGGCATTTTCGAGCAACTGCGCCGTTACCTTGGTAGCGCTGCGCACGATGAGCGCGTCGGCATCGCGGATTTCATCCGCCACCGCAGCGCCCGCTCTAGCGGGCAGATTCACGACCGCAAAGGATTTCTCGGCCTGGAGCAGCTCGAGAGCGCGTTCCGAAACATTGTCAGCGACTAGGATTTTCATGGCCGTAGTCCCAGATTGTGAAGGGGCACGGTGTGCCGTGCGCCCACAGGTTCACGCTACCTGATGCAGGTAAGCTTCCTGCGCGGCGCGGACGCCGCTGCCGAGCTCAACCTTGTATCCGAGTTTCACCAGGGCAATCTCCAACGCCGCCACGACAGCGAACAGATCCGCCACATCGTAATAGCCTAGGTGCGCCAGCCGGAAGATTTTGCCCTTCATGCTCCCCTGACCATTGGCGACGACGGCGCCAAAGCGATTCCGCAGCTCCTTGATGATCGCGCCGGAATCCATTCCTTCCGGAGCACAGACGGCGGTAACGGCGTTGGCCGGTGAGCAGGCCGCGAACAGTCTCAGGCCGAGCGCCTGCGCGGCCTCGCGGGTGAGCGACGCCAGCAGGGCGGCGTTGGCAATGAGGTTCTCGCGCCCGATCTGCTTAATGTACTCGAGCGCGGCGTGCAGGCTGATAATGAGCGTCGTCGCGGGCGTGTAAGCTGTCTCGCCCTTCGCCTGATTCTTCCGTTCTTTGGCGAAGTCGAAGTAGTAGCGAGGCAATTTCGCCTGGGCAATCAAGCCCCACGCCTTCTCACTGATGCTGGCGAAGGCCAGCCCGGGCGGGATCATCACCGCCTTCTGCGATCCGCCAATGACGATATCCAAACCCCACTCATCAGGCCGCAGGTCGGCGGTGCCGAGGCCGGTGATGGCATCAACTACCAGGCACGTCGCCGGATAATTCTTGACAGCTTCACCGAGCGTCTGCACATCGTTCATCACCGCCGTGGAAGTTTCCGTAGCCTGAATGTACACGGCGCGGAAGGGTCCCTCGTTGGCCAGTTTCTGCTTCATGGCCTCGACATCCACCGGCTGGCCGTAGGGCGACTCAACTTTCACTGCCTCAATTCCGTAAGCCTCAGCCAAACTCAACCAACGCTCGCCGAACTTGCCGGCCGTTCCCACCAGGATACGCTCCCCGGGCGATAGGAGATTGGCGACGGCGCCTTCCATGGCTCCCGTCCCCGAGCTGGCAAACACCAGAACGTCGTTCTTCGTGTGGAAGTAGTACTTCAGCAGCTCCAGCGTCTCCGCCATGATTTTCCGGAAGGCTTCCGTGCGATGATGGACGTTGGCAGCGGTGAGCGTGCGCGCCTGGGCCTCCATCAGCAGCGGGGTGGGACCAGGAGTAAAAAGTCTCTGTTTAATGATTCCCGGCATGGGTTTGCTTCCTGTATCGAATCGATTTGCCTCGGAGGGACCTCTCTCGACGGACCCAATTCGGGCATGCTAGTTCTCCGGGCTGTCCGAGCCGAAGCTAGCCAGTCTAGGCAAACGGAGAAGCATTGTCAAACAATCGCGATGGCCAACTCTCTTGCTTACCGCAGAATCGAAACGCGGGATGGCCGCACCTATGGAATCCGCCCTATCTCAACCACGGGGCGGCGCCTTTATTGACATCTGGGGCCCGAGGCGCTACAAGCGAAAGACCACAGAGGAGCGTGGTGGCGACGAATCTCGGGAAGACCTGGGGAGGGCATCGTGGGAACGAGGAGACTTGTGCTGGCCGGCGGAATGTTGCTGATCCAAATCGGGGGCCTGCACTTCGCAGCCCAGCAGGCCAAGCAGCCCGTTCGGAAGCCACCGGCCCGCGCGGTCCCGGCCTCAGCGCGTGTCTGGAGGTCCATCACCACGCGCAGGGAATACCGGGTGTGGGTGGAGAATGATCGTCTTCACACCGAGTGGGTCAACATTCCTCCCGCGGCGGTTCAGGCCGGGGCCTATATCCGCAGCGAGTCCCGCCGCGCGGGGTCGAAGTGGGTCGGGACGGCGCGCAGCTATTTGCCCTGCGATACGATGGAGGCCAGCGGGCACGTCAGCAACCGCTGTCATCTCCTGACGAAGATCGAATTTACCGCCCTGACCCCCGACCGCATCACCGGGCGCGCGGAGCTCCTGCGGAGGTTCGATTGCGCACGCTGCCAGATCCTGGAAACGGTTTGGAAGGAGTTCGAGTGGGTCCCCAAAGAAGGGGCAGAAGGCAATCGGCAGAAACCGGAGGGCAGTAAGCAGTAGGGAGCAAGCGGACATATGGGGGGCAAGTGACTCTCCCACGCAGATCCGTCTCACCAAACAGCTTCAGCCGGCTTTGATTTTCTTGATCTCTTCGATGAGGGGCGGGACGATTTCGAAGAGGTCGCCGACGATTCCGTAAGTAGCGACTTCAAAAATGGGCGCTTCCTTGTCCTTGTTCACAGCCACCACGGTGCGAGATCCCTTCATGCCCACCTGGTGCTGGACAGCGCCGGAAACTCCCAATCCGATATACAGCTTAGGGGCCACCGTCTGGCCGGAGCTACCGATCTGCCGGTCCACCGGCAACCAGCCGCTGTCACAAACAGGCCGCGAGGCGCCGACCTCCGCCCCCAGGGCGTCGGCCAGCTTCTGGATGAGTTCGAGATTCTCCGCTGCCTTGATGCCGCGTCCTACGGCAACAATGATTTCGGCCTGAGACAGGTCTACGGCCTGCTTGGCCTCGCGAAAGCGCTCGCCCGGCTTGGTGCGGATGGCCTCGGGGGCTAGAGTGACGGAAACCGCAGCCAGCCTGCCGGGCGCAGCCCCTCGCTGGACCGAGTCTTCGCGAAACGCCGAGGCCTGGAACGAGACGAGGTAAGGCGGGTTGCCGACGAACTCCACATCGGCGCAGTACTTGCCCTGAAAGACTTGGCGAACAAAAACCAGCCGTCCGTCTTCCACGCGGTAGGTCAGACAGTCGCTCACCAAAGCGCAGTCCAGCGCGGCAGCAAGTCTTGGCGCAAAATCCCTCACCTGATAAGTGTGGCTGAAAACCACGAAGCGCGGCTGGCGGGTGCGGATGACCCCGCGAAGCGCCTGCGTGTATCCATCGGCCGTATAGTCGGCAAGCAGGGGCGAGTCGACGTACAGAGCTTCTTCGAGCTCCGCGGCGGCGAGTTCGGAAGCCAGGCCGGAAATGCCAGCGCCCAGGACAACGGCCGCAACCGCAGCCCTGACGTCTTGGGCCAGATGCTGCCCTGCGGCGAGAGCCTCCCAAGTCGCGCGGGTCAGTTTTCCGCCCTGCTGTTCGGCAAAAACTAGAATTTCGTCAGGCATGATTCGACAAAAAGGTTGAAGTGCGAAGATTGAGGTGTGAAGTGGGCCGTCGCGTTCGGTGTTCCCACTTCAGCCTTCACACTTCATACTTCCTACTCGCCTTCCGGCGTCGGGCCGACAAAACCTTTGTCGCTGGCCTCACTCTTCTCGGCTTTCTCTGTCTTCTCCACCTTCTCGGGTTTCTTGGCTTTTTCGGCGCCCGCTATGGCGAAGCTGGCCAGCGATTCGCAAACCAACTCGAGCGGAATCGTCTTGTAGAACTTCCCCGCTTCGAATTTCTTGATCTGGTCACGCCAGACGGGATTGGTCCGCGCGGCTTCCAGAGCGGCCTGATCCCGCCAGAAGACCAGCCAGAGGTACTCGGGTTTGCGCGCCTCGAACACCCTGATGAAGTGTGCATCCAGGCAACCGTCGATTTTCTTCAAAGCCGGCAATGTGACCTGCCGGCCGAACTTCTCGTACTCGTCCGCGCGCTTCTTGCGGGCCCTCATTCTCCATATATGAATGTGCATAATCGCTCCTTTCGCAGCTAGAGCACCCGCGATTCGTTCTTGAGTTTGTCCACCAGCCGGGCAGCAATTTCCTTGGGGCTGCCCTGGAGGAACTCGGTCTGGCCTCTCTTGGCGGGGACGTACACCCGGGAGACCTTCTGCCTGGGTGCCAAGTCCTCCGGGGTCAGGCCCAGGTCCGCCGGAGTTAACTTCTGAATAGGTTTGTTCTTGGCCGCGATAATCCCTTTCAATGTGGCGTAACGCGGCTTGTTGATTCCTGACTGGATAGTGAGGAGCGCAGGCAGCGGCATCTCAATCCACTGGAACCAGCCCCCCTCCAGTTCCCGTTTCACCCTGAGCGCACTTCCGTGAAACTGGATTTCCATGATGATGGTGGAGTGCGGGAGGCCGAGCAGTTCCGCCAGCAGTACGCCAGTCTGCGCGTAGCCACAGTCATCGGACTGCAAACCGGTCAGCACCAAGTCGGGCCTCTCCCGGCGGATGGCCTGGGCCAGAACGCGCGCCACGCCACGGGGATCGAGATTCTCGAAGGCCGGGCTGTCCAGGTACAGAGCCCGTTCGGCCCCTTTGGCCAGCGCCTCCTTGATAGCCTGTTGCGCGCGGGCAGGCCCCAAGCAGCAAACCACCACCTCGCCGCCGTGTTTTTCCTTCAAGCGCAGAGCTTCTTCCAGTGCGTAGATGTCAGGCTCGTTTACGGCAAAACTGATATCCTCCTCCTGAATCCAGGTTCCCGCGGCGTTCAAATGCAGCGGGGCATCATGTGCGGCAACCTGTTTCAGGCAAACAATGATTTTCATAGTAGAAAACTGCCCAGGATCAGCTATCAGCGTTCAGCCAGCGTCTCTCGCCCGCCCGGCTGATAGCGGAAGGGTGATGGCTGCAAGCTCTCTCAACCCTTATAGCTTTTGAACAGCAGGACCGCGTTGGTGCCGCCGAATCCAAAAGAATTGGAGAGCACATACTCAACGGCGGCCCGGCGCGCCCGGTTCGGAACGTAGTCCAGGTCACAATCCGGATCAGGGTTCTCGTAGTTGATGGTGGGGGGCAGAACTTGGTCGCGGAGGGCCAATACCGATAAGCCGGCTTCTAGGCCTCCAGCGCCCCCCAGCAGGTGACCGGTCATCGACTTGGTAGAGCTCACGGCCAGCTTGTAGGCGTGGGCTCCGAAGACTTTCTTGATGGCCAGCGTCTCCAGGCGATCGTTATACGGGGTCGAGGTCCCATGCGCGTTGATGTAATTCACCTGCTCGGGCCGGACGTTGGCGTCCGCCAGCGCGAGGTGCATCGCGCGCACCGCGCCGTCGGCGTCCTCTGAAGGCTGCGTGATGTGAAACGCGTCGCCCGACATCCCATAGCCGACGATTTCCGCCAAGATGGGCACGCCGCGCCTTTGCGCAAATCCCAGCTCCTCGAGAACCAAAATGCCTGCGCCCTCGCCGATCACAAAGCCGTCGCGGTCCCGGTCGAAGGGGCGGCTGGCTTTTTGCGGCTCCTCGTTGCGCGTGGAAAGCGCCCGCATGGAGGCGAACCCGCCCACCCCCATGGGCGTGATGGCTCCTTCCGCCCCGCCGCAGATCATCACGTCGGCATCCCCACGCTGAATCAGGCGGAAGGAATCACCCACGGCGTGGGCGCTGGAGGAACAAGCGGTGCAGGTGGCGGAATTGGGGCCCTTGGCCCCCCAGCGGATGGAGACAAATCCCGACGCCAGGTTGACAATGGCGGCGGGGATGAAGAAGGGGGATATCTTGCGCGGCCCGCCCTGCAGCAGGGCGGTGTGCTCACGTTCGATGACGTCGAATCCCCCGATCCCGGAGCCGATGTAAACCCCCACGCGGTCAGCGATGTCTGGCGAGATGGTGAGTCCGGCGTGCTCCAAGGCGAACTGGGCTGCCGCCAGAGCGAACTGGATAAACAGCCCCATCTTCTTCAGCTCTTTCTTCTCCACGTACTGAAGAGGGTCGAAGCCCTTGACTTCCGCAGCGAAAGTCGCGGGAAATCCGGTAGTATCAAAGTGCGTGATGGGCGCTGCGCCGCTCATGCCGGCCAGGATGTTTTTCCAGGTTTCTTCCCGACCAATGCCGAGGGCACTCACAAGCCCCACGCCCGTCACCACGGCTCTGCGTGCCAAGATGCGTCCCTCCTGTCGGGGCTGGGAGCGGGCCACTCAGTTCTTCGGAGTTTTCACGTGGGACTGGATATAGTCGATGGCATCCTTGACCGTCGTGATCTTCTCCGCGTCCTCATCGGGAATCTCGATTTCAAACGCCTCTTCGAAGGCCATCACCACTTCGACGATATCCAGGGAATCGGCCCCCAAGTCGTCGATAAAATGCGCCGTGGGGGTCACCTCGGCTTCGTCCACGCCGAGCTGTTCCACAATAATCTGCTTGACCTTGTCATCCAGCGAAGCCATCCGTCCATCCTCCTCATGTGGGTGGGGCGGCCATTCTAACTGTGCTTGGCCTTAGATTCAAGCACCACAACAACAGCGGCGAGTGATGAGTGACAAGTGGCAAGATAGAATCAAGAACACAGAAACCAGAAGTCAGAATAAGGAGGAAGCCCTGTCCAGTTCCATGGTCTCTTCTTCATGATTCCCCCATCGGGTTCACACATTGCACTTGAGCCTTGACCATTCTGAATTCTGACTCCTGTCTTCTGACTCCTTTCTCGTCACTTGCCCCTGACCACTGCTCTCAGGCCATGTACATCCCACCGTTGATATTCAGCACGTGCCCTGTGATATAGCTTGCTTCCTCCGAGGCAAGGAACCGTACCCCGCAGGCAATGTCCCGATCGGTGCCCATGCGGCCTAAGGGGATCAGGGTCAGCATCCTCTGGCGTACCGCCTCGGGCAGATTCTCCGTCATAGCCGTGGCGATGAATCCCGGGGCAATCGCATTGACCGTGATGTTACGGCTGCCGACTTCTGCGGCCACCGCTTTGGTCAGGCCGATGATGCCCGCCTTGGAAGCAATGTAGTTGGCTTGTCCGGGGTTCCCCGCCTGGGCGACGACAGAAGCAATATTGACAATGCGTCCGTAACGCTGCTTCACCATGCCCGGCAAGACGGCCCGGGTGCAGTGGAAAGCGCCGTTCAGGTTGACCCGCAAGACCAAATCCCAGTCCTCGGGTTTCATGCGCATAAGCAAGCTGTCCTTGGTAATCCCCGCGTTGTTCACCAGGATGTCGATCTTGCCGAAGACTTCTAGAATCTTATCGACCGCAGCTTTGACGGCATCGGGGCTGGAGACATCCAGGGGAAGCGCCAGGGCTTTTCTCCCCAGGGCTTCAATCTCTTTGGCCACCGCCTGAAGTTGTTCGAGTTTGACGTCGCCTCCCGCAATATCGGCGCCCGCTTCCGCCAGCGCCAGGGCGATGGCCCTCCCGATGCCTTGGGCCGCGCCGGTCACCAGTGCCACACGTCCTGCGAGGTTCATAGTCATCCCTCCCGGGTTCAGCCGACCCCCAGCCTGGCCAGCGCCGCGTTCAAGGACGCCACATCTTCCACGTGCAGGCTTTCGGCCTGCCGATCGATTTGCCTGAGCAGGCCCGAGAGCACCTTGCCCGGGCCCACCTCAATGAACAGTTCCACGCCTTCCGTGCGTAAAGCCCGAATCGATTGCTCCCACCGCACCGCGGCCGTCACTTGGCGCTTCAGTCCGTCGCGCACGGCGGATGCCGAGCGCACCACCCGCGCGTCCACGTTGTTCACCAAAGGGATCTGCGGCTCAGCGATCTCCGCGGCTTCCAGATCTCGAGCCAGGCGGTCCTGCGCACGTTGCATGAGTGCGCAATGAAACGGAGCGCTAACATTCAGCATCATGGCTCGCCGCGCGCCGCGGGTCTTGGCCAGTTCG
>Ga0315268_10003417_pt1 | contig 17519 bp, 8 predicted proteins | sample C1_top_MG_FD_204535 | JGI IMG/M metagenome (GOLD analysis project Ga0315268, IMG submission 204535) | Sediment microbial communities from Yellowstone Lake, YNP, Wyoming, USA - C1_top | ecosystem: Environmental > Aquatic > Freshwater > Lake > Sediment | place: USA: Wyoming | collected 2017-08-01
ACCGGGCGCTGGACGTCTGGAACCGGGAGGTTGAATTAAAGCAGATGGAGATAGATTCCCTGGAGAAGGACCTGGAGGCCCAGAACCTGGTGATCAGCAGCGAGCGCCGCAGGCTAAGGCAGGATGAGATCAAGGCCAAAAGGAAGGAGGTGGAGACCCTGATCCACCAGATCTACGATCCTTCAGGCAAGCTGGATGCCAAGAACAAAGAGCTGTCCAAGCCGATGGTGGAAAAGATCGGAGCCGTCATCAAAAAGGTGGCACTGGACAACAATGTCCTGCTGGTGCTGGATTCGTCCTCGGGGATGGTGGTCTATGCCGCCAAGGAACTGGATCTGACCGACCAGGTGCTGGAGGAGCTGGCCAAGGCGGAGGGAATTGTGGTCCAGTACCAGGCTTCGCTGGCCTTGTTCCCGGTCTGGGACGCCGACGCCGAGGCGGCACGGAAAAAACTTGGCAAGCTGGCTTTTGGCTATCTTTTCAGCTCCCTAAGCCGTTCACAGACCTTCAAGCCCCTGACCCAGAAACAGGTCAAGGATCTGGTCAAGGACAAGGGGCTGGAGGACAAGGAGGTCAGCGATGTCCGGGGGCTGGAGCTGGCCAAGATACTGACCGCCCAGTTCGCCGTCAACGGCGGTGTCAACTATAATCCGGCCAGCGGTCAGATCACCCTGAAGCTCCGTTTGTTCAACGTGGACACCGGCATGATGCTGGCCGAGGAGAGCGAAACTGCGGCCAGCCAAACCGAACTTTCCGGGGCCTGCGAGACCCTGGCCGCCAGGCTGGCCCAGAAAGCCGGGGGGCAATGAGGGGCATCAAAGCCAGCGATATTGCCGCCCTGTGCCAGGGACGGCTGGTGGGCCCCGACCTGGAGCTTAAAGGGCTGTCCGGCTTAAAGGAGGCCCAGCCTGGCTTTTTAAGCTTCCTGTCCGATCCCAAATATGCTCCTTCCCTTCCCGGCACCCAGGCCTCCTGCATCATCGTTCCTCAGGGTACGGCCGCGGCTGGCAAGACCCTGATTGAATGCCGGGATCCGTATCTGGGCTTTGCCAAGGCCGCCCAGCTTTTTTACCGGGAATCAAATCCCAGGCCTAAACCCGGCATTAATCCGGCAGCAGCAGTTTCTCCCGGCGCCAGGATAGATCCTTCCGCTACTATCGGTCCGTATGCCGTGATCGAGGCCGGGGCCGAGATCGGACCCAATACCGTGGTGATGGGGCCGAGTTTCATCGGCGCCAGTGTCAAAATTGGAAGTGATTGTCTGATCTACCCCAACGCCTCGGTGAGGGAAGAATGTCTCTTGGGCAACGGGGTGATCATCCACTGCGGGGCGGTGGTGGGCTCGGACGGCTTCGGCTATGCCCGGGAGGGCGCAAAATATATCAAGATCCCCCAGACCGGGAATGTCATCCTGGAAGACGAGGTTGAGATCGGGGCCAACTCCACCATTGACCGGGGAGCCCTGGGGCCCACCCGCATCAAGCGGGGGACCAAGCTGGACAACCTGTGTCACATCGCCCACAACGTGGTGATAGGCGAGGACGGGGCCATCGCGGCCCTGAGCGGCATCGCCGGTTCCACCATCATCGGCGACCGGCTGATCATGGGGGGCAAGGTGGGGGTGATCGGGCACCTGGAGATCGGCGACGACGTGATCTGCCTGGCCTATTCCGGAGTCACCAAATCCACCCCCTCCAAGACAATGCTTTACGGCAACCCGGCCCGGCCCCATATGAAGGGCAAGCGGATCGACGCCGCGGTGGACATGCTGCCGGAGAAGCTGAAGGTGATCAGCGACCTGGAGAAGAGGGTGGCCCAGCTGGAGGAGAAACTGGGGATCAAACACGGAGAGGAATAACATTATCTATAAAATTAGCCCAGGCTTTAAAGCCTGGGCTAATTTTATTTCACCATTGACAAAGCGTATCAGTTCGAGTATAATTGGCATATGCTAATAACAATCATGGAGGCGGGATGGCCCGACCGTGCAAATGCCGGAGAGTAAAATGCCGGCCCGATGCTTTGTATTTCAAGCCCCGGGCCGTCCCGCTTTCAATGCTGGAGGAAGTGGTGCTGGCCATAGATGAGCTGGAAGCAATACGTTTGGCCGACCTGGAGGGCCTGTATCAGGAGGAGGCGGCCGGGAAGATGATGATCTCGCGCCAGACCTTCGGCAACATCATTGCCAGAGCCCATAAAAAAGTGGCCGAGGCCCTGGTCAATTCAAAGGCCCTGAAGATCGAAGGCGGGGCCGTCGAACCGGGAAAATCAAATAAAAAAGGAGAACAAATATGAAGCTTTGCATTCCAACCCTGGCCGGCCAGGGGCTGAAGTCAACGGTCAGTCCCCATTTCGGGGGCGCGCCGTATTTCATCATCGTTGACACCGATAACAATGCGGTGGAGGCGGTCCAGAACCAGAATGAACACCACGCCCACGGGATGTGCCATCCCCTGAAATCCCTAAACGGAAAGTTGATAGACGCGGTGATCTGTTCGGGCATCGGGGCCGGGGCGCTGAACAAGCTCAACCAGGCCGGGATCAAGGTCTACAAGACCAACGGGGAGACGGTGGAGGAGCTGGTGAATAACTTTAAAAGCGAAAAGATGGAAGAGATGAAGCCGGACCAGGTCTGCCGGAGCCACGGTTGCCACTAGTAAGCAATAAAATAGCCCAGGCCTTAAGGCCTGGGCTATTTTAATTCATGAAAACAATATCTGATCCTATTAGTCTCTATCATCTTCATCAATTTTAGCTGAATGAATAAAAACAATAGCTTTTTTTGTCAAGGTAAAAGGCATTTTCATATGCAGACCTAAATTAACACCTTCGCTAAAACCAGGTGACGCTTGTCCGGCTATTTCAACTGGTTCATCTATGGACCCATGTGCATAGATCACTTCACCTGAAGTGTCAATTAATAAAACCATACCATACAACGAGACCGTTGTATGGCATTTACTTTCAACTCCTAAGTAGTATAATTTATCATTGACTATCCTGAAATGCTTAATGTGTAGTTTGTGTTTGAATTCATTATTGCCTGAAAGCCAATAAACTTCTACAGGCACAATCTTGCCTTTGGGCGGGATTGAGGACTTTTGGGCAAGGAGCCCAGTTTTTGCGAATAACAATACAATTAAAATTCCACATGAGATGAAGTTCCTATGTCTGTAATAGAATAACATTTGTTTTGACCTCTGTGGGTATATAAAAATTTACTTTATCAGCGTAAATCTGCGTGAATCCGCGTCCCAATATAGCTCCCTTTTTACTCCGGGCTGTCCAGCGAGCCCTTGTCCAGCTGCTCAAAATTATAATCCTTGCCCTGCAGGTTCAGGTCCTGCATCTTATGAATGTTGCACATCTGGGTGGGGACATTGGCGGTGACGTAGACCTCGGGCCGGACCTTGGGGCAGGCCGGGGTGGCCAGCAGGCCAGTCTCGGTGCAGACGGTGGCGTTGCTGATCCCAGGCGGCACCGGGAAATCGGCCCCCGATGAATTGGCAGTAGCCAGCTTCATGAACTCGGTCCAGATGGGCAGGGCTATCCCGGCCCCGGTGGCGCCTTCGTAGATCATCTTCTTCTGGTCGAATCCGACCCAGACCCCGCAGACCAGGTCCGGGGTGTAGCCCAAAAACCAGGTGTCGGTGTAATCGTTGGTGGTGCCGGTCTTGCCGGCGGCCGGCTTGGTAAAGCCTGAAAGCCTGGCCGAGTAGGCAGTGCCGCCATCCAGCACGGTCTTCATCATGTTGGCCATGATGTAGGCGGTCTGGGGCGAGAGCACTTCCTCGGCGTAGGGCTTGTTCTCCTCAATCACTGAGCCGGAGCGGTCGGTGATCTTAAGTATCAGCACCGGTTCCACCCGCACTCCGCGGTTGGCAAAGACCCCGTAGGCGCTGACCATGTCGTACAGGGTGACGTCGGCCGAGCCCAGGGCCAGCGACAGCACCGCCGGCAGCGATGTCTTGATCCCCATCTTGCGGGCGTAGCTGATGACGTTGCTGGGTCCCACCTGCTGGATCAGCTTGACCGCTATCAGGTTCTTGGAAAGGGCCAGGGCCCGGCGCAGGGAGATGGGGCCGTCGAACTTGCCGTCGTAATTGCTGGGATACCAGGCGTTGCCCGAGCCGTCGTCGTCCACTACTATCGGCGCGTCCACTATCACGTCGCCGGGGGAGAAGCCGTTGTCCACGGCCGCGGTGTAAACGAAGGGCTTGAACGCCGACCCGGCCTGGCGCTTGGCCTGGACCGCCCGGTTGAACTTGCTAACCAAAAAGTCCCGGCCGCCGATCATGGCCAGCACCCGGCCGGTGTGGGGATTTATGGCCATCAGGGCCGTCTGAAGGTAGGGGGTGTTGGTCACGCCCTCTTCGCTTACCGGCGCCTTGTATTCCTTGCGGGTGGGCTTGAACTTGTTGGTCTCCTCCAGTTTCTTCATCCAGTCTTCCGAAGCCTGGTTGGCCATCCGCTGGACCTCCAGGTCCAGCGTGGAATAGACCACCATCCTTCCCTGGTAGATGGCATTGGCCCCGTACTTGGCCTCCAGGTATTTGCGGACCTCTTCCACGAAATAGGGGGCGTCGTTGAGCCGCAGTTCCTTGGGCTTTAGCTTCAGGCTTTCCCGGGAAGCGGCCTCGGCCTGCGGCCGCTTGATGGCCCCGGTCTGGACCATGGCCTCCAGCACCGTGGCCCGGCGCTTGAGGGCCGATTCCGGTCGGTCATAGGGCGAATAGAGGGTGGGGCCCTTGGGCAGCCCGGCCAGCAGGGCGGCCTCGGACAGGGTCAGGCTGTCCACGTGCTTGCCGAAATACAGCTGGGCCGCGGTCTCGGCCCCGTAGGCCCCGTTGCCGTAGTATATCTGGTTGAAGTAAAGCTCCAATATCTCATCCTTGGAAAAAAGCCGCTCGATCTTCAGCGCCAGAATGGCCTCGGCGATCTTGCGGGAGATGGTGCGGTCCTGGGTCAAAAACAAATTGCGGGCCAGCTGCTGGGTGATGGTGGAGGCGCCCCGCAGGCGTTTGCTGCGGCGCAGCACAAAATCCTTCAAGGCGGCGGCGTAGCCGAACATGTCCACCCCCCAGTGCCGCCGGAAACTGCGGTCCTCGATGGAGATGGTGGCGTCCACTAATATCTTGGGGATCCTGGCCAGGGGCACCACTATCCGGTGCTCCTCGGCGAACTCGTAGATCAGCTGGTCATGGGCGTCGAATACCTTGGTGCCCTGCTTGGGCTGGATGTCCTCCAGGGCCTTGGTGGAGGGCAGGGTGCGGGAATAGAAGACAAAGGCCCCGGCCCCCAGCCCCAGAAAGAAGAACAGGGCCAGCCCGGCCCAAAAGGCCAGCCTGGCGGCCGTGCGGACGAACCGCCCGGATGTCTTGCGGGCGTGGAAGAATTCCTTTGTTCTGAATAAAAAACCGGACATATGGATATTTACCTTTATTGGAGTTATTTCAAAATCGGGACATGTTGCCGGGACTTTTATTGCCACGGCCTTAAGGCCGTGGCAATAGGAAAGGTACCATTAATTCTACCTTTAAATAATTAGTTAGTCAAGGGAAAAAGAAATGAAAAAGAAATGAATTCAACCCGGATCCGGCAAACAAAAAAGCGTAATTTTCTTGACTTGACCCGGGCAATAGGGTAAAATCGAAACGGTGTTTGCCGGGAATGAGGCCATCCGCAGGGAGCATTTGAACAGGAATCAAAAGGAAAACATGAACCACTTTGAACACGCCCATAAAGCCGTTTGCCAGTTGGTGAAAGACTTTCAGACCCACGAAAAGAGATATCTTTCATCCGATTATTCCGAGGCCCAGGCCCGGCTTGATTTCATAGACAAGTTCTTTACCGCTTTGGGGTGGGATGTGAACCACGAGACCCAGAAGAACCCTTACGAGCAGGAAGTAAAGGTGGAAAAAGGCGTAAACGTAGCCCGCGCCCAGAAGCGGGCCGATTACGCCTTTTGCATTGCCCCCAATTTCCGGGATGCCAAGTTCTTTGTGGAGGCCAAGAAGCCGGCCAAGGCCCTGTCCAACCCCGACGACTATTTTCAGACCGCCCGTTACGGCTGGAACGCCAATACGCCGCTGGCGGTGCTGACCGATTTTGAAGAGTTCCACATCATTGACTGCCGGTTCAAGCCGAATATCGGCACCGCCCTTAAACAGAAATTAAAGCACTACCATTACAGCGAATACGCCGATAAGGAAAAGTTTGCCGAAATATACTGGCTGTTCTCGCACGAAGCGGTAGAGGGCAATTCTTTAGAGAAACACGCCGAGACCCTTAAAAAGCCCACCGGCAAGGCGGTCCAGCGGGGTCTGTTCCCCGGCGGGTACCAGCCGATAGACGAGGCTTTCCTGGAAGAAATAGACGAGATCCGCAAGACCCTGGCCAAGGCCTTTAAAAAGAACTGTCCGGAGATGATGAGCAACGAGCTGACCGAGGCGGTTCAGCGCACGGTTGACCGTTTGGTGTTCATCCGCTTTTTGGAAGACAAGCTGATAGAGCCGGAAAATTATCTGGACAACATCGGAACCTCGGGGCAGGCCTGGGCCGAATTCATAGCCCTGTGCCGCAAGTTGGACAAGAAATACAACGGGGTGGTGTTCAAGGAAACCAGCATTGACCTGGCCGGGTTTGAGGGGCCGGTGGACGCCGAGTTCCGCAACATTTGCGAGGAGCTTTCCCGCCAGAATTCGCCCTACGACTTCAACTTCATACCCATTCACATCCTGGGCTCCATTTACGAGCGTTTTTTGGGCAAGGAGGTCCACGCCACGGCCAAGCGGGTGGACATTGAAGAAAAGCCCGAAGTGCGCAAGGCCGGAGGGGTGTATTATACGCCCCAGTACATCGTCCGCTATATCGTGGAAAACACCATCGGCAAGCTGATAGAGGGAAAAACCCCGGAAGAGATAGCCAAACTGCGCTTTGCCGACATCGCCTGCGGCTCCGGCTCGTTTTTAATAGGGGCCTTGGAACTGCTGTTGGATTACCACCACAAGTATTACCAGGGCCACCCGGAAAAGGCCAAGAAGGACGGATGTTACCAAAAGGACGGCAAGTGGGTTTTAAACATCCGGCAAAAGCAAAGCATATTGCTTAACAATATTTACGGGGTGGATATTGATCCCCAGGCCATAGAGGTGACCCAGCTTTCGCTGGCTTTGAAGATGCTGGAGGACGAGACCACCGCCACGGCCAATGACATGCAGGTGCTGTTTCACTCGGCGGTGCTGCCGGATCTGACTAAGAATATTGTTTGCGGGAACTCGCTGATAGGGACGGATATTTTGCAGGGGGATCTGTTTGCGCTGGATAAGGAGGAAGAGCGGAAGCTGAACCCGATGGATTTTAAGAGTGTTTTTCCGGGGGTTATGAAGAATGGCGGGTTCGATGCTGTAATAGGCAACCCACCGTATGTAAATCTTGTTTCGATAGAAGAGAATCAAAGGAAATATTTCCAAAATAAATTTAAAACATGTAAAAATAAAAGTGATTTGTATTCTTTCTTTTTGGAAAATGCATTACGCATTGTAAATCGTAATTACAAACTCGGGTATATAATCCCTCATACTTGGCTTGCTACGGATAGTTTTTCATTGTTACGCGAAAAACTATTAAATAATGAAGCAATTGAGTCAATTGCGGAAATGGGTTTCAAGGTATTTAAAAAAGTTGTTGTGAGTACGGTGGTTTTAATTAGTTCAAACGGCAATAAAAATATTAAAGTATTAAATAACGACTTTACCCAAAGGTTCATTATACCTACCAGCATATGGACAAATGACAACAATCATATTGATCTGAATTGGAACAAAACCAAGTACAAATTGTTTGATAAAATCAAAGAAAATACAATTACATTGGAAAAGGTGTTAAAGTTCACCAGAGGTATTAAAACCAGTAATGACGATAGGTTTATTTTAAGCGAGAAAAGGAATAAAGATTGCAAGCCTATCTACAGAGGGAAAAATATTAAAGCCTATCAGTTGAATTGGGGCAATGAGTATGTGTGGTACAGGCCAGACTTAATGAAAGAGAAAGTTGGTTGCTTGCCCCACACAAAAGAATTATTTGAAACAACAGAAAAATTGGTAACTCAAAGAGTCAATAGCTCTATGCAATTATTAGTGGCTTATGATGATAAACAAAACTATTTTCTCGATACAACAAATGTTTCAGAATATAATAGCTGGGACAAAAAACATTCCTTAAAGTTTATTGCCGGCTTACTGAATTCAAGGCTTCTTAATTATTGGTATTGCCAAAAATATAAAATGCCTACCATCGGACTTTACGAACTACATTCTATACCAATAAAACCGATAGACTTTAAGAATAAAACACTTAGAGACTTACATGATAATATTGTCAAATATGTTGATCAAATGATAGACGGCAAAAAACAGCTTAACGCCGCCAAGACAGAGGCCGATAAAAATTATTACCAGCAAAAATGCCAAAGCCTGGATAACCAGATAGACAAATTGGTTTACGAATTATACGGGCTTACAGATGAAGAGATAAAGGTGGTGGAAGGGTGACCCAACGCGGTTCAACCTAAAACAATTTCCTCCAACAGGCTTGACTAAGAGTTGTGTATAGTATAAAATGAATGATTAAACTCAAAGTAAACAATAACCAAATACCAACCCAACCACAAACAAAAGGATAACGAATGAAACAGCTAAGGTTAGCAGTTCTTCTGGCGCTGGCGGTTTTTGTAACCACAGCTTTGGCGGCGCCCATGCTGCCCAAGCCGCCCCAGCCGGCAGGCCCGAACATGCCCAGCATCCCCGGTTACCAGGCCGCCCCGCCGGGCGCTAAACAGCAGCCCGGCCGGGATGCCCGCAAAAAAGCCAACCGGCCCGGCCAGCACCAAAGGCCGGAACGGCAGCAGCGGCAGGCACATTCGGCCAAGGCCGGCTCAGCCATCCCCTCTCTTGCACCAAAAAGCGTGGTGGCTTCCGAGTTCAAGATGAATACCGATAACCTGCCGTTCAACCTGTACCGTTATGAAATAGCGGCGGCCATGCAGGAGGACGGCACCATCATCAGCGTCTGGGCCGATTACCGGAACGGGGACCAAAAAATCTTTTTCCAGCGTTTTACCGCCGCCGGCCAGCCTATAGGCTCTGCTGTGGCAGCTAATGTCAAAAATGAATATCAGTCTTATCCCGCCGTGGCGGCTGGCGACAACGGCGTCATTGCCCTGGCCTGGAGCGGGTACGATTACAGCATCGGCCGTTATTTCGTCTACAGCCGTCTGTTCGACTCTTCCGGCAATCCGCTGAACAGCGCCATCCGGGTTGACGATTATGACGGAACGGACCACTATGAGCCGTCAATAACTGCCACCGACAGCGGGTTTGCGGTAACCTGGTACGATTACCGCAATGGCGATTCCGACATCTACCTCCAAATGCTGGACACTTTGGGCGGCCTGAAGGGAGCCAATGTCCGGGTCAACGGGGTGGCCAGCCAGTATCAGTATTACCACAATGCGGCCAGGACCGGCCAGGGCTTTGTGCTTACCTGGTATGACACCCGGAGCGGAAGCGAGCAGATATATGCCCGGACCTACAACGCCAATGGCGACACCCTGGGCGCGGACTTCGTGGTCAGCGACAATACGACCAACTGGAGATATTATCCCGAAGCCTGCGGCACCGATAGCGGTTTTGCCATTACCTGGTACGACTACCGCAATGGCATCTGGGACATTTATTTGCAGCGTTTCGACACCTTAGGGGCGGCAGTGGGGGCCAATTACCGGGTGACCGACGGCGCTGCCCACGCTTATTATCCCACCATTGCCCACCGCGACGGCCAGACGGTGGTAACCTGGTACGATGAACGCAACGGCAACGGCGACGTCTTTGCCCAATGGTTCAAGCCCAACGGCGATACTTTGGGCGGCCAGGTGATGCTCAATGACGATGCCACCACCTACTACCAGTATAATTCCAAGGCGGTGGCCAGCGACAGCGGCTGGGCCTTCATCTGGTTTGATCAGCGCAACCCGGGCACGCAACTGCTATACGGCCAGAGCTATGGTTCGACAGGCTCACCATTAGGCCCAAACTTTATGGCCTGCGACAGCACCCTTGGCATGCACGGTCAGTACGACCCATCGGTGGCGGCAGGACAGGGCGGCAACTTCCTGGCAGTTTGGGACGACTATCGTTTTGACAACGGCAGTGGGAACATCAGCGATATTTTTGGCCGGCTGTACGACCAGGAAGGCAATGCCCTGACCCCGGATTTCCTGATCTCCGACACCGCTTACAATTCCAGCTACCGCTATGCCTACGAGCCCAAGGTGACCGGGCTGGCCGACGGTTCGTATATGGTGGCCTGGTACGATTACCGCAGCGACAACGATTACGACATCATCGGCCAGAGGCTGGATGCCTCGGGTTCCCCAGTCGGCGGAAATTATCTGATCTCCAGCGACAACCAAGGGAACGATGATTACGAACTTACCATCGCCTCGGCTGACAGCGGGTTCGGTGTATTCTGGTACGGGTACAAATACAGCTATTCCGACATCTTCGGAAGGCTGTATAAAACCAACGGCGACAGCATAGGAACCACCCTGGTACTGACCGATACCATAAATTATCATTACGCTTATTATCCCTGTGTGGCCGCCACCGACAGCGGATTGGTAGTGGTCTGGGAGGATTACTTGGACGATTTCGGTTATTATTATATCTGCGGCCAGCGGATACTGTGGGACGGCACACTGTCCGGCGGCAATGTCCTGATAGGCGACAGTATAGACTACGACCAGTACGAGCCGTCCATCGCCGGGACCAACAGCGGATTCATGGCCACCTGGTACGATTACCGCAACGGCAACGACGCCATCTTCGGCCAGTATCTTGATGCCGTTGGCCAAAAGGTGGATACCAATTTCCTGATCAGCACCGATGCGGCCAATTATCAATACTACCCTTCGGTGACGGTCTCCCCGGACGGCAACCGTTATGCGGTCTTCTGGTATTCCGAAAGCAGCGGCGCCGAATGGCTGACCAGCCAGCGCTACTTGGGCGGCCTGCCGCAGGGCGTGAACGAAACGGTCATCGACAGCATAGGCTGGAGCTGGGTAGATACCTGGGGCGCCAGCAACATTGCGGCCACAGAGGACCGGCTGTTCTTCACCTTCTATGGCCAGAACGCCTCAACCGGTTCCGATGTCTTCGGCAAGATCACCGACTGGTACGCCACCAGCGAACCGCCCTCCGCCATTGTCAAGGTCTTCCCGCCCAATGATACCCTGCTGGGGTACAATACGGTGGAATTTACCTGGACCAACGCCGTTCCCGGCACCTATGCTTTGGGAGGGTACCAGCTGCAGGTGTCGGCCGACAGCGCCATGTCTTCCTATTATCTCGACACCCTGGTGAGCGATACCTTCCTGAGCGTGGCCCTCTCCACTGCCGATACCATGTACTACTGGCGGGTGCGGGCGGTGGATATCTACGGATACCAGGGACCGATAACCACGGCCTGGAACCTGGAGATCGACGTGACCGACCCGGCCATCCCAACCCTGGCTTTGCCCGCCGATAACATCTGGCTGGGCGATCCCGCGGTGGTCTGTTCCTGGAGCGAGGTGACCAAGAAGGTCAAGGGCTCGGCGGTGGAGTACGTGATCCAGCTGGATACGAGTAATTCCTTTGCCGCGCCTATCATTGAGGACACCACTGCGGCACTGCTGGACAGCTTCAACCTGACCGAGGGCCGGTATTACTGGCGGGTGATGGCTTTTGACCTGGCCGGGAATTACGGGACATACTCGGACTACCGCATCTTTGGGGTGGATACCACCGCTCCGGTCATTCAGAATGTGACCGACCTTCAGGACGATTCCACAGCGCCTTACGGGATGTACCAGATCACCGCGACGGTACAGGACCTGAGCGGAGCCGCCAGTGCCTGGTTGTTCTCCAGGATTAACGGCGGAAACTGGGACAGCACAGCCATGGCCCTGCTGTCGGACACCCTGCAGGACTATATCCCGGCGGTTTCCCCCGCCACGGACGAGACACTGACGGTGGAGTATTATCTGGCGGCCACCGACCAAGCCGGCAACCGGAGCATCAGCAGCACTTACAGCTTCGAGGCATTCGGTCCGCTGGGAGTGGAAGGAAATCCAGGGACATCGGTGCCATCGGTCTTTGCCCTGAACGGGGCCTATCCCAACCCGTCAAAGGGACAGACTACCTTCAAGTATCAGTTACCGAGGTCCTGCAATGTCAGCCTGACGGTGTACAACGTGGCCGGACAGGCGGTCAAGCGGTTCGACCTGGGGACCAAGCCGGCCGGGTACCACTCCGTAAACTGGAACGGGAGCCGGATGGCGGCCGGGGTGTACATCTATAGACTGCAGGCCGGGGACTTTGTTTCTACCAAGAAACTGATGATAGTCAGGTAGTACTCTTTCCTTGGCACAAAAGGGCTGCCCTTTCGGGCGGCCCTTTTGGTTTGGCGCAATCGGGCGCCAGGTTCAGACAATTTATCCCAGGCTCTTGACTAAAATATGTTTGTAAGTTAAAATCACCACTTCACAAAAAACAAAACAAATAAAAACTTAATGCAATTTAGGAGTATTTCATGAGATCTCTCCGGTTGGCCATCCTCTTGGTGCTGGGGTCGTTTGCCGCCCAGGCGCTGGCGGTACCAGAACGGCTTCCTCTTCCCGCAACATCTGATATCCCCGGGGTCACCGCTTCTCCGGTGCGGCAGCTGGGCAGGAAGGACATTCATAAAAAGAAAGCCCGTCTGGCCCGGCATCCAAAATCATCTTCCACCGCCAAAGCATCCTCCATCGCAGCTAAAAGCGTGGTGGCCCCGGAATTCAAAATGAATACCGACAGCCTGCCCTACACCCTTTACCGTTATGATCTGGCGGCGGCCATGCTGAATGACGGCAGCATCGTCAGCGTCTGGTCCGATTACCGGTCCGGGTGGCAGAAAGTGTATTACCAGCGCTTTTCAGCCGAAGGCCAAAAGCTTGGTCCGGTGTTCCTGGCGGACGACAAGGATACCTACCAGAACTATCCGGCGGTGACCGCCGATCCCAGCGGAGGATTTGTCATATCCTGGCTGGATTACCGTTCATGGAGCTCTTACGACGTCTACTGCCGCCGGTTCGATGCCAGCGGCAATCCCCTGGACACGGCCTTCCGGGTGGATGATTACGACGGGGTGGACAAGAACGAGCCGTCGATCGCCGCAGTGGACGGCGGTTATGCCGTGACCTGGAATGACAGCCGCAGCGGTGATGGCGATGTTTATATGCAGCAAATCGACAGCTTGGGCCATCTGAAAGGAACGAACGTAAGGGTCAACGGAGTTACCTCTCAGTACCAGTACAGATCAAGCGCAGCGCGGACCGGTCAGGGTTTTGTGGTCGCTTGGGAAGATACCAGGACCGGCGGTTATAATATATACGCCCGGTGTTATAATGCCAACGGCGATACTCTGGGGCCGGAATTCAAGGTCAACGACAACACCGCCTCCGGAAGATACTATCCGGAAGCCTGCGGCACCGACAGCGGATTTACCGTCACCTGGTATGACGGCCGGAACGGCATCTGCGACGTCTATCTGCAGAGGTACGATAGCGCCGGGGCCGCGGTCGGCGCCAATTACCGGGTGACCGACGGCACCGGTTGGGGTTTTTATCCCACCATCGCCCACCGGCAGGGCCGGACCGTGGTATCCTGGTATGACAACCGGAGCGGCGATCTGGACATCTACGCCCAGTGGTTCAAGCCCAACGGCGATACCCTGGGAGGACAGGTGCTGGTAAGCGATGACGCCACCGGCAAAAACCAGTATATACCCAAAGCCCTGGCCGGTGATAGCGGCTGGGCCTTCCTCTGGTTCGATCAGAGAGAGGCTGATGTCGCCCTGATCTATGGCCAGGCTTATGACACTTCCCTGGCTGCCATAACGCCCAATTTCATGGCCTGCGACAGCGTGGCCGGAGTGCAGGACCAGTACGATGCTTCGGTGGCGGCCGGCAGGGACGGGAATTTCCTGGCCGCCTGGTACGATGGGCGGAACGATGGAGGCACAGGGAGCCTCAACGACATCTACGGCCGGCTGTATGACAAGGACGGCAATGCCCTGACCCCGGACTTTCTGATATCGGACACTTCCTATAATTCCAGCTCCCGCTATGCCTACGAGCCTAAGGTGGCCGGACTAGCCGGCGGTTCTTACATGGTGGTCTGGTATGATTACCGCAACGACAACGATTATGACATCTTCGGCCAGCGGGTGGATGCCTCGGGGGTTTTGGTGGGAGGCAACTGCCTGGTCTCTACCGGCCGACAGGGATTGAATGACTACGAGTTGACCATCGCCGCGGACGACAGCGGCTACGGGGTTTTCTGGTACGGCGATAATTCCAGCGATTATGATATCTACGGCCGGGTCTATAAGACCAACGGCGACAGCGTCGGGCCAGTGGCGTTGATCAGCGCTGATCCCGCCGGGCAGGACCAGGAATATCCCTGCGCCGCCGCCAACGACAGCGGCCTGATGGTGGCCTGGGAGGACTACCGCGATGGCAGTTACAACCATATCTACGGTCAGAGAATGCTGTGGAACGGAAGCCTGGCCGGCGCCAATTACCTGATAAGCGACAGTGTGGATTACGATGAGGAGGATGTCTCCATCGCCGGATCCAATCATGGGTTCCTAGCCACCTGGGACGACAATCGGGATGGTATGTACAATGTCTACGGAAAGTATCTTGACGCTGCAGGCCAGATAGAGGACTCCAGTTTTGCCGTCAGCAACGTGCCCCTCATCGATCACTACTGCGCCTCGGTAGCGGCCTCCCCTGACGGGGCCCGTTATGCCGTTTACTGGAACAGCGAGGACAGCGGCTACAACGACTACCTTTTCTCTCAGCGCTACCAGGACCGCCTGCCCCAGGGTGCCAATGAACTGCTGGCCGACAGCGCCAACTGGAGCTGGTTCTATATATGGGGCGCCCAGAACATAGCGGCCAGCGATGATCGCCTGTTCTTTGCCTTGTGCGGAAGCATGAAAGGAACCGCTACCGGTTGGGATGTTTACGGCATGGTGACCGACTGGTACTCACTTTCGGTGCCGCCGGTGATCTGGGTGGACTCGCTGCCGGACGACATAGATTCGGCCTATGGACCGTATCCCGTCAAGGCGGTGATCACCGACGACGGTTCGGTGGACCAGGCGGTACTGTACTACCGGATCAACGGGGGAAGCTGGGACACACTGAACATGGCCACGATCACAGCCGATACTTTCAGGGCCGAGATACCGCAACAATCCCTGGCGCTGAACGACAGCGTAAATATCAGCTACTATGTATGGGCCGTTGACAACAGTAAGAACTGGGTGGCTTCACAGACCAGGGATTTCCTTCTTACTTATCCAACGGGCGTGGCCGGAAAACCGGCAGGACCGGAACCGGCGATATATGCCTTGTCCGATGCCTATCCCAATCCCAGCCGCGGCGGGACCACCTTCAGGTACCAGCTCCCGAAGCAGTCGGAGGTCACTCTGACAGTGTACAACGTGGCCGGGCAGCTGATCGAGAAGTTTGACCTGGGCGTCAAGCCGGCCGGATACCACCAGATCCGCTGGAACGGGGATGCGGCCAACGGAGTGTATATCTACCGACTGAAGGCTGGAAACTTTGTTTCCACCAAGAAGATGATGTTGGTCAAGTAGGCATTTATATGGTTATTAAAAAGAGCTGTTAAAAAAACAGCTCTTTTTTAAATTGACAAAGAAAGGGCAATTTATTATCATTTATTGTTTTTATAATTAAAAATGGGAGCATCTATATGAAAAGGCATATATCTATCTTTTTGTTATCGAGTATAATATTTTTTGGCTTAACCTCCCCAGTTTGGGCCGACTGGGTCACGGCTACCGTGGCTGCAGGAAGCAGTCCCCGGGCCGTGGCGGTAAACCCGGTGACCAACAAAATATACGTAACGTGCAGTGGCAGCGCCAATGTAATGGTGATAGACGGTTCCACCAACGACACCGCTACGGTGACGGTGGGAACGGACCCTAGGGCCGTGGCGGTGAACCCGGTGACCAACAAGGTCTACGTGGCGAACTATGGCAGCGGCACCGTGACGGTGATAGACGGGGTTACCAACGGCACGACCACAATAACAGTGGGGTCGGGGCCCTGGCCCATGGCGGTGAACCCGGTGACCAACAAGGTCTACGTGGCGAATGTGAACGGCATGAACGTAACAGTGATCGATGGTTACACCAATGCCACGGCTACCATATCTGTCGGTGACAACCCCTGGGCCCTGGCAGTGAACCCGGTGACCAACAAGGTCTACGTGGCGAATTATATCAGCAACAACGTGACGGTGATAGACGGGGCCACCAACGACACCGCTACGGTAACGGCGGGAACGCATCCCTATGCCGTGGCGGTGAACCCGGCCACCAACAAGATATACGTGGCGAATATGGGCAGCAACACCGTGACGGTGATCGACGGCTCCAGCAACGACACGGCCACGGTGACGACGAGCAGCGGTCCCCGTGCCGTGGCGGTGAACCCGGCCACCAACAAGATATACGTGGCGAATAATGTCAGCGTGACGGTGATAGACGGGGCCACCAACGGCACGGCCACGGTGGCGGCGGGAAGCGGTCCCGTTGCCCTGGCGTTGAACCCGGTAACCAACAAGGTCTACGTGGCGAATTCTATCAGCAACACCGTGACGGTGATCGACGGGGCTACCAACGGCACGACCACAGTAACGGTGGGGACGGGACCCTATGCCGTGGCGGTGAACCCGGTGACCAACAAGGCCTACGTGGCGAATAATATCAGCAACACCGTGACAGTGATCGACGGTTCCAGCAACAGCACGGCCACGGTGGCGGCGGGCAGTAATCCCCTTGTCCTGGCGGTGAACCCGGTGACCAACCAGGCCTACGTGACGAATGAGGGCAGCAGCAGCGTAACGGTGATCGACGGTTCCACCAACGGCACGGCCACGGTGGGGGCGGGAAGCGGTCCGGTTGCCCTGGCGGTGAACCCGGCTATCAACAAGATCTACGTGGCGAATGCGAACAGCGACAATGTGACGGTGATCGACGGTTCCACCAACGGCACGGCCACGGTGGCGGCGGGAGATTATCCCTGGGCTGTGGCGGTGAACCCGGTGACCAACAAGGTCTACGTGGCGAATAATGGCAGCGCTAATGTGACGGTGATCGACGGGGCCACCAACGGCACGGCCATGGTGGCGGCGGGAAGCTATCCCGGCGCCGTGGCGGTGAACCCGGTGACCAACAAGGTCTATGTGGCGAATTATAACGGCAACAGCGTGACGGTGATCGACGGTTCCACCAACGGCACGGCCACGGTGGCGGCGGGAAGCTATCCCGGCGCCGTCGCGGTGAACCCGGTGACCAACAAGGTCTACGTGGCGAATATCGGCAGCGACAACGTGACGGTGATC
>Ga0315268_10003418_pt1 | contig 17518 bp, 13 predicted proteins | sample C1_top_MG_FD_204535 | JGI IMG/M metagenome (GOLD analysis project Ga0315268, IMG submission 204535) | Sediment microbial communities from Yellowstone Lake, YNP, Wyoming, USA - C1_top | ecosystem: Environmental > Aquatic > Freshwater > Lake > Sediment | place: USA: Wyoming | collected 2017-08-01
TTCCTTTCGATGTGGGCTTGAGGTATTCATGAATTACTTTCGCCCGTTCAATTGGAGTAATATCTTCTCTTTGCAAGTTTTCAATAATCTGAATTTCCCTTATTTCTTTTTCGTTTTTTGGTTCAATAATTATTGCAGGAATAGAAGTTTTTCCTGCAATTTTGCTTGCGCGCCATCGCCTCTCTCCCGCAATGATAATATAATTATCATTTACTTGTCTTAGAAGTATTGGTTCAAGTACTCCTTTCTCTCTGATGCTGCTTGCAAGTTCATTTAGTGATTGCTCGTCGAAATTTCTTCTAGGCTGATTTGCATCCTTTTCAATTTTATCTATTTCAATCTCTTTAACTTTGTTAAGTATCTTTTCTTTTGCAAGATCTTCTATGTAATTCTTACTGTATCTTGTAATAAAGTCTTCTGGCAAGCCTTTCTTACTTTCCGACACGCTTAAGTACCTCCTCTACAATTTTATCGTAAGACTTTGCGCTTTTTGATTCAGGGGCAAAGGAAAATATATCCTCTTTAAATGCAGGACTTTCTTCGAGGCGAACGCTTCTTGTTATGTATTCGGGGAAAACAAGTTCTCCAAAGAGATTTTTAATTTTCTCGACTGCTTCCCTTGCAAGAATTGTTCTTGAGTCAAACAATGTAACGAGCACCCCGAGTATTCTCAAATTTTCATTAAATGTTTCCTTTACTCCTTTATATGTATCAAGAAAGTCTTGAACACCCTCAAGTGACCATGGCGACGGTGTAATCGGAACAATAATATAATCAGATGTTACCAGTGCGTTAACGGTTAGAAGCCCAAGTGAAGGCGGAGAGTCAATAATTATAAATTCAAAAATGTTCTTGATAGGAGCAAGTACTTTTCTCAATTTAATTGGTGCGTCAATTTCGGAAGCAAGCATCCTTTCAACTTTAGCTAAGTGAATTGTTGAAGGTACTGCGAAGAGGTTGGGAGTTCCTGTTTCTTTAGTTATCTGTGTGATATCAAAATCCTTTTCCGAGAATGCAAGAAAAACAGAATTTTCAATTTCCTCAGGCATAAAAAACGCAGAAGTAGAATTAGACTGTGCGTCTACATCAACTATAAGCGTTCTAAATCCCTTTCTTGCCAAACCTGCGCTTAAATTTATCGCAGTAGTTGTTTTGCCAACTCCTCCTTTTTGGTTTGCAATTGTTATTATCATATTATCTCCTTTATACTTTGTTTATATATAATGGATATGCCGGATTTTTCCAGAAGATGCCTATTATAATTTGCTTTTTGGTAAAAATGTCTTTTTCCAAGGTTAGGTGGAAGGCTATAATTTTTTCAATTTTCATATTGATAGTTTATCAGATTCCTAAAAATAAAAAAAGGAGCAAAAGCTACCCGTTGAAAAATTTATTTAAACTATCTTCTCTAGAGAAATAAGGTCGCTAACATTCTTTTTTCTGCATGATGTACTTTGTGTTCGCAAGTCGTCTCTCTATGTTTTCTTGATCTGCATTTTCCATAAATTTTTTTGAAACACTTTTGCTATCAGAAACTCCACAATGAGTAATTTTAATTACCTTCAAAATGATGAGAAAAACTTTTTTCTGTGTTAGTTGGCAAAGCAATTTTCATTTTCTTCCTACATTAAATTTCATCTACAATTTACTTAAGAAGTCCAAGCAACTTGCAAAAAATTTCCCAAAACCTATAATTTTTAAGTTGAGAACATGATTGAAAAAGAGAGGGAATTTTTAAGGCTTATTTTCAACCCAAGGGTTATTTTGGAGATCCTGCTTGTTGTCCTGATACCTTTTTTTGACATGGGTTCTAATACTCTTGTTGAACGTCTTGCAGAGATAACTCATAACTATGCCATGCCAAATTTCTTGATTATTACTTTTCAGATGTTTTTCTCTCTTGCTGTACTAACAATTATTTACCTTTTGGAAAAAAAGTCCATCAATATAATTAAACAGTTATTTGTAGTAAGCGTTGTTTTGTCTGTGATTGCTTATTTTATCAGGATTATTTCATTTTCTACGAGAGGTATTATCGGAGTAATCTTTTCTAATATCAATATATACTCTTCGTTTGGCATTGAAACTGTTTTTGTCGTTGCAATCCCTGTAGTAAAAATTCTATCTAGCTTTTTTCCGTTCCTTGGAATTCTTTTAATTGTATTTTTGAGGTCTGCAATTAATATAGTCCTTGTCCTTCCTTTGATGTCGTTTTCTTTAGAGAGATTGGGACTTAAAGGTCTTTTTATAACTCTTTATATTTCGCAATTTATTATAATATTTCTTTTTGCTAAACTTCCTTACTATATGTCGAAAATGTCTTTTAAGGCCGCTCTTAAGGAAAGCATTTTCCGAAAAGATAAACATTTCAGTTTTATCCTTATCTTTTCAAGCATCTATGCTTTTATTACGACCGTAAGCATACTCAGTTTGCCAATTTTTAAATCAAAGTACGTTTTTCCCGCAATTGTTAATTTTATTGCAATATTTTCATTAATGGCATTTTTTGCAATTATCTCCAAAGAAGAAACCTATGAGAGAAGAAATATACATTAAAGGTGCCCGCGTCCATAACCTTAAGGACATCTCTCTGCACATCCCAAGAAATAAACTTGTAGTAATTACTGGAGTTTCAGGTTCAGGGAAATCTTCTCTTGCATTTGATACAATCTATGCAGAGGGGCAGAGAAGATATGTAGAATCACTTTCTGCTTATGCTAGACAATTCATAGGTCTTATGGAGAAGCCTGATGTGGATTTTATTGAAGGCTTATCTCCAGCTATTGCTATTGACCAGAAAAGCTCAAGCAAAAATCCTCGTTCAACTGTGGGTACGATGACAGAGATTTATGATTATTTAAGGCTGCTTTATGCGAGGATTGGAATTCCGCACTGTCCCAATGATGGAACAACTATTAAGAAACAATCTCCTGATGAGATTGTGCAGCAAATTTTTAATGTTGCTCTGGAAAAGAAAATTGAAGTTCTTGCACCTATCGTACGTGGGAGGAAGGGAGAGTACAAGGCGCTTCTTGAGAAGTACTTGAAGAAAGGATTCGCGCGAGCGAAAGTTGATGGAATAATGTACGCGCTTTCCGAAGATATACCTATAGATAAAAATAAGAAACACAGTATTGATATTGTTGTTGATAGGGTAAAGGTATTTGATGAAGAAAAATCAAGAATCGAAGATTCAGTAGAAATGGCTCTTGGTGAAGGCGAAGGAGTTATGAAAATTTCGATTATTGAAAATAACGAGGAAATATTATACTCCTCTAAATTTGCTTGTCCTCTTTGCGGTTTTAGTATGGAGGAGATTGAACCACGTATTTTCTCTTTTAATAGCCCGTTTGGTGCATGTCCTGATTGCACTGGGCTTGGATTTAAAATCGAGCCTGATCCTGATTTAATAATAAAGGACTGGAATAAATCACTTGTGGAAGGAGCCATAGAGATTCCTGGGTTTAGAGGTCTTGACACTTATTCGCACCAGATAATTCTTGAAACTGCAAAAGCTTACGACATTGATGTTTTTAAGCCAATAAAAAACTTCACTGAAAGAGAACTTAACATCATAATGTACGGAAGCGAAAAGCGCATTCCAGTCACCGTAAAAGGCAAAGAAGGGAATGAATATAATTTCAGGGTTCAGTTTGAGGGGGTAATACCTCTTCTTTTAAGGCGTTATAATGAAACAGCTTCTGAATCTGCAAGGGAAGAATACGAAAAATTTATGAGGAGAGTTGAATGTCCCGTTTGCCATGGTAAACGCCTTAAACCAGAGGTGCTTGAAGTAACGATTCAAGAAATGAATATCGCAGAATCAACTTCTTTAGCTATTGATAAAGCCTACTCTTTTTTTAGTATATTACCTGAAAAGCTTACAGAATCTGAAAGAATGATTTCTCATCAGATACTTAAAGAGATAACCAACAGATTGAAATTTCTGCTTGATGTAGGACTTGGTTACCTTTCCCTTGATAGGCCTTCTGAAACCCTAGCAGGTGGTGAAGCGCAACGCATCCGCCTTGCAACACAAGTTGGTTCTAAACTTGTTGGCGTACTTTATGTGCTTGACGAGCCATCAATTGGTTTGCACCCGAAGGATAATGATAAGCTTCTTGCCACTCTAAAGGAACTTCGGGACCTTGGCAACACTGTTCTTGTAGTTGAGCATGACGAAGAAACAATGAGAAATGCAGACTTCATTATCGATATGGGCCCAAGTGCTGGCGAGGAAGGCGGATTTGTTGTGGCTACAGGAAGCATCCAGGATATAATGAACGAGCCAAGATCCTTTACAGGAAAATACTTGAATGGAAAGCTTGAGATTCCAACTCCTAAAAAACGAAGAATTGGAAACGGAGAAACCCTTAAGGTAGTTGGAGCAAGTGAACACAACCTTAAGAATATTGATGTTTCTTTTCCACTTCACACTTTTATATGCATTACAGGTGTATCAGGTTCTGGAAAGAGTACTCTGATTCAGGACGTCCTTTACAGGGCTTTAATGAAAAAAATTTATAATTCAAAAGAAAGACCTGGCAAATTTGAAAGAATTGAAGGTACAGAGTATATTGACAAGGTGGTGCTTGTAGACCAATCTCCTATCGGGAGAACTCCTCGCTCTAACCCCGCAACTTATACCGGCGTTTTTACTCCTATACGTGATATTTTTGCAAGTCTTCCAGAATCTAGGGCAAGAGGCTATAAAGCGGGAAGATTCAGCTTCAATGTTCATGGAGGGCGCTGTGGGGCATGTGAGGGCAATGGATTTATAAGGGTTGAGATGCAATTTTTGCCTGATGTTTATGTTCCTTGCGAAGTGTGCCATGGAAAAAGGTATAACAAGGAAACCTTAGAGATTAAATATAAAGGCAAAAGCATTGCTGATGTTCTTGAAATGAGTGTAAGCGAGGCATTTGGCTTTTTCGAGAATATTCCTGAGATTAAAAGGAAGCTTCAACTCCTCATAGATGTGGGCCTTGGATATATAAAGCTTGGACAGTCAGCTCCAACCCTTTCTGGAGGAGAAGCTCAAAGGGTTAAGCTTTCAGCAGAACTGCAGAAGAGAGGGACTGGAAGGACAGTTTACTTTCTTGATGAGCCAACCACAGGTTTACACTTCGCTGACATTTCCAAACTCATAAGCGTTTTGAACAGACTTGTAGACCTCGGAAATACAGTGATTGTAATTGAGCATAACCTTGATGTTGTTAAATCTGCAGATTTCATAATCGATTTAGGCCCCGAAGGTGGAGAAAAGGGAGGATATGTTGTCGCCTCAGGAACTCCTGAAAATATTTTGAGGAACAAGGATTCATTCACTGGAGAATATTTGAAGAGAGTTCTTTAGATCTAAAAAAGCCCCGGGTTATCCGGGGCTTTTTTAATTGCCAATTTCTATATGATTCCAAATGCAAGCATTGCTTTTGCGACTTTTATGAAACCAGCAATGTTTGCCCCTGCTAAATAGTCTCCCGGCTTTCCATAGTATTCTGCAGCCTTAAGTGATGTATCGTGTATATTTTTCATAATCCACTGAAGTTTTGCATCAACTTCTTCTCTTGTCCATGAAAGCCTCATGCTGTTCTGGGTCATCTCAAGACCTGAAACTGCTACTCCTCCTGCATTTGCAGCTTTTGCGGGACCATATAGAATATTATTATTCTGGAGAATATGGATAGCTTCAAGGTCTGATGGCATATTTGCTCCTTCTGCGACGGCAATTACTCCATTCTTGACAAGAGCCTCGGCATGGGAAGCATTGATTTCATTCTGAGTGGCACATGGAAGCGCAACATGAACTTTAAGTCCTTCATCCTTTATCACATCCCAGACTGATTTTCCTGCAAAGTATTTTGCTTTTGGATATTTTTCAATATATTCCTTTATTCTTCCTCTCTTAACATTCTTCAGGTCCATAACATATGCAAGTTTTTTGTCGTTGATTCCTTCTTCGTCAACTATTGTTCCGTCTGAGTCTGATAGAGTGATGACTTTTCCGCCGAGAGTATTAACCTTTTGAACTGCGAATTGTGCAACATTTCCTGATCCACTTATTGCAACTGATTTACCGGCAAACTCTTCACCTCTTGTTGCAAGCATATTTGCAGTGAAATACGTGGTTCCATATCCAGTTGCTTCAGGTCTTATCAAGCTTCCACCGTAGTCAATACCTTTTCCGGTGAGCACTCCTGTGTGCTCATTTACAATTTTCTTATAGTATCCATACATAAACCCGATTTCTCTTCCGCCAACACCAATATCTCCTGCAGGGACATCAGTGTCTGGGCCGACATATCTGTAAAGCTCCCTCATGAACGCATAGCAGAACCTCATTACTTCTGAATCAGTTTTGCCTTTGGGATCGAAATCAGAGCCACCCTTTCCTCCACCCATTGGAAGAGTTGTAAGAGCGTTTTTGAAGATCTGTTCAAAACCAAGGAATTTAATGATGCCAAGGTTTACAGAAGGATGGAACCTTAGCCCTCCCTTATAAGGTCCAATGGCATTGTTGAACTGCACTCTAAATCCTCTATTAACGTGCACTTCTCCGTTGTCATCTTCCCATGGAACTCTGAACATAATTACCCTGTCAGGCTCAACAATTCTTTCGTAAATTTTTGCCTTAACAAATTCAGGGTGTTTTTCTTCTGTTGGTCTTAAGGTACCCAAAACTTCTGTTACAGCCTGGATAAATTCTGGTTGATCCTTGTCCTTTTCTTTGACTTTTTCAATTACTTCATCGATTTGAGACATCTTTCACCTCCGTTATTTTAGATAAAAAGGCAAGAGATTCAACTCTTGCTCATTATTAAAAATGTAGTTTTTGTCATTGTTTAAGTCGAATAAATAATAGCTCTTTTCTTTCATTGCAAAATATTATACTGATAAAAAACATTAAGTCAAGGAAAATATAAACTTATCACAAGGACATTTTTATTAAACTTAAAAATTCTGTTACATTTTTCACATTCTCAATCCTATTATTCCAAAAAGTGAAAGGGTCTTAAGGAGCAGATACGTAAAAAGCAGCACAAATATTATTCCTGTATAGAGCTTTATTTTTGAGAGGTTCTTCGTGAACCACTTAGTAATTCGTTCTGATGTGGCACCCTTATAAGCAAAAATAATGATTATGACCAAAGGAAGCACGAACATAATGTTATATAGAAGGAGGTACATGAAAGCCTTTGCTTTCAGGCTATCCATGCTGAATATGTAAACAATTGTCGGAAGATAGGTTTGTCCTGTGCATGAGAATTCCACAATTGACACAGGGAAAGCAACAAGGAATGAAAAGATAAACTCAGCTGTCACTTTAGGGTTTCTCAAGAGTGAGTGGATTGTCTTTTTTTCTGTCTGGGACAGCTGCAGTGTCATGTCTTTTGTATTGCCTTTTTTTGCTTTATAATAATCGGAGAAAGTCAAAATAACAAGAATTAATGTAATCATTGCAGTCGCAAGGTAAACCCAGCGTGAAATGAAGTCGAAATATTTCCATCTTGAAATAATCTGGAAAAGCCCAACGCCAAGTAATAGATAAGAAATTCCAATGCCAAGGGTGAAAGAAGCTCCAACTAAAAGCATCTCTTTTTTAGATTTCCCCCTCAATGTCAGAAGAGAAATGAAAAATATAAGGACCGTTATTGCACATGGGTTGTAACCGTCTATAAGGCCAGCACCTATTATAGTAAATACTCCAAACCTTTTGAACAGTTCTAAAAGATGCGAGCTTCCGTTATTTTCCGAAAGTGCTTCCTCAAGGAAAGCATTTTCATTTGTGTCAAAGCCTTCAATGATTTTGTCTAGGCCATAAAATGTCTCTTCTCGTACGAAAGCTTTTTTACCAATGAAAACTGTAGGAGTTACGTTTGTTTTATTCTCCGGGAGGTCGTATTTTTTTCCAAGTTGTGCAAGAAGTTCCTTATTTTTAAGTTCTGAAACGGAATACTCTGTGATTTCCATTTGCGGGTATACTTCCTTTAAACTTTCAAGGTAGTTTCGTGTGAGTGCGCATTCAGAACATCCAGGGGTGGAGAAGAAAGCAATTTGAACCTTCTCCTCTCCATGAACTCTTGCAAATGGCAAAAAGAGGCATAGTGCAATAAAGAGTAGTAAAAGAACCCTTTTCATAATTACCAATTACTGTGAAATTGTAATTGACTGGGTTTTAGCATCCCAGTTAACCAGATATCCGAAAGCCTCGCTAATAAATCTTAAAGGTACAAAAGTTCTTGAATCCAATATTAATGGTGCTACATCCATTTCATAGGCATTTCCGTTAATTGAGGCAGTCTTCTGTCCGATAGAAAGGATGATTGTTTTGGAAGGATCCATTATTGTCACTTTTTTTGCAATTGCATCCCAAGTCACTTCAAAGTCCAGGAATTCAGAAATAAATCTTACAGGAACAAGAGTTCTTCCACTGGTTTTATCGATAAAAGGCGCAACGTCCATAAGGTTTAATTTTCCGTTAACCATAATTTCCTTTTTGCCTATTGTTAAAATAATCTCGGTTGTTTTTGGCTCATAAGTTACGATGTATTTTTTTTCAACGCTCTTGCCTGTAAAGGAATAAACTGCCAGTATATTTACTGGCTGTAATGGGTTACTGGTTTTCGGTAAGTATGTTAAGTTGAAGATTCCTTCCTCATTAATGGTAACTTTCTCATTATTTACATATACATTGCAATTTTTGGGATATACAGAGCCCTTTACAAGAATTCCATTTCCTGCGAATTTTTGCCAGTTTGAAGGAGACTCGATCGTTAACACTGGAGTTGTCGGGTCAAGAACAATCTTTGCTTGTTTGATAATAGAGTTTCCTGCTTCGTCCGTTACCCTAAAGGTGAATGTGTTTTCTCCGTTTTCTAGCTCAAAATCCTTTGCAAAGGTTAAATCGCTTTTAATGTCAACATAAATCCCGTTAATGTAAAGAACCGATTTTTCAGAACAGCCTCCTGAAATTACAAAACTATTTTCTGCAGTATAAGTTGGGTCTTCGAAATTTAGAGTAATTTCAGGGGGAGTTAAATCTAATTTGATAACCTTTGATTGCACATCCTCTTTAAGGGTTTTAGTAGTGCTGTAAAAATAGACCGTGTGAGTTCCCTCTGTGACAGAAAAAGGTGCTTCGTATTTCTTGAATTCTCCTTCATCAACTTTATAGAAGGTTTCAATGCTTTCCTGAATATTTGTTTCCCCTAAAAGGGTTAAGGTTATAGGAGATTTAAAGAAACCATTTATACCATCAGGTTCTATGGGGTTTGTTTGGATGAGCGTTTTCACGAAGTCCTTTTCTTTAATTTCAACAGTAGTAGTAACCGGGTCAATTTCGCTATCCGTCCAGACTGTAAAAGTGTAAATACCTTTTGTGGGTGGATTGACAGTCCCGAAGGACGAGTATATATTTATTGTTACATCTCTTGTAGCACCTATTGATTCGGAAATTCTTAGTGCAAGAGCTTGCCCGTCAACTTTTACCTCCGAAGGGATTTCAGTATTCACTGTTATAAACTCGCTTTTACCTGAGTTTGATAATTCAAATCCTTCGGGGAATTTTATATATATGAACCTCCCGTTTTGGATACTGCCAAGCTTTCCTGTTTGAAAAGAAACAGTGACTTTGGATTTTGCCTTTGTATACTCAGGAATTATACTTATTGAAAGCTTTTGTATTTTTGTCGAGGTGACTTCAAACTCGTTTGAAATAACTTTTTCAGGTTCTTGCGAAGTCCACACCTTTAGAGTGTATTTTCCAGGAAGTATCGGGTTTTCAACAATTTGTTTAAGTACAAGTTCGACTTTATCCTGAGGTTTTAAATTTAATCCTCCCGGAATTTTAAAGTAAGCTGCCTTGCCGTTGTAATCATCCATATATCCTGCTCCTGAGGCATTAAGGCCATTAATTCTAATACAATCGGAGCAGTGAGCTAAAGCACATGAAGAACAGTGAAGAACTGATCCTTCAGGGAAAAGTACAGCAATATAGTCAGCGCCGGCTTTTAACTCTTTCTCTGTTGTAAAAGTGATTTTATATTCACCGTAGGAAATTCTATCCGAAGGTGAAACACTTACGAATACGTTTGTTATTCCCTTTGTGCTGTTAAAAGGGATAACAAGAGACATAATGATTGTAAAGAATAACAAAATCCCTAAAAATTTTCTCATCTTTCCTCCTATTTGATTAGAAATTCTTTTATATTATCAAGTGTATCCTTCATTGGCTCTGCAGGGCCCCTGAAAAAAAGCGTTAAATCCTTGTCAACAAGGGCAATGTAAGGTGAAGAGTTCACCTTAAGTTTTGTTGCGAGTTCTCTGCTATTATCAATTACTCCTATAGTTTCTGCTGGGAGTGATTTAGTTAATTTTGCAAGTTCCTCCTTAGTGTCTGCAAACGAAAGAACAATGAATTTTACATTTGAAAGGTCATACTGCTTGAAAACTTCACCAAGCTTTGAAACACTTTCTACACAAGAGCCACATCCAGGATTACCACCGATTATAACGAGTTTATAGTTTTTAAAGTCTTCAAGGTTGAAAGGAACACCGTTTACATCATTTCCAGATACTGGAGTGACTTTTGTCCCCTTTTCTGAAAATACGTAACCTGTTGCTCCAAGACTTGTAAATTTCTCTCGCCCGTAAGTCTCTATATAGAAAAGGCTTAATGCTTCTTTTACTTTGTTCTTTATAACCAATGCGTCGTTACTTTCTCCCGTATAGATCCCGTCAACCTGTTTAATTATAGATTCTGCTGATTTTCCTTTGTACTCTTCGAAGTATTTATCAAATTCAATTTCAAAGTCAAAGTAAGTGGGATTAAAAGGAGTTAAGGAGATGACATTAAGGCCGTTATCGACAATCAGAAGCATGGAGGCATTTGAAGGGATTTTCTCTTTGTTTTTATTATAAGAAGGATTATCGATTATTAAAATTGCTTCTTTAGCAACCAATTCACCATCATCTTTTTCAAGGTCTTCTACAGCGAAACTGTCAGAAAAATTGTAAGGGTCAGCAAGGACTCTTGGATTTGTAACTTGCGGCTTATATCCTAAAACCTTTTCTCTTACATCTTCTTTACTAATAACAGCTGCGTACTTACTTAGGAGAGAGTTTTCCTGAGATTTTTTAATTAAAAAGAAGGTTCCTGTTGCTACGAGAACTACTATAAGGATACTTACTCCTATAGTTATGAACTGTCTCCTTTTTTTCTCCTTAGCTTCCTTTTCTTTATTCTTCTTACTTTTTGATTTTGCCATAAAATCCCCCTACAGTTTGTATCCAAATTTTCTTAAGAGTTCTTTTCTTTCTTTAATATGCTCTTCGTCCTCTATTCCTTTAGGAAAGAAACCATCAACAATACCAAGGACAGCTCTCCCCTGGGAAGTTTCTGCGACAATAATTTCCAATGGATTTGCAGATGCAGCGAAGATTGTACACACTTCCTGGACATTTTTAATAGCGTTTAGTACATTGATAGGGAAAGCATCTTTAATAAAGATAATAAAGAGATGCCCTGCGCCAATATTGTAAGCGTTTTTCTTTGCGAGTTCAATGAGTTCAGGGTCATTTCCAGCCCAACGCACCAAACACTCACCAGATGCCTCTACAAAACCAATACCGAACTTTATTGAGGGCACAGAAGATACAAGGGCTTCATATAAATCTTCAACTGATTTAATAAAATGACTCTGCCCAACTATGAAGTTTAAACCTTTAGCTTCTTCGATTTTAATCAGCTTGATTTCAATACCCATTTTCACCTCCCATGTCTCTAATTATAACAAAAAGTATAAATTATAACTAATTAAGTATGGTTTATCATTCCTTTAATTGCATTGATTGCTTCTTCAGTTTTCATATTTCTTATGTCTACTGCAAAATGCTTTTTACTGTCAAAGTTTGCCGAAATAAAAGCATCTTTGAACATTTTTTGCTGCATTCTCGGGTCACATCCTGCAACATAAATCTCCTCTATATCTTTATTTCCAAGAAAAGTCTTTAAGAATTCATCGCCATCATCTGCACAAAGCTGGGGGTGAAGGGCAACAAAATCAAAAAGAGATTCCCTTCTTAAAGCATTTAATACCTCAAAAACGTTCATTTCGTGAAATGAAGGGCAAGTCCCCTGGCAGACACAAAGTAAAAACCCCTTTTTACCCATTTTTTCCTCCTATTCTCTATAAAATTCAATTGCGCCATTATCACATGCGCCTCTTTGACAGCCCCTGCAGAACTCTATACAATTACCGGGCTGCCGGACTTGTGGCTTTCCCTCAGAAACTCCAAAGACTTCATGAGGGCAAAATTTGACACAATTTAAGCATCCGATGCATTTTTCGTAATTGATGTTTGGATACCAGTTTTTACTCATCTTTTCCTCCTGAAAAATATTTTACATTTGCATATTTTAGCAAATAAGAAATATTTTTGCAATACTAAATTTATACTCTTCTATTTGGTAATTATATTTTTTTGTTATAATTAATTCAATGAATAAAGGAGGTGTATGAATGGAGGAGATTAAGGATTTTGACCCAAAAGACGTTGAGGAGAACAAAGTTATTGCTGCTTTAAGCTACATCTGGATTCTTTTTATCATTCCGCTTATTGTTAAGAAGGACAGCAGATTTTGTGTGGAGCACGCAAAACAGGGTATAGTACTTTTCATAGCAGAACTTATTGTGCTTATTATCAGGATCATTCCCGTTTTAGGTTGGATAGTTGCCTATGTTTTAGGTGTCGTGCTTACAATAGTTTCCTTAATTGGTTTAATCTACGCACTCCAAGGTAAATTTTGGAAAATCCCCATTGTTTATGACTTTGCGAAAGGTTTTAAGTTTTAGGCAAAGGCCCCGTATTCGGGGCCTTTTAAATATAACCTTCTTTTTTGAACCACTCGTATGAATCTTTTATGCTTTCCCCTATTGGTCTTGAATTGAATTTTAAATTCTCTCTTGCCTTTTTTGAGGAAACATCGCTGTTTGATTGAAGAACCGAAATTGAGTAGTCTGTGAATAGTGGCTTTTCACCAGTAATGAGACTTGCAAAAGGAGTAAATATAGATACAAATCTTGCAATTGAGAGAGGTATCTTCAGTTTAATTTTTTTCTGTTTTGTTACTTCTTCAAGAATTGAAAAAATTCCACTGACAGTTATCTGTTCTCCAGATAAAATATACACCTCTCCTTTTATGCCTTCCTCCATTGCAAGAATATGGCCATCGGCAACATCCCTTACATCAACAAAATCATAAGCTCCATCTATATAGAAAGCCGTTTTGCTTTTAGCATAATTCAATATTAATGTTCCTATCTCAGAGATCTTGAAATCGTAAGGGCCAATGACTCCTGTTGGACAGACGATAACTGCATCAAGGCCTTTTTTAACTCCTTCGAGCACCTCGATGCTTGCCAGTGCCTTTGATTTTGCGTAATCTCCATATTGAGGTTCAAATGTTTTTGCTTCATCTATTGTTGTTCCTCTGGGAGGTTCTTTCAGGGCATGTATGGAGCTTGTATAAACTAATCTTCCAATTCCGTTTTCAAGAGAAGCTCGAATAACATTCCTCGTTCCGAGAACATTAACTTCATAAAGCTTTTGCCATTCAGAAGACTTAATTGAAATAATTCCTGCAAGGTGAAATATTTTTGAGCAGCCCTTGATTGCTTTTGATAGAGAATCATAATCTCTTAAATCTGCGTATTGTATTTCAGCTTCTGTATTTTTTAGAGGAGTAAGATCCTCTCCCTCAGGGATTATTGCTCGAATTTTCTCTTTTTTCTCTGCGAGCTTTCTAACAAGCGTGTTTCCTATGTGTCCGGTTGCTCCTAACACTCCTATCATTTTTTTGCTCCTTCTAACCCACTTATGATTAGTTTTGCCATTTTTTCAGGAGAAATGTTTGTATTCTCAAAAAAAACTTCTATCCAGATTGAAAGAGTGATTCCCCAGAGGAAGGAAATATCTTCTTCAGTTGGCTTATTTATGATTTCTTTAAGAAAGTAGCCAATGGTATTTTTGATTTCCGAAAATATCTTTTCGCTCAGAAATTTCTCTTTAGACCCTTCTTTGAAAAGTCCTGCTTCTCTTAAAGAGATAATAATTGCAGGGCTGTATTTATTTGCAAGAGAGATATTTAAATTCACGTAGTTTTCGATTACTTTAACCATAGAGCCCTCTTTTTGCGAACCTTTTCCAAGTTCTGTGAATATTGTAGAAAGTGCTCTCTGAACTATTTCCTCCAATAGCTCTTCTTTGCTTTTAAAATAAGTGTAGAAGTTCCCCTTTGATATTTTTGAAATTTTTGTAATTACCTCAATTGAAGTGTTGCTGAAGCCATTCTTCAGAAAAAGTTGCTCTCCTACAGAAACGATTTTTTCTTTTTTGCTAATTTTATCTTTCATCTTTTTCCTCTCTTGACCGACTGGTCAGTCATATTTTACATGGATTTGCTATTTAGTCAAGAGCAAGATTCAAAAAATTCAAATATTACTCAAGCCTTCTTGTTTTGCTGAAAGATAAATGCCAAACATTATAAGGACAGCACCTAAAATTTCAAGACTTGCAGGTTTTTCTTTAAGAAGAAGAAATGCAAATAAACTTGCAAAGATCGGCTCCCCAAGTATGGAAACCGCGATAAATGGTGCGGAGAAATATTTTAGAGCCCAGTTGTAGGATGTGTGCCCGATGATCTGAGGAAGAAGAGCTATGAGGAAAAAATAAGTATAAGTAATTTTATCATAAGCGAAAAGTTTCTGTCTTGTGATAATTGAAACTATGATAAGAATTACTGATGAAAAGCTGTATACAAAAAATATGTATGAGATAAGGGAAAATTTTGCTCTGATTTTTCTTGTGAGTATAAGGTACATTGATACGGCCATTGCGCCAAGAAGAGCAAGCAGATTCCCAAAATTGCTTCCGACACCCTTGTCTCGCGAGGCAAGAGCAATTGCGACTGAACCTAAAAAAGCAATACAAATTCCTAAAATTAATCCCTTTTTAGTTCTTTCTTTGAAGAATAAGTAGGAGAAAATTGGAACAAAAATAGGATTGGTCGTAACAAGAACAGTTGATGAAAGAACTGTTGTATAGGAAAGTGAAGTGATCCACAGGATAAAATGTACTGAAAGAAGCAACCCCGGAATTGCGAGGAAAAGAATTTCTTTGAGAGTATATCTTTTGATTTCCTTTAAGCCGTATACAAGAAACACCGGAAGCACCATCAATGCGCTTAAAGTCATCCTGTAGGTAGCGGTTACGATAGGTGGCGCGTTCGCAAGCCTTATTAGCGGAGAAGCTATACCAACAGCAATCATTCCCAGAAGAACAACAAGAATTTTTGAATTCAAATATCAATACCTCCTGAATATATGAAAAAGTTCACCTTCTATATTTTAACTGTTTTAAGAAAAAATATGCCTCGATATGCAAAAAATTTTAGAATTATTTGCTTTTTATACTAAAATATAAAGCAGGAGGTGAAAGATGAACCAAAATAAGTTTACTGAAAAGGTGCAGGAAGCGCTTATTTCGGCAAAAGAAATAGCTGTTTCTGAAGGAAACAGCGCAGTTGACGTTGAGCACTTGCTCGTATCTCTTATGCAGCAGACTGACGGAGTAGTTCCGATGATTCTTGATGAATTGAAAGTAAATAAAAACCTCCTTTTAAAGGACATATTCACTATTATTGAGCGTTTTCCAAAAACATATCCTGGGACAAGTGACCAGTTTTACATAACTTTGAGGCTTGAGAACCTTTTCAAAAATGCCGAGGCAGAAGCTCAGCAAATGAAAGATGAATTTATAAGCACTGAGCACCTTTTCCTTGCATCTACCCAGGAAGTTGGAGAAACACAAAATGTTTTTTCTTCTTACAAAATAACGCGCCAGGCTGTTCTCACAGCAATTCAAAACATTAGAGGAGGAGCAAAAGTGACGGATAGAAATCCTGAAAACAAATATAAAGTACTTGAAAAATACGGAAGAAACCTCGTTGATCTAGCAAAAAGCGGGAAGCTTGACCCTGTAATTGGGCGTGACGAGGAAATAAGAAGAACAATTCAAATTCTTTCAAGAAGAACGAAAAATAATCCCATTCTCATAGGAGAGGCAGGGGTAGGAAAAACAGCAATTGTAGAAGGAATTGCACAGAGAATAGTCTCACAGGATGTGCCTGAGACTTTGAAAGATAAGATTATTTTTCAGCTTGATATGGGGGCAATTGTAGCAGGTACCAAGTATAGAGGAGAATTTGAAGACAGGCTTAAGGCAGTTATTGATGAGATAAAGAATTCGGAAGGACAGATAATTCTTTTTATCGATGAAATTCATACTATTGTTGGTGCAGGTGCAACTGGAGAAGGCGGAGTTGATGCATCCAATATGCTAAAGCCGGCTCTCTCAAGAGGTGAGCTGAGAACAATAGGAGCAACTACCATTGATGAATATAGGAAGTACGTTGAAAAAGACGCAGCACTTCAGCGCCGTTTTCAACCAGTACTTGTAAAAGAACCTTCTGTAGATGATACAATCTCAATACTGAGAGGGCTTAAGGAGCGATATGAAGTGCACCATGGAGTTAAGATCAAAGATTCTGCGTTGATTGCTGCAGTGAAGCTTTCTTCAAGGTATATTACCGATAGGTTCCTTCCAGACAAGGCAATTGACTTAATTGATGAAGCTGCTTCCCTCTTAAGGATGCAGATCGATTCGATGCCTGTGGAGCTTGATGAATTGAAAAGGAAAATTAGAATGCTTGAGATGGAAAAGAAAGCCCTCGAAAAAGAAACGCAGGATCCCGAGGCAATTGAGCGATTGAAGATCCTTGAGAAGGAACTTGCAGATCTGAAAGAGAAAGATGACGCTTTAACAGCTAAATGGAAACGAGAAAAAGAAATGATTGAAGAGATCCGTAAGGTTAAATCACAGATAGAAGAACTCAGGACTAAGTCAAAGCTTGCAGAGCAGAGAGGTGACCTTGATGAAGCAGCAAAACTTATCTATGGGGATCTCCCTGCTCTTAACAAGAAACTTGACGAGGCAAACGATAACCTTAAAAGGCTTCAAGAAGATAACCCTCTTCTTAAAGAGGAGGTTTCAGAGGAAGAAGTAGCGGAAGTCGTTTCACGTTGGACAGGCATTCCAGTTTCAAGAATGCTTAAAACAGAAAAAGAGAAGCTTCTAAATCTTGATTCTCAACTTAAGAGGCGTGTAGTTGGTCAGGAACAGGCAATTATCTCAGTAGCAAATTCAATCAGGCGTGCACGTGCAGGTCTCTCTGACCCTAATAGGCCTCTTGGCTCATTTATTTTTCTAGGCCCTACCGGAGTTGGTAAGACAGAGCTTGCAAAGGCACTTGCAGAAGCTCTTTTCGATACAGAAAAAGCTCTGATAAGAATAGATATGTCAGAATATATGGAGAAATTCTCTGTTTCAAGGCTTATTGGTGCGCCTCCAGGATATGTCGGTTACGAAGAAGGAGGGCAGCTCACGGAAGCCGTGAGAA
>Ga0315268_10003419_pt1 | contig 17513 bp, 11 predicted proteins | sample C1_top_MG_FD_204535 | JGI IMG/M metagenome (GOLD analysis project Ga0315268, IMG submission 204535) | Sediment microbial communities from Yellowstone Lake, YNP, Wyoming, USA - C1_top | ecosystem: Environmental > Aquatic > Freshwater > Lake > Sediment | place: USA: Wyoming | collected 2017-08-01
CCTTCCTGGGTTACATCTGCTCCACGCATATCGCCTCCCGCTTTCGCTTTAATTCGCCTCCTCCATTAACGCTTCACCCTTATTTCGGTGGACCTGTTTGGGGGAGAATTTCAACAAACTGTTAACAGTTTGTTGAATTTATCGGTATTTGAAAATGTAGAAATTCTTTGACCTCTCAGGAAGCTCTACAATCGATTTTTAGATCACTGGGAGGGGTAAAGTGACCCCAGAAATTCACTGTTTTTCAGCAGCTATTGAGAATTTCAACAGACTGCTAATAGGCGTTTGTTGCGAGTCATATTGTTAGCTTGTAGCTTGTAGCCCGTAGCTTGTAGCAAACCTGTGGCTTGGCTACCCGCTACAAGCTACGGGCTACGAGCTGCCTCCCTTGTCGCTGGCAACCGCCTGATCGATGAGTTGCGACAAGTGGCTGCCGCGCTCGACGGAGGCATCGAAGACGAAATGCAGTTGCGGCATGATGCGCAGCTTGATGCTGTGCGCCAACTGGCTGCGCAGAAAACCGCTGGCGTGATCCAGGCCTTGCTGCGCTTCGTCGTGCTTGCCGTCCAGACGGGTGAAAAAAACCTTGGCATGGGAATAATCGCCCGCCACTTCCACGCCGGTGATAGTCACCAGACGCACGCGCGGATCGTTGATTCGCAGGCGCACCAGCTCGGCAATTTCTCGCTGGATCTGATGGGCGATTCGATCGGTTCGTGCGAAATTTCCCATTGATTTTTTGTTATGCCGTCTCTCGTTAGTTACGTAACGTGCATTTTTGTAGAGCGGGCTATGCCCGCCGGATTAAGTTGGTGGATGCGCTGCGCTTATCCACCCTACAGTGCTACAGTGCTTGCGCCGCAATGACGGCCATTTAAAGCGCGCGCGCAACCTCAACGATCTCGTAGGCTTCGAGCTTGTCACCCACCACCAGATCGTTGAAATTCTTCACCGACAGTCCGCATTCGAAATTGGCTTTCACTTCCTTCACGTCATCCTTGAAGCGTTTCAGCGAATCGAGTTCTCCATCGTGTATCACCACGTTGTCGCGCAGCACGCGCACTTTCGCACCGCGCTTGACTATGCCTTCCAGCACCATACAACCGGCGATCGTGCCCACCTTGGATACGGTGAACACCTGGCGCACTTCGACCATGCCCATGATGCTTTCGCGTTTCTCGGGAGCCAGCATGCCGGACAGCGCCGCCTTGATCTCGTCCACCATCGCGTAGATGATGTTGTAGTAACGGATGTCCACACCGGAAGATTCCGCCAGCTTGCGCGCGGCCGCATCGGCACGCGTGTTGAAGCCGATAATGATCGCCTTGGAAGCCAGTGCCAGATTGACATCCGACTCGGAGATCGCGCCCACCCCGCCGTGGATCAGGTTGACCTTGACCTCGTTGGTGGAAAGTTTTTGCAGCGATTGCGCGATCGCCTCGGCAGAACCTTGCACGTCTGCCTTGACGATCAGCGACAAGGTGCGCACTTCGCCTTCGGCCATCTGCTCGAACATGTTTTCCAGCTTGGCGGCCTGCTGCTTGGCGAGCTTCACGCCGCGATACTTGCCCTGGCGGAACTGGGCAATTTCGCGGGCGCGTTTTTCGTCCGCCAATACCATCAGTTCTTCACCGGCTGCGGGCACTTCGGACAACCCTTGTATCTCTACCGGGATGGATGGGCCGGCTTCGTTGACGGTCTTGCCGTTTTCATCCAGCATCGCGCGCACCCGGCCAAACACCGAACCGACCAGCACCGCATCGCCGCGTTTCATCGTGCCGGACTGTATCAGCACGGTAGCGACCGGACCCTTGCCCTTGTCCAGACGCGCTTCGATCACCAGCCCCTTGGCATGCGTGGTGCGCGGCGCTTTCAGTTCCAGCACCTCGGCCTGCAACAAAACGCCTTCCAGCAATTGGTCTATGCCCTGCCCGCTCTTGGATGAAACCTCGACGAACATCGAATCGCCGCCCCAGTCTTCCGGCGTGACGCCTTCGGCGGCCAGTTCCTGTTTGACTTTCTCGACGTTGGCTTCGGGCTTGTCGACCTTGGTCATTGCCACCACCAGCGGCACGTTGGCGGCCCTGGCATGCGCGATGGCTTCCTTGGTCTGCGGCATCACACCGTCGTCGGCGGCCACCACCAGGATCACGATGTCGGTCGCTTTGGCGCCGCGCGCGCGCATCGCGGTAAATGCCTCGTGACCCGGCGTATCGAGGAAGGTGACCATGCCGCGCGGAGTATTGACGTGATACGCCCCGATGTGCTGGGTGATGCCGCCCGCTTCGCCCGATGCGACACGAGTGCGGCGTATGTAATCGAGCAGCGAAGTCTTGCCGTGATCCACGTGACCCATCACCGTGACGACCGGAGCGCGCGGTTCCGGCACCACATCGTGACGCTCTTCGGTATCCATCAAATAGGCGTCCGGATCATCCAGCCTGGCAGCCTTGGCGACGTGACCCATCTCTTCCACCACGATCATCGCGGTTTCCTGATCGAGCACCTGGTTGATAGTCACCATCGAACCCATTTTCATCAATACCTTGATGATCTCGGAAGCCTTGATCGACATCTTCTGCGCCAATTCGGCGACAGTGATGGTCTCCGGAACAGCCACTTCATGCACGATAGGTTCGGTCGGCAAGGAGAATGCGTGTTCGGGTTCGGCGGCATGCTTGACGTGTCTGTCATGGCGCGGCGCGCGCACCGGAGTAGTCCAGACACCCGGTTTCTCACCGGTTTTGACCGGTGTGCGCTTCTTGTGCCCTTTTTCGTCCCACGGGCTGGCCTTGGCTTCCGGTTTGGGTTTTTTGCCCGGTTTGACTATCTTGTCACCGGGCTTGGGCGCCGGCTTGTGCAACGTGCCTTCCGCCAGGCTGACAGCCGGGGCCGCTGCAACCGGCGCGGCGGCTTCAACCTTTGCCGCTTCTGCTACCGGTGGCAGTTCCGGCTCAACCGCCTTCTTGGTGGTCTTGCGTTTGCTGCGTTCCTGCTTGGCGTGCACTTCGGCTGCCTGACGCGCCGCCAATTCTGCCTGCAAACGTGCTTCTTCCTCGCGCGTAGCCAGTTCCTGCTCATTCACAACCTTGGCGGCTTTGCCCTTCTTGGGCGCAGCCGCAGTTACAGCGGATGCGGCGGGTGCTGCCGCTTCAGCGGCAGCTGTCGGAGCTACCACGCGGCGTTTGCGCACTTCCACTTGAATGGTGCGCGCGCGACCGGAGCTATCAGCCTTCTTTATTTCGGTGGTTTCGCGGCGGATCAGCGTAATTTTCTTGGCGGGTTTTTCAGCGCCATGCGCCTGGCGCAAATGCTCCAGCAATTTCGCCTTGTCTTTTTCCGACATCGGGTCGGATTCCTGCTCCTTGGCAATCCCTGCCGCCTTCAACTGCTCGAGCAGCAAGGCAACCGGCAATCCCAGTTCAGTCGCAAACTGCGCTACGTTCAATTTTCCCATTACTATCCTTTAAACACCCCGTTAAGCAAACCAGGGTGCGCGTGCCGTCATAATCAATGTGTTGGCGCGTTCGCTATCCATGCCGGAAAGCTCCACCAACTCATCCACATCCAGATCTGCCAATTGTTCCTGCGTCGCCACTCCCTTGGCCGCCAAAATGCGTGCGGTTTGCTCATCCATGCCTTCCAGCTTGAGCAAGTCCTCGATACCGTGTTCCACTTTTTCTTCGCTGGCGATCGCCGCTGTCAACAGCGCATTGCGCGCGCGCGTGCGCAACTCATTCACCGTCGCTTCGTCGAACGATTCGATTTCCAGCATTTCTTCCAGCGGCACATACGCCACTTCTTCCAGTGTATTGAAACCTTCCTGCACCAGGATGTCGGCAACTTCTTCATCCACATCCAGTTTTTCCATGAACATCGCTCGCGTACTGGAAAACTCTGCGTTATGTTTTTCACTGGACTGCTCGACCGTCATGATGTTGAGTTCCCAGCCGGTCAATTCGCTGGCCAGGCGCACGTTCTGACCGCCGCGTCCGATCGCCTGTGCCAGGTTTTCTTCCTCGACCACCACATCCATGCTGTGCCGCTCTTCGTCCACGACTATGCTGCTCACCTCGGCGGGCGCCAGCGCGTTGATGACATAGGTGGCCGGGTCTTCCGCCCAGAGAATAATATCCACACGCTCACCGGCCAGTTCGTTGGTCACGCCCTGTACGCGCGAACCGCGCATCCCCACGCAAGTACCGATCGGGTCGATACGCGGATCATGCGACTGCACTGCAATCTTGGCGCGCGAACCGGGATCGCGCGCGGCACTGACGATTTCCAGCAGTTTCTCCTCGATCTCCGGCACTTCCAGCTCAAACAACTTGACCAGCAATTCATTCGAGGTGCGCGACAAAATCACTTGCGGTCCGCGCGCGCTGCGATCCACGCGCAACAAATGCGCCTTGACACGATCTCCGATACGCAAGTTTTCCTTGGCGATCATTTGTTCGCGCGGCAGCAATGCCTCGATCTTGCCGAATTCGATGATCGCGTTGCCGCGCTCGAGCCGTTTGACCGTGCCGGACACCAGATGCTCCTTGCGCTCCATGAAGTCGGCCAATACCTGCTCGCGCTCGGCGTCCCGGATCTTCTGGAAAATGACCTGTTTCGCGGCTTGCGCCCCGATACGCCCGAAATCGATGGATTCCAGCGGCTCTTCGACGAACTCCCCGACCTGGATATCGGCATTGCGCTTTTGCGCTTCTTCCAGCTTGATGTGCAGATCCGGGGTCTCGAAGGTTTCGTCGTCCATCACTTCCCAGCGGCGGAATGATTCATATTCGCCGGTATTGCGATCGATCGCCACACGCACGTCAGCCTCGTCTGCAAAACGTTTTTTAGTCGCAGAGGCCAGGGCGGATTCAAGAGACTCGAACACGACCTCCTTGTCCACGTTCTTTTCACGGGACAGCGCATCCACCAACAACAAAATTTCACGACTCATACCATTCTCCGGCTAACAGAAGGCGGGTTTGAAACCCTCCCCCTACAAATTCGGCACCAAACGCGCCTTATCCAAATTCGACAGCTCGATCGCTACCTGGCTGCCATCCATATCCAATTGCAATATCCCATCGCTTACCCCGCTTATCACGCCGACGAAATTTTTGCGTCCCGCCAGCGGCATGCGCAGCTTGAGTTGCGCTTTCTGTCCGGCGAAACGCACGAAATCGGCTTCCTTCTTCAGCGTTCTGTCCAGGCCGGGCGACGAAACTTCGAGGCGGTCATAATCAACGTTCTCAACCAGAAACAGGCGCGTCAATTGATTGCTGACCAACTGGCAATCATCCACCGAGATGCCTTCCGGCTTGTCGATGAACACGCGCAACATGCCGCGTCCCGAGCGTTCCAGGTCCACCAGCTCATAGCCCAGGCCATTTACCGTCGTCTCGACCAGCTTCACCACATCCATAAATCCAGCTTCACCACACCCAAAAATTATGCCCCACAAATAAAAAACGGGCTCGAAGCCCATCTCAAAACGCGGCGCATTGTAGCAAAACTTGCGGGGAAATGGAATTAGTTTTATGTGCCGGGGTGGATTGGAGCGGTGGATGCGCTACGCTTATCCACCCTACTCACTTTGCTCAGGGCAGGCTCCGCGAGAAATCTTTATATCCTTACAAATAAAGGAGCCGAAAAGATCGTCACGTCGCTGCGCTCCTCACGATGACAATAATTAGAGGTTGCCTGGTGTGAATCCCTAGAAGTCATCCTGATAACGCACCGTGATCGGATAACGCCAGTCTTTTCCGTAGCTGCGCTCGGTGATGCGGATACCCACCGCGGATTGGCGGCGCTTGTATTCGCTGATACGGATCAGATGCACCACCCGGCGCACATCTGCTTCCGCATAACCGCGCGCGATGATTTCCGGGATCGCGAGATTTTGTTCTACATAGCATGCCATGATCGCATCCAGCACATCGTAGGGCGGCAGGTTGTCCTGATCGGTTTGGCCGGCGCGCAGCTCGGCGCTCGGCGGACGCGTGATGATGCGCTCGGGGATCACGCGCCCCAGCGTATTGCGATAGCGCGCCAGACGATATACCAGCGTTTTGCTGACATCCTTCAATACCGCAAAGCCGCCTGCCATATCGCCGTACAGCGTGGCATAACCGACGGTCATCTCGGACTTGTTGCCGGTGGTCAACACCAGCGGTCCGAGCTTGTTGGACAAGGCCATCAGCAGGGTGCCGCGTATGCGCGCCTGTAAATTTTCTTCGGTGGTATCCACCGCACGCCCGGCGAAAGTCGTTTCCAGCGTGGCCGAATAGCTCTGGAACATCGCCTCGATGGGAAACTCGTCATAACGCACGCCGAGTATTTTCGCCATCCCGCGTGCATCGTCCAGGCTGATCTGTGCGGTATAGGGAGACGGCATCATCACTGCATGGACCTTGTCCGCACCCAGCGCGTCGACTGCGATGGCCAGCGTCAATGCGGAATCGATCCCGCCAGACAATCCCAACACCCCGCCCGGAAAGCGGTTCTTGGTGATGTAGTCTCGTATACCGAGACACAGGGCGCGATAGACATCAGCCTCTTCGCCCGATTCCGCAACGATTTCACCAACAGGCCTCAAGTCATCGTGAATTTCCAGTATCGGCAATGCCTCTTCAAAAACTGCACACTGGGCGGTCAGCTCACCATTGCGATCCATTGCGAACGAGCCGCCATCGAAAATCAACTCGTCCTGACCGCCGACCATGTTGGCATAGACCACAGACATGCCTGTCTCCGCGATCCGTTCCCGTATGACTTGATGACGCGCTTCCAGTTTGTCAATGGCGTACGGCGAGGCATTAATCACCAGCAGCACTTGCGCGCCGGCATCGCGGGCCTGCCGCGCGGTTTCAGGCTCCCACACATCCGCACAGACATTCAGCGCAAAGCGGATGCCTTCGATTTCAAAAATACAAGGCTCGCTGCCTTGATCGAAATAGCGTTTCTCGTCGAATACCGAATAATTGGGCAGTTCCTGTTTCAGATAGGTCGCTGCAACGATCCCGTCCCTGAGCAGCGAAGCGGCGTTGTAGCGCTTGCTATTCAGCTCATGCGGATGTCCTACCACCACGGTGATGCCGGAAATTTTTGCGGCGAGTTCACGCAGCGTCCGTGCACAGGCACGGTAAAAACCATCACGCAGCAGCAAGTCTTCGGGGGGATAGCCGCACAGGCCGAGTTCGGGTGTCAGTAATAGTTGTGCGCCCTGTTGCCCGGCCTGCCCGGCAGATTGCAAAATCTTCGCGGCATTCCCCGCCAGATCGCCTAACACACAGTTGATTTGCGCGATTGCCAGTTTCATCTTATTTCAATTTATCCAGATTTGAGTCTTCCTGCATTTCTACTGCCTCTATCTTTGCGAATTGCTCGCTGATTTTTCTGCTGCTGATTTGTACATCATCCACATCCTTGTTTGCCTGACGAATGTGCTCTGAAAGTTTTTTCATGCGCTCATCGAACCGTTTGAAATCCATACTTAGCTTGCCTAATTCGCTTTGGATTATATGAACCTGTTCGCGCATCTGCACATCTTTCATCACTGCCCGGGCTGTGTTCAATACAGCCATCAGCGTGGTCGGAGAGACGATCCAGACATGCTGGTGCATCGCGTATTCGACCAGGTCGGAATGGTAAGCGTGGATCTCGGCAAACACGGCTTCAGCGGGGACGAACATCACCGCGCCATCCGAGGTCTCGTTGCGGATCAGGTATTTCTGGCTGATGTCTTCGATGTGCTTCTTGATGTCCAGCTTGAATTGCTTGCGCGCTGCGAGCTTGTCCGATTCGGCCAGATTTTCATCAAGCATGCGGTGATAATTTTCCAGCGGGAACTTTGCATCAACCGGCACTTTGCCGGTCGGCGGCGGCAGGATCAACAGACAATCCACCCGGTTGCCGTTGGAAAGTTTTTCCTGAAATGAATAGGCATCGGGCGGCAGGATGTTGCGCACCAGCCCTTCCAGCTGCACTTCGCCGAACGCGCCGCGCGAACGTTTGTCGCCCAGCAGATGCTGCAGGCTGACTACATTGGTGGTGAGTCCGTCGATCTTCTTCTGCGCCTCGTCTATCGTGGCGAGACGCGTCATCACGTTGGTAAAGGTCTCGTTGGTTTTCTTGAAACCTTCATCAAGACGCTCGGCGACCTTCCCGGAAATCTGTTCCAGCCGCGTGTCCATCGTCTTGACCAGTGCTTCTACGCTGCCCGACAAATGCTGTGTAGCATTGCGAAAGGATGTCTGGATAAGCTCCTGGTCGGCGCGCGCGTGTTCGGCCTGGCGGTCGCCCTGCTTGTTCAGGCCATCGTGCAAATCGGTCAGCATGGCGCGATGCTGTTGTTCCAATACCTGCGTGGCGCGTGCAGGTAGCCTGTGCTGCATCACCAGCAGCACGATGATCAACAGCAAAGTCAACACGGCGACGATTGTCAGGGTTTCCAACATAATGAAATGATAAATAAAAACGCCGTGCAGTATAGCACTGCACGGCGTTTATCCATCTAGTCGCAGGGTGGATAAAGACGCAGGAAACAACAAGCGCTTTTCACGTTTGCCTCCTCTCCCGCTTGCGGGAGAGGATTGAGGTGAGGGGCGCGGCGTATCCACCGATCGAATGGCGGATACGCGCCTGACGGCACTTTATCCACCCTACATGCTGTAATTACAAACCACGACCCGCGCGCTTGCGTTCTATTTCCGTCAAGTAACGTTTGCGCATACGGACAGAGAGCGGCGTGATTTCCACCAATTCATCGTCGTCGATGAACTCGACCGCGGATTCCAGCGTCAGGCGCACCGGCGGGGTCAGTCGCACCGCTTCGTCGGTGCCGGAAGCGCGCACATTGGTCAACTGCTTGCCCTTGATCGGGTTGACCACCAGGTCGTTGTCGCGGCTGTGGATGCCGATGATCATACCTTCATAAAGTTTGTCGCCGGGCGACACAAACATGCGGCCGCGATCCTCCAGTTTCCATAACGCGTAAGCCACGGCCTCGCCCTGCTCCGCCGAAATCAGCACACCGTTGCGGCGGCCGGGCATCTCGGCCTTGACCGGCGCGTAATCGTCGAACACGTGCGCCATGATGCCGGTGCCGCGCGTCATGGTCATGAACTCGGATTGAAAGCCGATCAAGCCGCGTGCCGGAATGCGGTATTCCAGACGAACGCGGCCATGTCCGTCCGGCTGCATGTCCTGCAGGTCGCCGCGACGGCGGCCCAGTTCTTCCATCACCGCGCCCTGGTTGGTGTCTTCCACGTCTACGGTCAGCACCTCGAACGGCTCGCACTTCTCGCCGTTGATTTCACGGTACACCACGCGCGGCTTGCCCACGCCCATTTCAAAACCTTCGCGGCGCATGGTTTCCAGCAATATGGTCAGATGCAATTCGCCGCGTCCGGCCAGCAGGAACACGTCGGTGTTGTCTGTTTCGTCGACACGCAACGCCACATTCACCAGCAACTCCTTGGTCAGGCGATCACGAATCTGGCGGCTGGTGATGAATTTTCCTTCCTGCCCGCACAACGGCGAGGTATTGACCATCAGGTTCATGGTCAGGGTCGGTTCGTCGACCTTGGGCATCGGCAACGCTTCCGGCTTGTTCACGTCGGCCAGTGTCACGCCGATGCCGATCTCATCTATGCCGTTGACCAGCACGATGTCGCCCGCAAGCGCTTCATCCAGCGGCACGCGCTCGATACCGCGAAAGCCGAGTACCTGGTTGATGCGCGCTTTTTTCGGCGTCTTGTCACCGCTCATCACCATCACATCCTGGCCGGGCTTGACGCGGCCACGGCGCACGCGACCCACGCCGATGCGGCCCACAAAGCTGGAATAATCCAGCGCAGATATCTGCAATTGCAGCGGCGCGTCCACATCGGTATCCGGCGCCGGGACGTGCTTGAGCACTGCGTCGAACAACGGGCGCATGTCGGTGCTGGGCTTGGCCAGATCCAGCGTGGCGTAGCCGTTCAATGCCGAGGCAAACACCACCGGAAAATCGAGTTGTTCTTCGGTCGCTCCGAGCTTGTCGAACAGATCGAAAGTTTTGTTTATCACCCAATCCGGGCGGGCGCCGTCGCGATCCACCTTGTTGATCACCACGATGGGACGCAGGCCGAGGGCAAGTGCCTTCTTGGTGACGAAACGCGTTTGCGGCATCGGGCCTTCGACCGCATCGACCAGCAGCAACACGCCGTCCACCATGCCCAGCACGCGCTCCACTTCGCCGCCGAAGTCTGCATGGCCGGGCGTGTCCACAATGTTGATATGCACGCCTTCGTAATCCACCGCGCAGTTCTTCGCCAGAATGGTGATGCCGCGCTCTCTTTCCAGATCGTTGCTATCCATCACGCGCTCGGCGATATGTTTATAGGAAGCAAAAGAACCGGCCTGGCTCAGCAGCTTGTCCACCAGAGTGGTCTTGCCGTGGTCAACGTGGGCGATGATGGCGATATTGCGGAGTTGGCGGGACATGGATACAGCCTTGCTAATCAAAAGGGCGCGCATTCTAGCACAATGCCACCTCACAACTACTGATAAAACGACTGATGAAACTGCTCGTAGCCGGAGTGAGATTCAGTGGATGTGGCAATCGCAGCCAGTCATGGGCTGAAGTCTGGTAGCATTCCACATAAATCACAACGACAATAATTGGTGATCCATGGCGCTACATCCTGAATTTCCGAAGTCGCCCTACGCCGAGTTGCTGCCGGATCAACGTTGGTTCCCGGCAGCAGAAGAGCTACGCAGCACAGCATATGAAAAATTGCTGCCGCCATTGGTTGCCAAAATTCGCAGCGAGGTTTCAGTGTGGCGGGCTGCGGGCTATGCGGGTGCTTCGGATACTTCGCGCGCGCTCTTGAACTGGTGGTTCGAGAACGAGCATCTGGTTGAGCAGGCCGATGGCATGCTCTCGCCGTTCCGTTATTACTTCGCGCAGCGCGAAGCGGTTGAGACGGTGATCTGGCTGCACGATGTGCGCAAGGTGCGCGACAAGTTCGATCTGCTGCGCTTCGACGCTTCAGGTGCCGTTTCGACAAACATGTTCGATGAGGATTGGCCGCGCTATGTTGTGAAAATGGCGACAGGTGCGGGCAAGACCAAGGTTCTGTCGCTGCTCATTGCCTGGAGCTTTTTTCATAAGCTCTTTGAGCCTGACTCAACGCTCGCGCGAAACTTTCTTGTGATCGCGCCAAACATTATCGTCCTTGACCGCCTGCGTGCCGACTTCGACGGTCTGCGCATTTTCTTCAACGATCCGATTCTTCCCGACAACGGCCATGAAGGTCGCAACTGGCGCGACGACTTCCAGCTCACGCTGCACATACAGGACGACGTGCGAGTGGTGCGCGAGACAGGCAATCTTTTCCTCACCAACATCCACCGCGTTTATCTCGGCGATGTGCGTGAGCCGTCGCTGGACGACGAAGATTTGCGCGACTACTTTCTTGAACCGTTCGGCTCAAAGCCCGTGGGCAAGACGACTGACAGCAAGACTGATCTGGGTGAGATCGTGCGCGAGATAGACGAACTGGCCGTGTTCAACGACGAGGCGCATCACATCCACGATCCGAAGATGGCATGGTTCAAAAGCATTCAGGATATTCATCACAAGATGTTGCAGAAAGATGGCCGTCTTGCTTTGCAGGTGGATGTGACTGCTACGCCCCGTCATAACAATGGTGCGATCTTTGTGCAGACCGTCTCGGATTATCCGCTGGTCGAGGCTATTCACCAGAACGTCGTAAAGCATCCGATACTGCCGGACGTCGCCAGCCGTACCCGGTTACAAGAGCACACAAGCGCGATCTTCACCGAGCGCTATGAGGACTATCTGCAACTCGGCATTGAAGAGTGGCGCAAGAGCTATGCCGAACACGAAGCGCTTGGCAAGAAAGCCGTGCTCTTCGTCATGGTGGACGACACCCGCAACTGCGACGAGGTCGGCGCCCATCTGGAGAAAATTTGCCCCGAGCTGGAAGGTGCGGTGCTCGTCATTCACACCAAGAATAACGGCGAAATCTCCGAGGCTGCATCGGGCAAGAACAAGGATGAGCTCGAAAAACTCCGCAAGGAAGCCAACGACATCGACACATGGAAGTCGCCACACAAAGCCATCGTCTCCGTGCTGATGCTCAAGGAAGGCTGGGACGTGCGCAACGTCACCACCATCGTCGGCCTGCGCGCCTATGCGGCGCAGAGCAACATTCTTCCCGAACAAACCCTGGGCCGTGGTCTGCGCCGCATGTACTTCGGCTCGGACATGCCGGAAACGGTGTCGGTCATGGGCACGCCCGCCTTCATGGAATTTGTCGAGTCCATCCAGAGCGAGGGCATCACCTTTGAACATGTGCCGATGGGGCCGGGCACCGGGCGCAAAGATTCGCTCATTGTCGAAGTGGACACGCAGGACGCCGACAAAGACATCGACGCGCTGGATATCGAGCTGCCCAGACTCACGCGGCGCTTCAACCGCGAGTTCAAAGACCTCGATGCACTCGACCCCGCAAAATTCGGCAATGCCAAACTCCCGCTCAAGCCCTTCACGCCAGAGCAAACGCGCGAGATCGTCTTCAAGACCATGCTGGATGCCGAAGTACATCACACCATCCAGCTCGACGGCGCCGGCCCCGCCGACTACCGATCCGTTGTCGGTTTTTTTGCGCGCCAATTATTGAAGGAACTGCGCCTCATCGGTGGCTACGACATTCTTTATCCCAAGGTGAAGGCATTCATGGGCAGGCATCTGTTCGCCGTATCGCCGGTGAATCTGGAAGACCCGGTAGTGCTGCGCAACCTCTCCGAGCCGGAAGCCGGAAAGATATTGTTTGACTCATTCAAGGTCGCCATCAACGCGCTCACCATCCAGGACAGCGGTGGAGTGCGCATCGAAGATCGCATCCGCCTGCGCAACACGCGCCCCTTCCGCACCGAGAACCGGCACTACCTCACACCAAAAAAATCGCTGTTCAGCAAAATCGTCGGCGAGCCAAACGCCGGTGGCTTCGAGCTGACCTTCGCCGGTTTTCTCGATGCTGCACCGGACGTCATATCGTTTGCCAAAAATTATCTCGCTGTCGGCTTCAAGATCGATTACGTCAAAGCCGATGGCGATCTCTCGAATTATATTCCTGACTTCCTCGTGAAGACTGCTGACGGCGCGGTCTGGGTCGTCGAAACCAAAGGCCGCGTGGAGATTGATCTGCCGCAGAAAATGGCCCGCCTGCGCCAATGGTGCGAGGATGCAACAAACGCAAGCCAAGCAGAGAATGGGCCAGCTTACCGCTTCGTGTATGTGGATCAGCAAGGCTACGAGCGCAACCCGCCAAAAACTTTTTCATCGCTTGCTACAAGTTTTACCGAATATCAGAAGGGAGGGACTCCATGAGCAACATAAAACTATTCGAATCGAAGCAGATTCGATCCGTCTGGAATGAAGCTGACAGCAAATGGTATTTCTCGGTTGCTGATGTAGTCGAAGTCTTGACCGACTCCGCCAATGTCAGGGATTACATCAAAAAGATGCGCAAACGCGAGCAGGAGTTGAACACCAACTGGGGGACAATGTGTCCCCCCCTTGAATTGTTGGCCCCCGACGGCAAGCGCAGAAAGACACAATGTGCCAATGCGGAAGGCTTGTTCCGCATCATCCAGTCCATCCCCTCGCCCAAGGCAGAACCCTTCAAGCGCTGGCTGGCCAAGGTGGGTTACGAACGGCTGGAAGAAATCGAAAATCCGGAGTTGGCTGCCGCACGGATGCGCGAACTTTATAAAGCCAAGGGTTACAGCGATGAATGGATCGAAAAACGCGTGCGCGGCATCGCCATCCGCGACGAACTGACCAACGAATGGAATAAACGCGGCGTGAAAGAGCAGCGCGAATATTCCATCCTCACCGCTGAAATTAGTCGCGCCACGTTTGGCATGACCCCTGCCGAGTACAAGGCATTCAAAAGCCTCGAACAACCGGCGGATAACCTGCGCGACCACATGAATGATCTGGAATTGATCTTCACCATGCTGGGCGAAGCTTCCACTACCGAGATAGCGCGCAATAAAGATGTGTAAGGCTACGTCGAAAACCGCAAAGCAGCAGTGGAAGGCGGATCAGTCGCTGGGCGTGCGCGGCGCGACTTGGAAAAAAAATCCGGGAAACGCATTGCCAGTAAAGAAAACTACAAGCAACTCCCCGAAGCCGTGGCGCGTAAAAGAATAAAGAAAGAAAGCTGAATATGGCACGTCCTACCAAAGAAGCCTACGACCTCACCGACGCCGAGAAGCGTGACCTGACCCAGCTCATTCAGCAGGGCAAGCCGCTGCCGGAGAAATACCGCTTCATCCTGTTCGAAGACAAGCGCGAGGTGGAGCTGGTGTGGAACGGCAAAACCCGCGACGTGTGCACCACCGTGCTGCCGTTCCAGTCGCTGGAGCATGTGGACGAGCCGCGCCAGGAAGCGCCGGAGATGCAGAGCGATTTATTCGACACGCGCGGCCGCCAGCTCAAGGGCTGGACCAACAAACTCATCTGGGGCGACAACAAACTGATCCTCTCCTCGCTCAAGAGCGGCGCGCTGCGCCGCCAGATCAAGGACGCGGGCGGCTTGAAGCTCATCTACATCGACCCGCCCTTCGACGTCGGCGCCGATTTCTCGATGGACATCGAGATCGGCGGCGAGACCTTCCACAAGGAAGCGAACCTGCTGGAACAGATTGCCTACCGCGACACCTGGGGGCGCGGAGCGGATTCGTTTATCTCGATGATTTACGAGCGCCTGATTTTGATGCGGGATTTGCTGGCGGAGGATGGGAGTATTTATGTGCATTGTGATTGGCGGATGAATTCATTTATCCGGATTGTGCTCGACGAAGTGTTCGGGAAAGATGCTTTTTCCAATAGCATTGTCTGGCATTACAGCGGTTGGAACAAGAAGCTCTTACGTCAATATGAGCGCCGTTATGATTCAATCCTTTTCTATTCAAAATCTCACTCTCCAGTTTTCAATTCATTCTTCACGCCTTGGGAATCAAAGGAGGCCTACGTTAAAGCCCGAAAACAAAAGGTCAGGGTTGACGAGGATGGAAGAGAGTTCGTTCTCTCAGACGCAGGCGGAGGAGAACGCATCAAGCGATACTTAGACGAAGCGATCAAGGAAGGTGTTGTAGTTGATGACGTGTGGGACATCGACAAGATCAATAATTCCGCTACTGAAGCATTTGGTTATCCCACCCAAAAACCCGAAGTCCTTCTCGAACGCATCATCAAGGCCAGCAGTAACGAAGGCGAACTTGTTGCCGATTTTTTCTGCGGCTCCGGCACCACGGCGGCAGTCGCGGAAAAGCTCGGCCGCAAATGGATATGCACCGACCTCGGCAAGTTTGGCATCCACACCACGCGCAAACGCCTCATCGGTGTGCAGCGTGAGTTGAAGGATTCCGGCAAACCATTCCGCGCCTTCGAAGTGTTAAACCTCGGCCGCTACGAGCGGCAGGCCTACCTCAACGTCGGCGGTCGACTCACCGGCAAGCAGAAGGAACAGGCGCTGATGCAAAAGGAGCGCGAGTTCCGCGACCTGATCCTGCGCGCGTATCGCGCCGAGCCACTGGAGGGCGAGCCTTTTTTCCACGGCAAGAACGCCGGACGGCTGGTGGTGATCGGCCCGATCAACCTGCCGGTGGGGCGGCTATTCGTCGAAGAAGTCATCACCGAATGCCGCAAACGCGGCGCCTCGCGCGTGGACATGCTCGCCTTCGAGTTCGAGATGGGCTTGTTCCCCTCCGTGCTCGATGAGGCGAAACAAAAAGGCATCGACCTCACTCCGAAGCAGATTCCTCCCGACGTTTTCGACAAACGCGCAGTCGAAAAAGGCCAGGTGGTATTTTTCGACATCAGCTTCATCGAGGCCACGCCGCGCTACGCCAAGAAGGATAAGTTCACGCTCCAGATCGAGCTGACCGACTTCTCCGTTTACTACACCCAAGGCGCGGCAGAAGCTGCGGCCGCGAGCCTGAAGGAAGGCAAGAGCGAAGTCGTGTGCGAACAAGGCCAGCTCATCAAGGTGAGCAAAAACAAGGAAGGTATCGTCACGCGCGAAATTCTGACGAAAAATTGGGCAGACTGGGTGGACTATTGGGCGGTGGATTTCGATTACATGAGCCGCAAGGAAATCATCAAGGTGGCAGTGGGCAGCGGCGTGGACGGCAGTGAAAGTCCCTCGCCCTCCGGGAGAGGGGTTGGGGAGAGGGTGGAGTTCGAAGAGCGTTGGACCGGCAGCTACATCTTCGAAAACGAATGGCAAAGCTTCCGCACCCGCAAAAACCGCGACCTGGAATTCACCTCCGCACCCCACACCTACACCAAAGCGGGCCGCTACACCGTCGCCGTAAAAGTGATCGACATCTTCGGTAACGATACGATGGTGCTGGTGCCGGTGAATGTGGGATGAATGTAAGCTAATTACAGCTTCGTTTAGAGACGAAAGTCTCGTAGCAGCTTTGCTCATAGTGTTGGTTATCCTTTACGCATCTGCATCCTACAAGTTGTGGACTCTATATTGCTGGTAGAATTACGTCTTGTCTTAAAAATGCTAAAGAATATGCTAGCAAGGGGAGAGGAAAATGGGAAAGCCAATTAATGAGAAGCACGCTATCGAAGTGGCATTGTTTATAGTGGCGTTTGAACGTCCATTTGATGCCATCACAGTTCAAGCACTGCCCGGCTTACAAGCTTTACTTAAGGATGACTATCCAACTTTCAATGCTACTAACGTTATGGAGATTAGATTTACTGATAGTAAGATAGATCAGCAAATCGGAGCTGTAACAGGTTGCCAACTCCAAAAATTCCGCGAGGACGGGCGTCCTGCATGGATGCTGAAAGTGGAAGGTAATGCCATCGTGGTTTCGTGCATGGACTACACCCGTTGGGATGAGGTTTCCAGCAAAGCACTTGGTCATATCAAAACAGCCCTCACGCTTGTCAAGAGTGAAACCAATGCGGTTGTCACAGTGATCCACCAAATCATTGACCGTTTTGTGGCGGTGAATAAGGAGGATTACCAAGTCGAACAGGTGTTCGATACCAAGTCTCGTTACCTCACCAAACAGGCCTTGGAATCGGGTACGCTGTGGCATGTTTACCAGGGCTGGTTTGATGATGTGCCAGAGTTTGGGGGAAAGTTGCTGAATGTTCTGAACTTGAGTACGGCGGACAACCCCGTCGGATTGACGACCACCATTGACCATGCGGTTCATTTTCAGTTTCAACCATCAATGGCAATTGATGCGCTAGACGATCTATTTATGCGCAAAGCCTTTGACACGCTGCATGAAAAAAACAAGGACACAATTAGAAATTTGCTGAACGCAAAACAGCAGAAAGCCATTACTCATGAGTCAGTAAATAAGGCGACACACGAGGAACTTCAGGATTGAGATTGTGGTCAGAGTTTGCATGAAAAAAGATGGGCGCAAACTTGATCGAAAAGCACAGGAAGCGATACGGCTGA
>Ga0315268_10003420_pt1 | contig 17513 bp, 15 predicted proteins | sample C1_top_MG_FD_204535 | JGI IMG/M metagenome (GOLD analysis project Ga0315268, IMG submission 204535) | Sediment microbial communities from Yellowstone Lake, YNP, Wyoming, USA - C1_top | ecosystem: Environmental > Aquatic > Freshwater > Lake > Sediment | place: USA: Wyoming | collected 2017-08-01
ACAGCAATCAAAAAGGAAAATATAGATCATGAGAATTCAAGCCATCCCTGCGGCCGATAACAGCGTCAGGCTGGAAGTGAACGGCATGATAAACCTGCAGGGCTTCTTTCAGGTGGAAGAGGCGATCTTAAAGATCATGAAGAAGAACTGTTTCAAGCTGGAGCTGGAGATGTCCGGGGTCAAGCACATGGATTACCGGGGAGTGGAGATCCTGGTCAAACGGGCGGAGCGGCTGAGAAGCTACGGCGGCGACCTGATCCTGCACGGGCTCTCGCCCTACCTGGTCAACATCCTGCAGATGGCCGGGGCCGGTGAGGCCTTTGAGATCGCCTCCACCAGGGAGCCAGTGCAGTGCGACCTGTTCCAACGCCAGGAGCGCAAACCGCTGACCGCGGTGGCCTGATCGCTTCCTTGGACATTTGACATTAGGTGATCGGGGATCGTTCGGGGGTCAGGAGGATCAGAAAATAAACGCAAGGTGAACTATGGATGAATTCCGGCATCAGCCGGTTCTGCTGGAAGAAGCAATCGATCTTTTAAACGTCAGGCCCGGCGGCAACTACATCGACGCCACCCTGGGCGGAGGCGGGCACGCGCTGGAGATCCTGAAAAGGAACGGCCCTTCGGGCAAGCTGATCGGGCTGGACCGCGACCCCCGGGCCATCGAGGCGGCCACTGATAGATTGTCAGGCTACCAAGAAAGATTCACTGCGGTCAACCTCAAGTTCAGCCTGATGGACGAGATGAACTGGGGCAGAGACCTGAAAATCGACGGAATGCTGTTCGACCTGGGGCTCTCCTCTCCCCAGATAGATCATTCACAGCGCGGCTTCAGTTTCATGGGCGACGGTCCGCTGGATATGCGAATGGGGCTGAACGGGGTCTCGGCCCGGGACCTGGTCAACAAAACCGGAGAAAAAGAGCTGGCCGACATTTTTTACCAGTACGGGGAAGAGCAAAAATCCAGGAAAATAGCCCGGGCCATTGCTGAAGCCAGGATCAACAATCCGATAGAGACCACCGGGCAGCTGGCCCGGATAATAAAAGAGACCCGGCCCCAGATGCCGGCCAAGACCTTGGCCCGGATCTTTCAGGCCATCAGAATCAAGGTCAACGACGAACTGAACGAACTGGAACAGGGACTGAATACCGGAGTGGAAATGCTGTCTTCCGGCGGCAGGATAGTGGTCATCTCTTATCATTCGCTGGAAGACCGGATGGTCAAGGAGACCTTCCGCCGGCTGGCCGCCCCCTGCACCTGTCCTCCCCGCCTGCCGTCCTGCGTTTGCGGTAAAACACCGGTGATCAAAATAATAACCAAAAAAGCCATGGTACCAACACCCCGGCAGATAACGGAAAACAGCCGGGCCCGCAGCGCCAAATTAAGGGCGGCCGAAAAAGTATGAACACCTTTTTGCATAAAACAGAGATCAAGCTCCAGAAGAACCGGACCGGCTGGTTCATTGCCGGCCTGGTCTTTGTGCTGTTCACCGTGATGTTCCTATCCATCCGGCAGAAATTCAGCCTTTCCCAGCAGCTGGCAGCCATCGAAAAAAATCAAAACTACAACCGGGAAGTGGTCACCCTGCAGAAGGAGCTTTTGGTAAAACTGCAGCAACTGGAGGCCAGGAACCGCCTGGAAGCCAGGGCGGTGTCCGAACTGGGCTTTGAATATCCTTCCAACAGCCAAGTAGTGGTGATGCTAAAATCCCCGTCTTCGGACCGGGGCGGGTTGGCTTATGCCCTGGCCGGGATTTTCCGGCCGGTCTCATCGGCCTGGAGCAAACCATGATGTCACAACGAACGAAAACCCTTGCGGTTTTCTGTTTTTTTATCTGGGCCTTGATGGCCGGAAGACTGGCCTGGCTGCAGGCATTCAAGGGTGGGCATTACCGGAACCTGGCCCAAAGACAGCATCAGCTCCGGATCGGCATCCTTCCGGAGCGGGGGCAAATAGTTGACCGTCAAGGCCGGCCGTTGGCATTATCAATCGACGACCGGCGTTCTTATCCCTACGGTACGGTGGGCGGACAGCTCTTGGGATTTGTGGGCCGGGACGGAAGGGGGCTGGAGGGGCTGGAACTGTATTACGACCAGGAGCTTTCGGGAGAGGCTGGCTGGGATACCCGCCAGTGCGATGCCCGGGGAAGGGTCCGGCCTTCGCTGGAATACGCCTCCAAGACGGCCCGTTCGGGAAACTCTCTTCAGCTGACCATAGACGCCGAATACCAGGCCATCGCCGACGAGGAGCTTAAAAAAGCCGGGGATAAATTCAAGGCTGCCTGGGGCACGGTGGTGATAGCCGATCCATCTACCGGCGAGATATTGGGGATGGCCAGCTATCCGGAATTCGACCCCAACCATCCCGAGCAGTTCGACCGCCAGGCCATGACCTTTGGGGCGGTGGCCGCCCAGTTTGAACCCGGCTCCACCTTCAAGGCGGTGATCATTGCCCTGGGACTGGAGTCCAAGATCATAGACACGGCTGATATCTATGACGGGGAACAGGGAAACTTTGCAGTGGGCGGGCACCGGATCGGGGAGGCCGAAGGCCACAAGTACGGGCCGATCACGGTCAGCAAGGCTTTGGCTTTTTCCAGCAATATCTGCCTGGCCAAAATAGGGCTAAAATTGGGCAAAGACAAACTTTATCAGGGAGCCCGGGCCTTCGGGTTTGGATCCCGCACCGGGGTAGAATGCCCGGGCGAGGCGCCCGGCCTTTTAGAAAAACCCGACGGCTGGCCGGTGATAAAACATGCCAACATCAGTTTCGGACAGGGGCTTTCGGTCAGCGCCCTGCAGTTGGTGATGGCCTACGGGGCCATAGCCAACGGGGGATATCTATTGAGGCCACAGTTGATCAAGGGTCTGGCTCCGGCCGGGCAGGCCATTGATCAAGCCTGCCGGCCCGATACCCTGCGCCGGGTGATCTCGGATCAGACCTCGGCTCAGATGATAAACATGCTGGAACTCTGCGTCAGCGAAGGGACCGGCAAGGCCGCCCAGATAGAAGGCTGGCGGGTGGCCGGCAAGACCGGGACCGCCCAAAAAAAGGAGCAGGGCAAAAAAGGCTACGCCTCGGATAAGTATGTGGCCTCTTTCATCGGCTTTGTTCCGGCCGAGGCGCCCCGTCTTTTAGTGGCGGTGATAATAGACGAACCTCAGGGAAGATTTTTCGGGGGTGAGGTAGCGGCCCCGGTTTGCCGCAATGTGATGCAGAGGATAATCAGTCTGCCCAGAGGATTAAGACAGGATCTTTTGGCCGCCAGGTAAAACAGCGGCCAGAAGCCAATAAAAACAAACAACAGAAACAGAAAGACCGGTGAAACAACTTAACCAGCTGCTGAAAGCCATACCGGGAGAGACCGCATCCCTGGCCAATATTTCCCAAAACCTTGAGGTTTTGGGGCTGGGCTACGATTCCCGGAGCATCAAGCCGGGCGAGCTGTTCTTTGCCATCTCCGGTTACAAGACCGACGGACGGAAATTTGTGGACCAGGCCCTGGCCCGGGGAGCGGCCGGCATAGTGGCCGAAGGCGGCCAGGAGTACGGCCCGGCTCCGGTGGTCAAAGTAAAAAACATCCGCCGGGCCATGGCCCTGATGGCGGCAGAGTATTACGGCCGTCCGGCCGATCAAATGACGCTTCTGGCCATCACCGGCACGGCCGGCAAGACCACCACCTCCTATCTGGCCCGCTCGGTCTTTGCCGCCGCCGGCAAAAAAGTGGGGCTGCTGGGGACCATCAATTACTGGGTGATGGACAAAAGCTATCCCGCCCCCAACACCACCCCGGAGTCGCTGGACCTGCAAAGGCTGCTGGCCGAAATGCTGGAAGCCGGGGCCGACACGGTCCTGATGGAAGCCTCCTCCCACGGCATTGAGCTGGAACGGGTGGCCGGGATAGATTTCAAGGCGGCGGCCTTCACCAATTTTTCCCAGGACCACCTGGACTTTCACGGCACCATGGATGAATACCTAAAGGCCAAGCTTCGCTTGTTTCAAGGGTTAAGCGAAAAAGCCTGCTGCGTGGTGAACATTGACGATCCGGCCTCAAAAAATGTTATTGAGGCCACCAAGGCCGCGCTGTTGACCTTCGGGCTTTTGAAGCCGGCCCAGATCACGGCCCGCAATATCGAATACAGCCTGCAGGGAACAAGGTTCCAGCTTATCACCCCGGAAGGGAACATCGAGGTCAGCCTGGGCCTGGCCGGGCAGCCCAATGTTTACAATGCCCTGACGGCCTGCGGCCTGGGCCTGGCCGGCGGACTCAGCCTCAAGGCGGTCAAGGCCGGCCTGGAAGCGCTGACCTCGGTCTCCGGCAGGTTTCAGCGGGTCTCGGCCGGGCAGGACTACGAGGTGGTGGTGGATTACGCCCATACCCCGCAGGAGCTGGAAAGGGTGCTGATCACCGCCCGGCAGCTGACCAAAGGAAGGCTGATCACAGTTTTCGGCTGTGGCGGCGACCGGGACCGCGGCAAGCGCCCCTTGATGGGTAAGGCTGTGGCCGGTCATTCAGACCTGGTGATACTTACCTCTGACAATCCCCGGACCGAAGATCCCGCCAAGATAATAGAAGACATTTTGCCAGGCCTTGAAGGCAGCAAATTTCAGCTAGTCGCCGACCGGCGTCAGGCCATCTTCCAGGCGGTAGGCCAAGCTGAAAAAGGCGACCTGGTGATGATCGCCGGCAAAGGGCACGAGGACTACCAGATCATCGGTGTCGAAAAGATACATTTTGACGACCGGGAGGTGGCGCTGGAAGCCATCGGATCCCGCTCCCGGGGGCAGGGCTGATGGAGCCCATGTTGCTGTCGCAAATCGCCGGGGCGGTGGGGGGCAGTCTGCAGGGGCAGGACCGGAATGTTTTTGGCGTCAGCATCGACAGCCGTTCCCTGAAAGCGGATCAACTATTCGCGGCCATCAAGGGACCGAAGTTCGACGGGCATGATTTTCTGACCGCAGCCCGACAGAGCGGGGCAGCCGCGGCCCTGGTCTCGGCCCATAGTTCCAAAGACAAACCGGGCTTGGAAAGTTTTCCCCTGATCACCGTCACCGACACCACGGCGGCCCTGCAGCAGCTGGCCGGACATTACCGCAAAAAATTCTCCCTGAAGATGGCGGCCGTCACCGGCAGCAATGGCAAGACCACAACCAAGGAAATGACGGCCCGGGTATTGTCCCAAAAATTCCGGGTGCTCAAAAATCAGGGGAATTTAAACAACCAGTACGGCATACCCCTTTCGCTCTTTAATGTCGAAAAGGAACACCAGGCAGCGGTGATGGAACTGGGAATGAGCGGTCTGGGGGAGATCGCCGCCCTGTGCCAAATGGTGCTGCCGGAACTGGGGATCATCACCAATGCCGGCGAGGGTCACACCGAATTCTTAAAGGACGTTCAGAACGTGGCCCGGGCCAAGGCTGAACTTTTGGAGGCCCTGCCGGATTCCGGCACCGCCATCATCAATTACGACGACGGGAATTTAAAAGCCCATGCCGGAAAGGCCAAAGCCAGGGTGCTGGGGTTCTCGATAGACTCGGACTCCGATTACCGGGCGGAAGATCTTGATCTGACAGAGCAGGGGATAAAGTTCACCCTAAAAGGGGTCCGGTTCGAACTGCCGGTGCTGGGCAGGCACAACATCTACAATGCCCTGGCGGCGGCGGCGGCCGGAGAGGTTTGGGGAATAGATCTCAAGTCTGCGGCACTGGCTTTGGCTGATTTTCAACCGGCCTCGATGCGGCTGGAGATTATGGAGACCAAAAAATTTAAAATACTGAGCGACTGTTACAATGCCAACCCCCAGTCCATGCAGGCGGCCCTGGCGGTGCTGAAAAACCTTCCGGCCCAAAGGAAAGTGGCCATTCTGGGAGACATGAAGGAGCTGGGTCAGATCTCTTCCGACCGGCACCGGCAGACCGGAAGGCTGGCGGCTCAGTCCGCCGGAATGGTGCTCTCCGCCGGCCCGCTGGCAGAGGAAATCCACCAGGGAGCAAAAGAACAGGGGATAGAGGCCCGTCATTTTGAGGATGCTTACAGTCTGATCCAGAACCTTCCCGGCCTGCTCCTGCCCGGAGACCTGATCCTGGTCAAGGCTTCCCGCTCTATGCATTTTGAAGAAGTATTAGACGCAATAAAGAGGATCCAATAAGTGCTGTACTATCTGTTTTATCCCCTGGCCGAGCAGGTCCACTTATTCAATCTGTTCCGTTACATCACCTTCCGTTCGGCCTCGGCCCTGGTGACGGCGCTTTTGATATCCTTTCTGCTGGGCCCGCTGATCATCGGCTGGCTGAAGAAGCTCAAGATCAAGGACACCGGCCGGGAAGACCTTCCGGCCGAGCACCGGAACAAGGTCGGCACCCCCACCATGGGCGGGCTGATAATCCTGGCGGCCATAATTATCCCGGTGCTCCTGTGGGCCGACCTCTCCAACCAGTACATCCAGATATCTCTGGCGGCCACCATCCTTTTGGGGCTGATCGGCTTCTATGACGATTACCTGAAAGTGGTCAAAAAGAACCCCAAGGGCCTGGTGGGCCGGAAAAAACTGCTGGGGCAGTTCGCGGTGGCCCTGCTGATAGCCGTATATCTCAGATTCTTTCCCCTCAATCCGGAATACGCCACCAAGACCAGCCTGCTGTTCTTTAAAAATGTGTTCATAGACCTAGCCTGGTTCTACATTCCCTTTGTGACCCTGGTGATAGTGTTCACCTCCAATGCGGTGAACCTGACCGACGGATTGGACGGCCTGGCCATAGGGGTTTTTCTTTTTGCCGCCGCCGCTTACGCCATAATGTGTTACATCACCGGCAACTTCAAATGGGCCCAGTACCTAAACCTGTTGTTCATGAAAGGCTCGGGCGAACTGACGGTGCTTTGCGCTGCGATGGTGGGAGCGGCCATGGGTTTTCTTTGGTACAACACCCACCCGGCCGAGATCATGATGGGGGACACCGGCTCCCTGGCCTTGGGCGGAGTGATAGGAACGGTCTCGGTCCTGATCAAACAGGAGATCCTGCTGGGACTGGTGGGAGGGGTGTTCGTGATGGAGGCTTTTTCGGTGATCCTCCAGGTGGCCTCCTTCAAGTCCACCGGGAAGAGGATATTCAGGATGACCCCCATCCATCATCACTTCCAGAAGATAGGATGGAGCGAGCAGAAGATAGTGGTCCGGTTCTGGATCATAGCCTTCATCTGCGCCCTGGTGGCATTGAGTACACTGAAGATCAGATAAAAGATAATCATAGCCATTTAGCCACAAAAAAGCACAAAAGACACAAATAAAATTTCCGTTTTCCTATTTTGAAAAATATTAGTATCTTGGTGTCTTGGTGGCCAGTAATCATTGCCAACAATCACAAAAAAAATTGAAGTTGGAACTTAAAGATAAAACAGCGGCGGTGATCGGCGCCGGAAGAAGCGGACTGGCGGCGGCCCGTCTGTTAAAAAAGAACGGAGCCAGGGTACTGTTGTCCGAGGGAAGATCTTTAAGCCCCCAGGCAGAATCAGACTTAAAGGCGGCCGGCATACAATATGAAACCGGCGGACATTCCGGAAAAGTTTTGGAGGCCGATCTGGTGGTGATAAGTCCCGGGGTCAGGCTGGAACTGCCGGTGTTGGCGGAAGCCCGAAAGAAGAACATTCCGGTGATCGGCGAAATGGAACTGGCCTATCAGTTGACCCCGGCCAAAATCATCGGGATCACCGGCACCAACGGAAAATCCACCACCACTTCCATGCTGGGCGGGATATTGCAGGCCGCCGGGATGGATTGCTACATCGGCGGCAACCTGGCGCCGGGGCGCCCGGTCTGCGAGCTGGCCCTGGAAGCCGGCCCCCAAAGCTTCATCGTGGCCGAGGTCAGCACCTTTCAGTTGGAGTCCATCGTGGATTTCCAACCGTATATTGGCATCATCACCAACATTACCCCCGACCATCTGGACCGGCACCCCGATTTTGAGACCTACGCCAAACTTAAGGCCAGGCTGCTGGAGAATCAAACTCCTTCCGATCATGCCGTTTTGAATGCCGATGACGAGATGGTGCTGAAATATGCCTCGGGGGCCGGGTCACAAAAAATGATGTTTTCCCTTTTGCGCCGGGTGGAGCGGGGGACCTGTCTTGACCAGGGGACGATGTGCTGGGTGCAGGGCAAGGAACTGGTCCCGCTGATGCGGGCTTTGGAGCTGGCGGTGCCCGGACAGCACAATGTCCAAAATGCCCTGGCGGCCGCGGCCGCGGCCCTGATCCTGAAAATCTCACCGGCCACCATCAAACAGGCGCTGGAAACCTTCAAAGGCGTACCCCACCGGCTGGAAGAAGCGGGGATGGTGAACGGCGTCCGCTACATCAACAATTCCATGTGCACCAACTCCGCGGCCGGAGTCAGCTCGCTGCGGGCCTTCGGGGAACAGATGGTGGTCATTGCCGGGGGCAAGGAGAAGAACGTCGACCTTTCCGATTTTCTGAAGGAGATCGCCCAAAAGGCAGGGGCGGCGGTGTTGATAGGAGAATGCCGGGACCGGATGGAGCGGGAGCTTTCAAGCTTGGGAATGAAGAACCTTCACAAGGCCGGAAGCATGAAAGAGGCGGTTTTGCAGGCCTCGGTTCTGGCCCGGCCCGGCCAGCTGGTGATGCTGGTGCCGGGGGCCGCCAGTTTTGACATGTTCAAGGATTTTGAGGAACGGGGCAACCAGTTCAAACAGGCTGTGGCCGGATTGAAGAAGAATGAACTACCGTAAGGGGGAAATAGACCATCTGCTGCTGGTGGCAGTGCTGCTTTTGGCTGGCTACGGCTTTGTGATGAGCTACAGCGTCAGCGATTATCTGATATCCGGCAATTCCGCTTTGTTCCGGTCCCGCGATTTCAAGCAGCCGGCCGCGCTGGCCCAAAAGATATCCCAGGGGCGGGAGGGGGTTCCCGCCCTGATAAAAAGCCGGCTCCCGGCTTCGGCCCTGTACCTGCTGGGGCATTACGGCAGTTTGAAAAAGGTAGATGCCGACAGCTTGAAGAAGATATTGTCCGAAGCGCTTAACCCGTTGCTGCTGGGGGGGGCCATTTACGACGACCAGGCTTTCAAGGATGTGAAAATATCAAAGGCCGCTGCCGGGATGCTGGCCCAGAACCCACAAGGCGAGGAACTGGTAAAGCTGAACAGAATGCTGCTGCAGTCGGCCTTTCCCCGGGAGATCCGGGGCCGGTCGTTCTATTATCGGTTGGGGATATTGAAGGGCACGCTCTGGCGTTTTTTGCTGGCGGCTTTGGTCTTCATCGTAGCTTTTAAAATTAATTATCGAAAACTGAGGCCCCTGATCGGCCCGGCCTTTATAATCATTCTGGTGATACTGTATATCACTCCATTTGCGGCCCGGGCGGTGCGGGGGGCCAAAAGCTGGTTCTTGGGTGTTCAGCCGGCCGAGTTTGCCAAGCTTTTCCTGGTTTTGTTTTTAGCCGATTTCATGGCCCGCCGGGGGGAAAAGATGAAAAGCCTGAAGCAGGGATTTTTTCCGGTCCTGGCCTGCATCGGTCTGGTGTGCGCGGCGGTGCTGCTGCAGCCTGATTTCGGCAGCACCTTGGTGATAGCGGTGCTGGGATTACTGCTGATCTACCTGGGCGGGGTCAACCAGCCGGCTTGGTTTGCGGTGCTGGGGCTGGGAATGACGATTTTTGTGGGTCTGGCGCTAAAGTTCAGCCACGTTAAGAACCGGCTGGCCGGATTCTGGTGGGCTTCCCAGGGTTCCGATGAATTAAGCACATTGTTTCAGCTCCCCGGGTCCGATTTTCAGTCGGCGGTTTCCCTGCAATTCCAAAAAATGCTCGGTCATGTCCCTTCGTCTCAGGAACTGGGCGGATTCAAGAACGCCCTCAGCCAGACCTACCAATCTCTTTTGGGCATAGGCTCGGGGGGGCTGCTGGGAGTGGGGATGGGGCAGAGCCGTCAAAAGCTGCTGTTCCTGCCGGAAGCCCACACCGATTTCATATTTTCGATTATCGCCGAGGAAGGCGGACTGCTGATGTCCGGGGCCATCCTGGTCCTGTTCTGGATCATCTTATGGCGGGGGATAAAAATGGCCCGCCAGATGCCGGAGGCCTTTGAATCTTATCTGATGCTCGGTTTGAGCCTGGGGATATTCATTCAGGCGGCGGTGAACATCATGGTGGCCACGGGACTTTTTCCCATTACCGGGATACCCCTGCCGTTTCTGAGTTTCGGGGGTTCGGCCTTGCTGGTCAACGGGGCGGCGGCCGGACTGATGCTGAACCTTTCGCGTTACCGGGCCGACCGGCCCGGCGCAGGATTTGAATGGAGGAAGGATGAAACTTTTGATAGCCGGAGGCGGAACCGGCGGGCATCTTTATCCCGGGCTGGCGGTAGCCGCTGAGTTCACCAGACTGTCACCGGGGAACAAGGCGGAATTCATAGGCACCAAAAAAGGTATCGAGGCCAGGGTGCTGCCGGAAACCGCTTACTCCCTGAAATTCATCTCCATCGGCGGGTTTCTGGGAAAATCCCATTGGCGGAAGATGCTTTTCCCACTCAGTTTTTTTACGGCCACCTTGCAGTCGTTCTTTTACATGATCACCGAAAGGCCGGATGCGGTACTGGGAACCGGGGGATATGTCTCGGCCCCGCCGGTGCTGGCCGCCTGGATGCTCCGGATCCCGGTGTTCCTGCTGGCGCTGGATGTGATGCCCAGCCAAGCCGTGAGATTCCTGTCCCGCTTTGCCGGTGAAATATACGGCGGGTTTCCCGAATGTTCGCAGTATCTGAGCAAGAAAACAAAAGTATTCTTTACCGGGAACCCCATCCGCCGGGAGATGGGAAAGATCTCAAAGGAGCAGGGGATCAGGGAATTTGGCCTGGAACCAGGCAAAAAAACCATTCTGGTCTTCGGGGGCAGCCAGGGAGCCCACAACATCAACCTGGCGGTGCTGGATTCCCTGGTTCATCTGGACCAGGCAGGACACCTGAACGACATTCAGATCATCTTTCAAACCGGGCAAAAAGATCTCGGCCTGGTAATGGAGAAATGCCAAAACTCAAAAGCTTCAATCAAAGTTCTGGCTTACATAGACAAGATGCCTTCTGCCATGGCGGCCGCCGATCTGGTCGTCAGCCGGTCCGGGTCCGCGGTCTCGGAAACGCTGGCCTGCGGTCTGCCTTCGATCCTGATCCCCTTCCCTTACGCCGCCAGCAACCACCAGGAATACAACGCCCGCAGCCTGGAGAAGGCCGGGGCGGCGGAGATGATCCTGGATCTGGAACTGACCGGAAGGGTCTTAGCTCAAAAAATAACGGAGATCCTTTTCAACCCCGCAAAATACAAACAAATGTCCAAAGCCGCCGGATCTTTAGCCAGGCCGGAAGCGGCCCGGGAAATAGCAGAAATAATATTTAAATTTTCAGAATAAAAAAATGTTTGGAAAAATCAAAAAAATCCATTTTGTGGGAATCGGCGGGATCGGGATGAGCGGCATCGCCGAGGTCCTGCTGAACCTGGGCTACCAGGTCTCCGGCTCGGATCTGAAACTGTCCGAGGTCACCGAGCGCCTCCAGCAGATGGGAGCCAGGATCGCCGGGGGACATCGCCCGGAGAATCTGGGCCAGGTGGAGGTGGTGGTCACCTCCTCGGCCATTCACGACGACAATCCCGAGGTCCGGGCCGCCCGGGATCGCAAGATCCCGGTGATCCGCCGGGCCGAGATGCTGGCCGAGCTGATGCGGATGAAATACGGCATCGGGGTGGCCGGAACCCACGGCAAGACTACCACCACCTCCATGATCGGGCAAGTGCTGACCAAGGCCGGGATGGATCCCACCCTGGTGATCGGGGGCAAGGTAAAAACACTGGGCAGCAATGCCAAGTTGGGGGCCGGCCAGTACCTGGTGGCCGAGGCCGATGAGTTTGACCGCTCGTTCTTAAAGCTTTCGCCCACCCTGGCGGTGATCACCACCATCGAGGCCGAGCATCTGGACTGTTACAAGGATCTGGATGAGATCAAGAGCGCCTTCGTGGAATTCGCCAACAAGGTCCCGTTCTATGGGGCCATCGTGGCCTGTCTGGATGAAAAGGGGGTCCAGGCCATCCTGCCCCGGCTGGAAAAGCGCTGCATTACCTACGGTTTTTCCCCCCAGGCCGAGCTCAAGGCCAAGGACGTCAAGTTCAACGGAATGGAAACCTCCTACACCGCCTTCAACGGCCGGGGGCAGTTCGGACAGATCAGGCTGAAACTGCCGGGGATGCACAACGTCAAGAACTCCCTGGCGGCGGTGGCGGTGGGCCTGGACTTGGAGATCCCTTTCAGCGTCATTGCCCAGGCCCTGTACGAGTTCGGCGGGGTTTACCGGCGATTTGAAATCAAGGGAGAAAAGAACGATATCCTGGTAATAGACGACTACGGGCACCATCCCACCGAAATCGAGGCTACGCTTAAGGCCGCCAAGGATTCCTTCGGCCGCCGGGTGATCGCGGTCTTTCAGCCCCATCTCTACAGCCGCACCCGCGATTTTTACAAGGAATTCGGTTCGGCCTTCTATCAGGCCGATCTGTTGATAGTCACCGGGATCTATCCGGCCCGGGAGAAGCCGATCGAGGGGGTCAGCGGAAAATTAGTGGCCGATGCCGCCAGGGAACTGGGGCACCGCCAGGTGCATTATCTTGAACAAAGATCGCAAGTGGTCGCCGAGCTTAAAACAATGGCCCAGCCAGGCGACATCATAATAACTTTGGGAGCCGGCGATATCTACAAGGCCGGGGAGGAATATTTAAATGGTTAAGACATCGAAGATACTCGATCTGCCCCAGGGGCTAGCCGGGGAATATCGTTTCAACGAGCCGCTGAGGAGCCACACTTCTTTCCGGATCGGCGGCCCGGCGGAATTGCTGGCCATTCCCTGCGGCGAGCAGGCCTTGTCCGGATTATTGGTCCGGATAAAAAAATACAAGCTGAATTATTATGTGCTGGGCAACGGATCAAATCTGTTGGCTGAAGACCGGGGATATAAAGGGGTGGTGATCAAGATCGCCAAGGGATTTAAGAAACTGTCCCGGGATAGGAACCGCCTGACGGTGGACAGCGGATATTCCCTTCCGGCTTTGGTGGATTACTGCGCCAAGGAAGGGTTGTCAGGCCTGGAGTGGGCGGTGGGGATCCCCGGCTCTTTGGGCGGGGCGCTGGTGATGAACGCCGGGGCCTACGGCGGACAGATGGCCGACTCGGTAAAAAAGGTCTGGGGGCTGACCCCGGAGGGAAAGAAACTAAAGCTTTCCCCCCAACAGATAAATTTTTCCTACCGCCAGGCTCATTATCCCAAGGGATTTGTGATCACCGGAGCCGAACTGGAGCTTAAGACGGGGCGCCGGAGCAGCATTGAAAAAACCATGAACCTGTATCTTTCCAAACGCAAGAAGAACCAGCCCCTCACCCTGCCTTCGGCCGGATGCATTTTTAAGAACCCGCCGGGCGATTCAGCCAAGAGGCTGATAGCGGTGGCCGGGATGAAGGGCCAGAAGCTGGGCGGGGCGGCGGTCTCGGTCAAACACGCCAATTTCATAGTCAACCAGGGAGGGGCTAAGTCGGCAGAAGTGCTGGCTCTGATAAAAAAGATCCAAAGCCAGGCCTACCAGCGGCTGGGCATCAGGTTGATCCCCGAGGTCAAGGTCCTGGGAAAATAAATGAAGCATTATTTTGACAGAGGACAGGCCTTAAGGGTCAGAAAACGGGAAGGGCGCAAAAAGCGTTTCCGGCTGGTGGCAGTGTTGCTGGTCTTGGTTGGGTTGGCTTTTGGCTTGCGGGCCGGTTGGACCTGGGTTTTGAAAAAGGGAGCCTTGAAGATCACCTCCATCGAAGTATACGGACAGCGTTTGGTTCCAACCCAGTCCATAACCGAAATGGCATCGGGTTATTTGGGTCAGCCCTTTTGGAAAGCAGATGAAAAAGCGATCAATAAAAAACTTACCCAAAAATTCCCGGCCATCAAAAAGGTCTCAATAACCACCGGGCCTTGGGGAACCCTCAGGCTGAAGGTGGAGGAACGGCAGGCCATAGCAGTGCTGGAATCGGACACCCTGATGGCCCTGGACGAAGAAGGAGTGGTATTCCCCGACAGTTTTTCCGCGGAACTGCCCAGGTTAAGAATCTTGGGTACCAGCCAGCCCGGACGGCACCGGGCCATCAATCTGATAACAGCCGCTCCGGACCTGGACCGGGAATGCCTGGTTGATCCCGGCGATGATGAAGACATCAAACTGCGACTGCCTGACGGCACGCTGGTTCACTTCGGCAACGGAAATTCTTTCGACAAATATTCCCGGCTTAAGGAGGTCCTTAAACTGCAGGATACCAACGGCCTTAAAGCGGCGGAGATAGATCTGAGATTCAAGGATCAGGCGATAATATCTGGCCAGGTGGCCCAGAACCAGGCGGGGCAGCCGTAATCACAAGGAATCCAGATGGGGGATCTATCCGGGGACAATTATTGACGCTGATGGACATTCTGTAAATTGTAAGCAATCAAGATCTACCCAGGAGCGAACTGGGGAATGAATATAAAGGAGGCCTGAAAATAATATGGCGAATACCATAGTGGGGTTGGACCTGGGAACCACCAAAATTGCCTGTATCATTGCCGAGGTGGACCGGGACGAATTGAAGATAGTGGGGGTGGGAACCTGCAACTCCAGCGAAGGCCTGCGCCGGGGGGTGGTGGTCAACCTGGAGAAGACCGCCAAGGCCATTGAAAAGGCGGTCTCCGACGCCGAGCAGATGGCCGGGATAAAGGTAGATTCGGTCTACGCCGGCATTGCCGGGGACCACATCCGTTCCATCAACTCCCGGGGGGTGATCGCGGTGGCCCGGGGCAGCCAGGAGATAACCCAGTCCGACGTGGACCGGGTGATAGACGCGGCCCAGGCGGTCTACGTTCCCATGGACCGGGAGATGCTTCACGTCATTCCCCAGGGCTTCATAGTGGACACCCAGCGGGGAATCAAGGACCCCATCGGGATGTCCGGGGTGCGGCTGGAGGCGGAGGTCCACATCGTGACCGGGGCGGTGACCTCGGCCGAGAACATCTACAAAAGCATCAAGCGGGCCGGACTCAAGGTCAACGACCTGGTGCTGCAGCCCCTGGCCTCCAGCTATGCGGTGCTGACCCCGGACGAGAAAGCCCTGGGAGTGGCCCTGCTGGACATCGGCGGCGGAACCACCGACATCGCGCTGTTCTACGAGGACGCCATCTGCCATACCGCGGTGATCGGTCTGGGCGGGCACAACCTGACTAACGACATCGCCATCGGCTTAAAGACCCCCTACGAGCAGGCCGAGCTGATAAAGCAGAAATACGGTTGTGCCACCATCAGCGAGGTCAAGGAGGACGAGATGATCGCGGTTTCCGGGGTGGCCGGGCGCGAGGAGAGGACCATCTCCCGCCAGGTGCTGGCCCAGATCATAGAACCCCGGATGGAGGAGATCTTCAGCCTGGCACATCGCGAGATCAAGCGGGCCGAGGCCGGCGAGACCATCGGGGCCGGGATAGTGCTGACCGGCGGAAGCGCCAAGATGGCCGGGGCCACGGTGCTGGCCGAGCAGGTGTTCAACCAGCCGGTGCGGGTGGGCGAACCCAAGGGCTTGGGCGGGATCACCGACCTGGTGCGCGACCCCAAATACGCTACGGCGGTGGGCTTGGTGCTTTACGGATACGAGAAGCGATTTAAGAAGGACGGTCCGGGCATAGACGAATCCCATCTGTTCGAATCGCTGGTGGAAAAAATGAAAGGTTGGTTCTCGGACCTGTTCAACGGGTAAGGCAAGATCACGGGTTAAACGAATTTATTTATCAGGACTCCAGGAAAGCAGGAATCAATCATGGGTCCCACTGATATTAAATGTTCACAGTTCGGCACTTCGACAGGCTCAGAACAACGCATACTCATTACAAGTGGATTCATGGATTCCTAATAATAAGGATTAAAAGGCAAACAAACTCACAGGGGAAGATACTATGAGCGAAGGAAAAAACAATTTAGACCGGCAGATAACGCTGGCTTTGGCCGAGCCGGCCCGGGCAACAACAAACAATGAAGAAAAACCAAAAAAGGGAGGACGGGTCATGTTGGAATTCGAAGAAGAAGTAAGCACCGGGGAATGTTTCATCAAGGTGGTGGGCGTGGGCGGGGCCGGCGGCAATGCCATCAACCGGATGGCCGAGGCCGGGCTTAAGGGTGTGGATTTCGTGGCGATCAATACCGATATGCAGGTTTTGAACAAATCCCTGGCCCAGCAGACCGTCCAGATCGGCACCAAGCTGACCAGGGGGCTGGGCTCGGGCGGGAACCCCGAGATCGGGCGCCGGGCCTTTGAAGAGGATAAGGAAAGGATCACCGAGGTCCTGAAGGGCACCGACATGCTGTTTGTGGCCGCCGGGATGGGCGGAGGCACCGGCACCGGAGCTGCTCCCATGGTGGCCCAGATGGCCCGGGAGAATCAGGTCCTGACCGTGGGCGTGGTCACCAAGCCCTTCGAGTGGGAAGGCCGCCAGCGCCTGATGCAGGCCGAGGAAGGGATCCGGGAGCTCAAGGAGAACGTGGACACCCTGATCGTCATCCCCAACCAGAGGGTGCTGACGGTGGTGGGCAAGCAGGCCAAGCTGACCGAGTCCTTCAAGATCATCGACGACATCCTGCTGAAGGCGGTGCGGGGCATCTCCGACCTGATCACCGTTCCCGGCCTGGTCAACGTGGACTTCGCCGACGTCCGCTCGGTGATGATGGAGCGGGGCGACGCGTTGATGGGAGTGGGCGTGGCCCAGGGAGAGAACAGGGCCATCCTGGCCGCCCAGGAAGCCATCGCCAATACACTGTTGGAGGGCGTCTCCATTAGCGGGGCCAAGGCAGTGCTGTTGAACATCTCGGCCGGCGACGACCTGACTATGCACGAAGTTGACGAGGCCGCCAAGGAGATCCGCCAGGCCGCCGGCGAAGGCGCCAACCTGATCTTCGGCACGGTGATAGACGAAACCTCCAACGGCAACATCACCATCACCGTGATCGCCACCGGACTGGGCAGCCCCGTCACCAAATTAGAGAAGGACATCCCTGGCGACAACCGGATAGACTTCAACCAGATCTTCCGCAAGGACAATGCCCCCAAGTCCAGCTTCCAGCGCAAGGAACAGACCCAGACCGTGGTCACCAAGGGCCAGGTGGGCGTGGTGAAGCAGGACGACCTGGAGATCCCGACCTATATGCGGAGACTGATGGACTGATCTTGGGAACTGGGATCAGATATTTGGGACCAGTACTGATGTTTGGGATTAGATAGTTGGGGTTTGTGGCAGCTTATAGCTAACAGCTTACAGCTCATGGCTTCGATGCCCTGAAACGGCCAATTTTAGGGTATCTTCAAGGTTTCTATTGGCGGCAAGATTGTTTGCTTGCTGCCGGGGTTTCCCGTTTTGATCTTTCTTCATTGTAGAAAAGCCTCATTCCAAAATATGGGATGGGGCTTTT
>Ga0315268_10003421_pt1 | contig 17512 bp, 19 predicted proteins | sample C1_top_MG_FD_204535 | JGI IMG/M metagenome (GOLD analysis project Ga0315268, IMG submission 204535) | Sediment microbial communities from Yellowstone Lake, YNP, Wyoming, USA - C1_top | ecosystem: Environmental > Aquatic > Freshwater > Lake > Sediment | place: USA: Wyoming | collected 2017-08-01
TCGCAACCTTTAATTTTGCTCCGGGACAAGGATTCGAACCTCGATTACTTGGGCCAGAACCAAGCGTCCTACCATTAGACGATCCCGGAATATTCATCATATAATTGGAAAATTGGAATTAGGTATTACTCTACTATTCTTCCGCCGAAAGTTTTTAATAGATTGTCTATCATCTTATTGCCTTCCCCGTTTTCTTTTGGTTTTTCTCCACTATTTTTTACCGTCTCGTGCACAATGCCATTATGATTGTTGTCTTCGTTTACTAAATTCGGATCGAGCAAAGGAGCGATGCGGATTATTGAACCGAACACTTCGGTCAAAATATTTTCTATCAGTACTTTCATATTCGGCTCCTTGACGCGGTCAACATGAAACTTATATTTAAAAGCTATTTCCATGATTTGATTATTAATATTTCTGGGTTCGCAAACTCGCAAAATCAAAGACAACGAGTGGTTATGGCTTTTAATTTTGGCCAAAACCTCATTCCATTTGGATTTTATAATTTGCAGATTAATATCAACAACCGGTTTATCGATTTTATTTTCTGTCGTATTTTCTGGCTTAACGTTGGCGTTAAATGCGGTTTGCGTCGTAGCTTGCTTTAATACGGATGGATTTATCGCTTCCGAAAAAGTGCTAAGGCAATATTCAATGATCGCCAGCTCAACGGGTAATTGAAAAATAAAATTGTCTTTCATCCTATTTTTAGCGTCATTAAATTTTTCGATAATAGCGGTTAAATTTGAAATTTTTAATTCCGCGGCCAGATGATTTATTTTTATTTCCAATGTTTCACCCAGCTCTACCCCAAGTTTTTCCGACAGCGCCGGGTTGATTTTAGAGAGTAGCGCTTTGCGGGCAATTTCGATAAAATCATTCAAAAATATTTTCAGATCAACTCCTTCATCTATTAAATTATTTATCAAACGGATACCGGAAGCGCTATCTTTTTTTTGCAGCATATCCAATAGTGAAACCACTTGTTCCAAGTCGCTTCTTGGAATCACCAGATCCGCTTCTTCCTGCGTAATTACGGTAGTTTTTTTGTCGCTTGTTTTGTCGGCAATAGCTATAATCTGTCCCAATAAGCTCTCGGCATCCCGCATATGGCCGCCAGAATTTCGAGCCATTGATTCCAAGATTTTTTTATCAATTTGAATATTTTCTCTTTTGGCAATAAAGGACAGTTTTTTGGTAATTTCCGAAACACTTATTTTTTTAAAATCAAAGCGCTGGCAGCGCGATATGATAGTATTTGGTACTTTATGAATTTCGGTGGTGCACAATACAAAAATCACATTGGCCGGAGGTTCTTCCAAGGTTTTGAGCAGCGCGTTAAAGGCCGCCATAGAAAGCATATGAACTTCGTCAATGATAAAAACTTTATTTTTTGATTTTGAAGGGCTTACCCTGGCCGAGGAAATAATATTTTCTCGGACATTATCAACACCAGTCTGACTGGCCGCGTCTATTTCAATTATATCCATGCTGCGGCCGGCCATAATATCCAGACAGCTACTGCAAATATTGCATGGCTCCGACTCCCCTTCTTTGCGGTTCTCGCAATTTACCGCTTTAGAGATTAACCGGGCAAAAGTAGTTTTTCCAACCGCGCGCGGTCCGCAAAACATATAAGCGTGCGCCATGCGTCCGGACTTGATCTCCTGCTCCAAGGTAAGCTTGATCTGATTTTGCCCAAAAGCATCAGCAAACGTCTGAGGCCGATATTTTCTATATAATGTTGCCATATTTATCCGCTAAAATCTATTATTTTATTTTCGTATAAATTAAAAGGGGCGAAAAAGCTAAGTATTTACCCCTTTTTTATATTATAAATTTTAACTCTACACGAAAAAACTACACATTCTTCACCACATTCTCCACCGCAGCCCAGTTGCTTTCGCCGGTTTTAGGAATTAAAATGACCACCTCGTCGCCCGGCGATGCTTTGAAATATGTAATGCTCGCTCCGAGTACTTTCCATTTATTACCGTCTGCTACGATATAAAATGAGCCGTCGCTAACTTTTTCTAAGCGGCCGACTACCCTAATCCGTTCAATGGGTCCGATCTGTTTGTATATAAAAGTGCCGTTGCCGGTAATAGTCAATTTTAAAATGTCTCCTTCCACCAGTTTTGACTTGGAAGCGTAATTGGCTGGAATACTGTATTGCTTGCCATCCGGCCCGATCATATGTTCCCCGTCAAATACGCCTTCAATTATTTTGCCGGATTCATCGTCATTTTGGTCGCTAAAATTTTCATCAGCCATTTGGCTGACCGCTAAGCGTGATTCATCTTCCGGATTAATAAAAACCGCTAATAAATCGAGAAGTTTCTCGTTGTTGGTTTTGATATTTCCCAAAATTTTTTTCATCAGCAATATTTTTGTTTTGCTGATCACTACTTTTTCATTGTTTGATGAGCTTTTTAAGCCATCGCCTTGTGTGTTATCAATGTCCAAATCATCAAAATTATCATTGTCCGCTTGGTTTTTATTTTCATCTTTCATAGGTTTTGTTTTAATTATTAATATGTTTTTGTATTAATAATATTACATATTAAATTATTTTTGTAAAGTCCCGGTACAGACCTAAACCATCTTGGTTCTCTTTAGTATTTCGGCTTCAATTATACTCCTATCTTGGCCGAATTTGAGCCGGCTGAGCGCCCTGATCTTTTTGCCCATATCCGGACGCTGTTCACCGGGAATGGGCCATAAAGTCGACATAGAAAAAGGGCGGCTGGCTGTATTATCAATCAACAATTTGACATAAGCCGTATATTTTTCAATATTGATCAAGTCAAATTGATTGAAAACCGGCGACATTTCTTTTTCCAGCACTTGCGCATCCTCCGACCCGATCTTAAAAGTTATCCATGTGCCCACATTACCGAACACGGCGTCCTTGATAGCGGTATTATTGCCGCTCATTATCAATTGATTGATATACTGATGGGCGATTATCAGGTTGAGTCCGTATTTTCTGGCCTCGGATAAAATAGAGCAGACCGAATCCGTGGTAAAATTTTGAAATTCATCGATATAAAGATAAAAGTCTTTTCTTTTTGCTTGTTCTAAATTGGCACGCGACAAAGCGGCCATTAATATTTTTCCCACCAGGATCATGCCTAAGAGATGTGCGTTCATTTCACCGATCAATCCTTTGGTCAGATCAACCAATAAAATTTTATTTTTATCCATAATATCCCGCACGTTAAAGGCGCTCGTTTGCTGGCCGATTATCGGACGCATCGTGTCATTAGATATAAAGGATGTAAGTTTGGAAGTAATATATGGGACGACGTTGGCGAGCGCCGCGTCTCCACCGGCCTTTTCCGCTTCCTTGCGCCAAAATTCCACCACGGTATAATCCAGGCATCGATCCAATTTCATTTTCCGAAATTCCGAATCAGCCAATACTTTTGGGATTTCCATTAAAGTTGACCCGGAATCCGGATCTGCCATTACAAGCAACATGGCATTGCGCATATATTGTTCGAATATCGGACCGCCGGTCTGCTTGAGGTCATATAGCTTGTCAAAAATCTTGATCATTTCATTGATCACAAAAGTTTTTTGCTCGGGAAACCGCGGATCAAATTCTAACAGGTTAAGGGCTAACGGCCTTTCAATATCGGACGGTGAAAATACAATAACATCTTCTGATCGTTCAGGCGGTATGCGGCTGATGACATCCTCTATCAAGTCGCCGTGCGGATCAATCACGCAGACGCCCTCACCATTCATAATGTCCTGTACGGCCATTGAGGCCTGCAGAATGGATTTTCCTACGCCGGATTTGCCGATAATATAGGTATGCCTTCTTCTGTCGGTTCTGGCCATCTTGATATCTTTGATAATGCCGCGATAAATATTTTTTCCGATTATAATTCCTTCTTCGGGAATATTTGTCGGCGCAGCAGCATGATTGGCTGTCAGCCAGAGTATATTTGGTGTTTCCGTATGTCTTAACGGGAAATGAAAAATGCTATTCAATTCTTCGGCATTTAGAAGTAACTTGGCTTTTTCATTGAAATGGCGGTAGATGTAATCATAAACGAATCTATTAAATGTATAAAAAATCCCTCCGACGCCTATATTCGCTTTTGAATTGAAGCTATTGCCATATTCATAATAATTATACTCGTTGAATGCGCTGGCCAGGTTATTCAAATAAAGATTCGCCCGGCCGCGATCTCTGGCCGATACTATTATCCTGATATTAACATCCATACCGGCTTTGGAATTTTTTTCTTCAATCCCTTTTAGCATTTCCTGCTCCATGGGAGACTGTCCTCTGTACCTGGAGCTGTTTTTCTGCTCCATCATGGTGTTATCTTTTTTTGAAGTAGGATTCGCCGCTTTAAAAATTTCGCCCATCGTTGAAAAAATTTTATCGACAATACTTACATCAACTACCTCACTGATTTTTTTTCCATGCATATGAACCTGTCTTACCACCCATCCGGATTTTCTGTGCCAGGCCGGCTTAGCGCTTCTGGCCACTATTTGCAGAGCCATCCCTTCATCGGCCTCCAATTTTGACATCACATTAACAATTGAATTCAAGGGATCGGTTTCCATTTTGTTATATGTTTTTATGGGAAAGACATAATGCCTTTTTGTTTTTAAATAACCGCCCACCACCGTGCTTTGCGGAGTAAAAACATTATAATCGTCGACTTCTTCGATTGACGCGTCAGGATAATGCGAATGCACGATCTGCTCAATATATCTTCCCATGGCAAAAGGCGAAATTACATAAAATGATATTATTTTCTTATGCGATACGATTTCAAAAGAAAAATGGTCATTTCTGCCAAGCAATATCGAAAGCAATCCTCTTTGCGCGCGCAATCCCCCCACTGATGAGAATAATATTTCGCCCAAGGCAATTTCTTCTTTCAATTGCTGAAGAGTAGGCTCCTTATTGTCGTCTCCCGGTTTTTCTTTTGGCAGGCGGATCAAAAAAATAATATGGTGGTAATACCTGCTTTTGTATGCGTAATGCCGGATTAATTTTAAAGCTACATATAATAATATTATAAAAAATGCCGCTAAAATTATCAGCAGAAGTATCGGTGAGATATTATAATTTATCAAACCCGCGTTATAATTTTCCAGCGGAATGCCGGTATTCATAAAATTTTTGAAACAAATTATTTATAAGTAAATAATAACTTCTAGCTTTCTTGTATTTTGATTATTTCGTCAGTTTTTATTTTTGCCTCCTGCTCGACATAATATTTATTAACTCCGGGGATAATCATGAGCCACTTTATGATCAAATTTACTATTCTCTTTATGTTCAATTTGATCTCTTTCAAAAGGCTGTTAATTTCATTAACGGTTTTTTCGCCGACGATTTTAAATTCATTTTGCTTGGCAACCGGCATTTTTAAATAAATTTCCTCCAAATCTTCTTCCATTATCGCTTCAATCTGTTTCTTTCTTTTATTATCTTCATTATTCACCACAATGCTGGCGCTGCTACTCCCGCCGCCGGCATTAAATTTTTCAATTTCATGCAGAACCGTTTCTTTTTCTTTTAATATTTCTTCGGTATTTTCCGTTAAAATTTCAGGTGACAATACCTTGTCCGGACTTTTCTCCGGAATAATGATTTTTTCCGTCTTGTTTTCTGATAGTGTTTTATTGATGTCTGGCATATTTTGTTTGATGTGTATATTATAACATAAATATGAATAAATATATAATTCAATTAATTAATTCTCATAAAAGTGGTATTCATAAACTTTTCAATTTTTTTTCCTATTGTTATCTAAATGATTGTTTCCATTTGTAAATAGTAAATAAATTAAAAAAGTGCAATAATTTATAATTTCTGTTATAATATAATTAATTATCCACATCTAAAATATGCAAAAATTCAAAAAAGTATCGGACAATATCCAAAAACTTACCATAGATAACCCAAAAACCAATAATGAAAATTTGGTCTGGATTAATATATTCGATGCCGGGAAAAAAGAACTGGAATATTTAAGAAAAAAGTATAATTTTGAGCTTCAGCATCTGCAGGCATCACTCGGGAAATCAATTGCCCAGCGCCCGACAATCAGCCATGGCAACGGTTATTTTTTTATGATTCTTCATTTTCCGATTTTTCAAAACGGCAATATTGTGGCTGGTGAAATAGAGTTTTTCATTGCCGATGGTTATCTGGTCACTCTACACAATAATAATATTGAAATCCTTAATGAATTTTTTAATTTGTGCAAAAAAGACGGCGCCTCGCTTTTGGCTTATGAATTTGAGTCCTCAGCCATTTTGCTTTATGAATTGTTGGAAAAATTAATGTTATCCTGCTATGCGATCCTTGATAAAAACAGTATTACCATCTCACAGGCTGAAAATTTGATTTTTTCGCAAGATCAAAAAACCGCTGTCGCGCAGATTTTATCTTTGCGCCGAAATATCATCAATTTCCGCAAGATAATGCAAAACCACAAAAATATTATAAAAAAGTTAACACAAGTGGAAGGCAAATTGATGTCCGCGGAAAAAGTCATCAAATATTATAATGAAATAATCGAACACTCCAAGCGGATCTGGGATTTGATCGAGAGCCAGCGCGACATGATCGATGTTCTGAACAGTACTAATGAGTCCTTGCTAAATTACAAAATCAGCGATATTATGAAAACGTTGACTATTTTTTCAGTTATTGTATTCCCCCTGACATTAATGGCCGCTATATTCGGGATGAATTTCCCCATTATGCCATTCATCGCAAACCCACACGGTTTCTGGATTATTATCAGTATTATGGTGTGCGGATCTTTGGGAATGCTCCTCTATTTTGAAAAGAAAAAATGGTTATAAAATTCTTTAAAAATTAAACCAAAATAAAATAAGGAGGTGAGGAGATGGAGGATGATAAGACATCTAAGCTCAAGGCATCAATCGTCGCCGGTAAAATCAAAACGCTCTCTATCGACGAATTGGGCGGACCGGAAGTGTATTTAGCAAATTGCGGACACTTGATGGCAAGCGAAGTCATTAGTCCAGACAACATCCAATTTGTAGTCAAGCGAATTAATGCCAAAGAGGGATTCTCCGTAATAGTCTATGGGGAGCCGAGCGATTCTGATCGGCACGGACTTTACAAGATATCCCGGTTTGTTGAGAATGGGGAACGAAAAATCGCTTTAATAGACGCTGTTGAAAAAAATAAAATCATCATCATTAATGATGCCGCCAGAGATGAGCGGGTAGCGTATATGCGCGAGCATATCAGGAATAAAGCGATCCATTCGTTGGCGATAATGCCTATCGGCATCGAAAAAATCGGCTGGCTTCTGGTCATTGACAAAGCAGATGGTGAAAAAGGGTTTTCGGAATTTGAACAAAAATTCCTTGATGCTTGCCGATATGAAATGTCTAAAAAAGTTTCTAACTGGATTAATTCAGACCAGGAAAGAAAAAACAAGATTTTTCATTCCTTCTCAATCTTACAAGCCTTGGAAGATTTGCTGAGAAATGATTTGAGTATTATTAAGATGTCGGCTAAAAAAGCTATTTTAAGTGCCATGCTTGTCGACGTAAAACAAGATCTGGAAACAATCCTTATTCATACATCCAACCTTGAGGATCATACGCAATCGCTTTTGGATTATATCAAGTATCTTCGCCCGGTCCCTATGGAGATTAATGATATTACTTGCGGCGATCTGGCTGATAATTTCAAAAACATTACGGAAAAGAAGTTCAAAGCCTGCTTTGATGAAACATGCCGGTTAACACCGATGAAGGTGCCGGCCGAACTGGTGCATTTTACACTGAACAAAATAAAAAAATTCATGATTGCCAACGGCAAAGATGAATTGGAGGTTAAAATTGAGGTTAACACGTCCAGAATAAGATTTGATTTCATTTGCAATTACTTCAATGATTTTTTGCTGGACAAAGATATTAATTTGATCTTGATTGAAAACCTGGTTCGGAAATTCAATGGTTCATTTGTAATCGGTAATAAAAAATTAACGATTCGCGTGCCGATATATTATTCGGCTTCACAGTTAATATAAACTAAAAAACGAAGAACGCATTATTGCTCTCCAACACTTCAAACCATAAAAATAAGGCAGATGAAAATCTGCCTTTTTATTATAAAAACTGTACCGGACAGTTTTTTTGGTTTAATACTTTTTTTCAAAACTCGGTTTAGTCGAGGGTTCGATTCTGGTCGCTTCAGGAAAAATCAACTCACCGCAATATTGGCATTTTTCCACATCAAATGTGAGCGAATTTCCTTCCCGCTCGCAGGTCGGGCATTTCCATTTAAAAACGATTGGCCAGACCAATCCTGCTCTGGAAATTTCCTCCAAAATTGACGACAGAGGATCATCATCAAGTGTAAAAAGTAGCTTTGGATATGTTTGAATATTCTCAACCGGTTTTTTGCAAACCGGGCATGATTCTTTCTTCTTCCCGACTGTAGATTCTTCCATTCCGCAACGCGTGCATCGCCATTTGTATTCCGGCATCATTTTTAAATTCCTCCTTTATATTTTAATGAACTTATTGATTTAATCTTATAAAATTACCCTACCCTATACTTTGATTTTTTTCAAGTCATCCAGACAATTAATATTTACTAATTTCTGTCTTAACTCGCTTGCACCTTCCATTCCTTTAACATACCAAACCGCATGCTTTCTATATTCAACAATACCCCGCCCTCCTTTTAATTTCCAAACCTTTTCTGCATGTTTTGATAAAATATTATAAATATCTTTATTACTTCTAGCTTCTAACTTCTTACTTCTAACTTCCTTAAATATCCACGGCCTTCCCAGCGCACCGCGCGCAATACCGATACCGTCGGCTTGTGTTTTACTGAGTAAATCAAAAGCGTCATCTGCGCTCATCACTCCTCCGTTTGCCAAAATTATCCCACCGAAATAATCGCGGGCTTTTTTTATTATTTCCCAATTTACATGTCCGCTATGACCTTGCGCCAAAGTCCGGCCGTGAATCATTATGGCTGACAAACCAACATCGCCGACTTTGTCCAGAAATTCCAACGCACTTACTTTTCCCACCTGGCTTCTTATTTTGATTGATACCGTCAGATTACAACTTCCGACTGTTGCCTTTATAATATCTCGCGCTAATTTAATGTTATTCATCAGTACCGCGCCCGCGCCCTGTTTGGCGACTTTTCTGACCGGACAGCCAAAATTGATATCAATGCCGTCAGGGATTTTGAATTTGAAATTTGGAATTTGAAATTTGGAAAGTTTTCTTTTATTTGTTAGCAATTCAATCGCTTTTTGAAAATGTTTCGGATCCGATCCGAAAAGCTGAACTATATACGGCCGCTCTTTTTTTTCAAATGATATTAATTCCAAGGTCTTTGCCGGCGCAGAGGCCAAAGCAACCGCGCTTGCCATCTCGCTGTAAACCACATCCGCGCCAAATTCTTTGCAGATTATACGAAAAATACTGTCTGTATAACCGGCCATCGGCGCCAGCGCCCATATCGGTTCATTCCCCTTTTTATCTTTAAATTTTTTCCAAAAATTTTCCATAATTTTATTCAGTAAAAAGGGAAGGTTTATGCCTTCCCGATTTGATTGCCGTTTCATTTCAATTTTTCAAGATATTCTTCGGTTTCTTTGATGGTAATGGCATCTTGGTCGCGCAACCGTTCTACTACTTTTTCTTTCAAAAGTTCTTTAATGCTCATGTCTTCGCTTAGGCCACCGATGTCCGGTCCCCATCGGCTTTTCCTTACTTCCATTTCTGCATTCAAAAGAGCAAAGTTCATTTTTCCCTCCTTTTTAAAAAATTATCCTAAAAAATCCCAATTATCCTAAATATCACAATGAACCCTTAATCACTTTGAAGTTTATCCAACCTATATTTAAATTTCTAACTTCCAGCTTCTTACTTCTTGAAAACCCTTGTCCCGTCCTTCGTATCCTCAACAATGTAACCGGCTTTTTCTATTTCCATTCTCAACCGGTCGGATTCGGAAAAATCCTTTTCCTCTCTAGCTCTTTCGCGCTCCAGTGCCTTCTCGCTGATATCGTCGGGAAGTTTTGATGAAACATTTTTCATTAACTCGTTAAAATTTAAACCAAACACGCGGTCAAAATCCAAAATAGTCGCCAGTTTGTCTTCTTTTTTCAAATCCGACTTCAAAAGCTCCTGCGTCAGGGCAATGGCCTGCGGCGTATTCAAATCATCGTTTATAAGTGACAAAAACTTTTGTTTGAAATCGACGTTTGTTTCGCCGATTTTAGAATTTAGCTCTTTCACTTGATTAAATATGTGATCAAAACCTTGCTTGGCTGAAATCATTGCTTCTTCGCTATATTCCATCGGTTTGCGGTAATGGACTTGCAATGAGGCAAAGCGGTATGCTATGGGGTTGATGCCTTTTTTAATAAAAGCATTTTCCAGCGTCAAAAAATTCTCTTCGCTCTTGGCCATTTTTTTCCCGCCCGCAATGTTTAAAAACGCGCCATGCATCCAAAAATTAAAAAATTGCCGTCCGTAAGCCGCCTCGGATTGCGCTATTTCATTGGTATGATGGATATTGATATGGTCAATCCCGCCGCAGTGGATGTCAAGCTGTTCCCCCAAATATTTTTTGCTCATTGCAGAACATTCTATATGCCATCCCGGAAAACCAACTCCCCAAGGCGAATCCCATTCCATCTGACGCTTAACGCCCGGCAGCGAAAATTTCCACAGCGCGAAATCCGTCGGATTTTTCTTTTCTTCGTTTTTTTCCACCCGTGCTCCTTCGCGCATGGTTTCCAGATCCAAGTGGCTCAATTTGTTATAATCGGAAACCTTGGACGTGTCAAAATATATCCCGTCGCTCGTTTGATAAGTAAAACCATTATTTTCCAAAATTTTTACGAGTTCAATCTGCTCGGGAATATTATCGGTTGCCTTGCACCAAATGTCCGGCTCTAAAATATTGAGGTGTCCGATATCTTTTTTAAAAGCGCCAGTGTAGAAATCCGCGATTTCCCAAGCGTTTTTTCCTTCTCTTTTCGCGCCTTTCTCCATCTTATCTTCGCCCATATCCATATCGCCGGAAAGATGTCCGACATCGGTGATATTCATCACGTGTTTAACTTTATAACCGTTATAAACCAATGTCCGCTTCAAGATATCTTCAAAAATATATGTGCGCAGATTGCCGATGTGGGCATAGTCATAAACAGTGGGCCCGCAAGTGTACAAACCGACTTCTCCGTCAATAATCGGCTTGAATTCCCCCTTTTTCCGTAAGAGCGTATTGTATAAAAAAATCTTATTCATAAAAATATCTTAGCTTAAATTATCATTTTTGGCAAGAAAAAGCCTTAGTTTTTATCAACTAAGGCGGAATGCTAGATTATAATTCGTTCTGAACGCTAAGAAGCCGTTTACTATAGTCGAAAGTGATGTTCGGTTTTTTGATAAGATCCTTTACTAATTTTAAATCATCATCGCTTTCGCATAAATATGTGGCTATCCCGATTCTAATCATTTTTTTACCTTTTTTAATTTTTTCGATTCTTGAACTGACAAATTTCATTTTTCCTCCTTCTGGCGATTTATATGGTTAATTACTTCTTTAAATAAATAATTAAATTTATTATGTAAATCACCTGCCGCTACTATCCTACAATATTTCTGACCATTTCTATTTTTGCTAAATTCCAAACAACCAACATCACCTGGTTTAAGATCAGCATTAAAATTTATTGACATTAACTGCTTATATTTTTTAAGGTCCATCGTGTCTTAGCCTCCTTTTTTAGGATTTTTCATAATAACATATTTTGATAAAATGTCAACTGGTGAAATATATAAATTGTTGGTCTTAGATATCAAACAAATTTCTGGCATTATTTGTGCTAATTTCAGCCACTTTTTCAATAGAAATATTTCGTATCTCGGCAATGCGCTTGGCAACATATTTAACATACAAAGGCTCATTTCGTTGGCCCCTGAATGGTTCCGGTGTCAGAAATGGGCAATCGGTTTCAATCATAAATTTATCCGCCGGCATTCTGCGGATCAATTCATCCCATTGTTTGGAAAATGTAATAATACCGGTGAAGGATATTAAAAGACCGAGGTTGTAATACTGCCAGGCCAGATTTTCATCGCCGGAAAAACAATGCATCACACCCCATGGCTCCCCTTTCGGCAATTTATTTTTGAATTCTTTTTTAAAATCAACCAAAATTTCCAAAATATCATCATGCGCTTGCCGGCAATGTATAATAGCCGGCAGACCAAGTTCAACGGCCAGCCTAAGCTGTTCGTAAAAACATTTTTTTTGTCTGACCTTTAGCGCGGTTACATCTTTTGATTGGTCCAGATGGTAATAATCCAAACCAATCTCTCCGATAGCGACTACTTTTTCAAATTTGGCCAGTTTCTCGTAGGTTTCATAATTAAACTCTTCTTCTTTGGTATCAAAGCTATATCCTTCTCCCTCGGCTTTTATTTCCTCGGTATGTATCGGATGCAGCCCGACCGCGGCGTAAACTCCCCGTTCATAACGGTTCGCAAAATCCAGCGCCCGCCTGGATGTTTTATATTCCGATCCGACCAGAATCATCCAGGTATTCTCATCCAGTGCGCGACGAATCACTTCATCAGCGTCGTCTTTGAAATTATTGAAATTTATGTGGGCGTGGGTATCGATGAGCATATTTTTTGAATGAGGGTATAGGGTTTAGGATATAGAAAAAAACAAAATTTATTTTCTTAAAATTTTTATATTATATATATCTCTCAAATCAATTACAGTTGACGGCTTTTTCCATGGCAACTTGCCGGCGTTTATCAATAAATCCGGCAATGATCCTTTTGGGAAATATCGTTCTATTTCATTAATATTAATTATATTTTTATCTCCACTAATATTTAAACTGGTCGAAACAAGAGGCCTGTCCAACTTTTTTATCAACTCGATCAAAAACTTATTTTTCGGAAACCTTACTCCGGCGCCCTGATCTTTTGTTTGCAAATTGGCTGGCAAACTTTTTTTTGCTTTCAAAACGGCAGTATATGGCCCTGGCCAAATTTGTTTCAAAAAATCTAATTGATCCTTATTGACGCAAAAATATTTTCTAAACATCTCAAACCCGCTTATCAAGATAAGCATTGGTTTTGTTTTGGGACGCTTTTTTATTCGATATACTCTGTTAATGGATTTTACATTTGTTCCGTCGCAACCCAGGCCGTAAATCGTATCTGTTGGGTAGGCGATAACTTTGCCGTTTTTGAGCTCATTTGCGATTAGTTTGATATCATCCAAACTGAAGCGATTTATCTTTATAAAAATTTTTTTCATCAGTGATTATATAAAAGTTTTCAGCTTGTCCATTACTTGCGGCCAAAGCGGGGTAATGGTTTGCGAAAATTTTATTAGAAACGGCGTAAATTGAGAACTTCCTAAGTAATGGTTGAAAAATCCGCTTAATAAGTGGTTATTGGATAAGGTAAATAATATTATGCCCAAAATAAGCCCGCCCTCCAAGAAACCCAATAGAGCGCCGCCTAACCGGTTGATTGTTTTAAGAAACGGGATTATGGATAAAAGATCAAAAGCGCGGTTGAGTATGATAAATCCAAATGAAACCAATCTGTTGACCAAAGTAAAAATCACAAAAAAACAAATTATTTTTCCCGCAATGGGATTGCCAAAGAATAAATTTTTTGCCCATTCAAAAACCGGAACATAATAATGTATCGCGAGGAGCAACCCAATAGCAAATCCGGCCAAAGATCCGATGGTCCTTATCAGGCCGAAAAATAGGCCATAGAATACAAAGCCGGCCAGAATAAGTAGAATTATAACGTCGAATAAGATCATAAAAATCACAAAGTCAATCTCGGGAACAACGACTCCCCTTTCTTGACCTTCTTTTGGCTAAATTGGGTAATGATTTTTTCTGAAATAGATGGCATAAATGGCGATAATAAATGGCTGATATCCAAAATATTTTGGGCGATCGGCGCGAGAATCGTTTTTACTTGATCAGCTTCTTTTATTTTCCAGGGCGCTTTTGTGCTTAATTCTTCATCCTGATATTTTATAATAGACCAAATATACTTTAGAGCTTCATCAAGTTGTAAATTATCTATTAATTTATTGAATTCTTCGAAATATTTATTTTCTTTACTCGATATAAGTTCTAGCTCAATATTATTTTTTTCAAGCATATTGGAAACTCTTGCTACCAGATTGCCAAGCCCATTGGCCAGGTCAGCGTTAAACTTTTCATCCAGCCATTCCCAGCTGATATCCGCGTCGCGTCCAAAAGTAGCGGCGGATATCAAAAGATATCTGGTGGCGTCAACTCCATATTTTTCGATCATTTGGGACGGAGTGATCGTGTTACCGAGAGACTTTGACATTTTTTTCCCCTTGACCAGGAAAAAACCGTGAACGAATAATAATTTGGGAAGAGGCAGCCCAAGGGCCAGAAGCATGGCCGGCCAGATGGTAGCATGTACGCGCAAAATATCTTTGCCGATCAATTGAATTTCAGGCGGCCAAAACTTTGACACTTGTCCTGAGCTTGCCTGCGGTGAGCTTGCCGAACCAGTCGAGGGATCCCAGCCAAGTCCGGTTAAATAATTTAAAAAGGCATCTGCCCAAACATAGGCGGTATGCGATTTGTCCCAAGGAAGTGGAATACCCCACGAAACATTCTGGCGTGAGAAAGAAATATCATTTAGGCCTTCTTTCTCATAAAAACTAATTACCTCATTTTTTCTTTCAATCGGAGTGATTTTGAATTTATCGGTTTTTATTTTATTTAACAATTCATCGCTGTATTTTGATAGTTTAAAAAGATAAGATTCTTCGCATATCTCCTCCGGTTCCTTGTCGTGGTCCGAACATTTCCCGTCAACGAGATCTTTTTCGTTCTTGAACTGTTCACATCCCCGACAGTAAAGACCCTTGTAGTCACCTTTATAGATATCGCCCTTATCGTACAAATATTGAAGCGTATTTTGCACTGCTTTGATGTGATGCTCATCCGTTGTACGGATAAAATTGTCATTGGAAATATTCAACTCTTTCCAGACTTTTCTAAATTTTTCCGACACATCGTCCACAAACACTTTCGGCTCCATGCCATTATCGCTGGCCTTAGCCTCAACTTTTGCGCCATGCTCATCCGTACCGGTCAAAAAAAATGTATCATCTCCGTAAAACCGGTGAAATCGCGCCAAAACATCAGCCGCAATAGTAGTATAGGCCGATCCGATATGCGGCTGGTCATTGACGTAGTAGATTGGAGTAGTAATAAAAAATTTATTTTTCATTTCTTTCATATTTATTTCCCGATGATCACCACAAACTCCCCCTTCTGATCGTCTTTTGATTCTTTTATTTTATTAATTATATAATCAATATCTCCGCGATAGACTGTCTCGTGCATTTTGGAAAGTTCGCGGCAGACCACGATGGATTGGAGAAGCCGGGGGGCTAAAGGCAAGCTTTCTTCCTTGGCGTGGAATGGAAAATTTTGTTTTTGCCAGCGGCTGCGCGGCTTGTTTTTGGATTCTTCAACAAAATCGCTGTTAATTTTTTTATTGAGCTCCCGCAATTCTTCCAGAAACTTAATAATGCGGTGTTTTGATTCGTAAACAACGGCCGGATATTCGCTTCTGAAAATTTTTTCAATGAATTTCTGCCTCCCTTTCTTGTGCGGCGGGAATCCCATAAAAATGAATTTATCCGTGGGGAGCCCCGAGATAGACAAAGCGGCTGTTACGGCTGACGGACCAGGCACGGATTCTATTTTAACTTTGTCTCTGAATTTTTCCAATACTTTTTCCACCAGCTTTCCGCCCGGATCAGATATGCCCGGAGTACCGGCGTCAGCTACCAAAGCCAAGCTTTTGTCGTTTTCCAAATAACCAATAATTTTCGCGGTCTCCTTTTCATCAGAATGCTGATGGAAGCTCACTGTCGGAGTTTTTATATTGTATTTATCCAGAAGCTTGCGCGTCACCCTCGTATCTTCGCACAAAATAAAATCAACCTCGCCGAGAATGCGAAGCGCACGTAAACTGATGTCTTCAAGATTTCCTATCGGGGTACCGACTATATACAAAATTGGCATAAGAATCGCGAATTAAAGCGAATGAAAAGCGAATATTGCGTATTAAAAATATTTAATAAATATTAACCTTCGGATTAACAACTCGTTTGTATTGGATTTTAGAATATTTAAAATTGGCTATTATTGCGAGTTTTAAATTAGTGGCGTCCAAATACCTTAAAACTTGTTTTATTTCTTGTTCGGTGATTTTCCAAATTTTTTTTATTTCCAAAATTATTTTACCTTCAATCAAAAAATCAACTTTACAATCCGCGAATTTTTCACCTTCAAAATTAAGGCTGAACAATTTTTCTCTTTCATAACTAATATTGTTTTTCTTAAATATAATCTCTAAAGCATTCTTAAAATCCTGCTCACGCCATTTGTTGCCGATTTTATTATGAACTTCAAATATTGCGGACATCAATCTCCAGCTTAATTCCGAGTAAACAATTTCATTATTCGCTTTATTCGCAAGATATTCGCTCATATTCGCGATTAAACTATCTCTTCTTTCCGCTCTTTCACATACTTGGTCCATTCTTCCGCTACCTCAACGAATATTTTGAATGGCGCTTCAATGATAAAATCAAGTATAAACACAAAAACATTGATGCGGGAAAATTTCTCCGACATCCATTTTCCTACGCCGACGATCGGGGTATAGAAAAAATCCATGATCAAAGTGAAAAAATTCTCTTTCGGCTCCACGATTATCATTTCTTTTACGCTCTTTCTGATGCGAAAAGAAAAAAAGCTCACAAAAGCCAAGAAAAATAAAAATATAACAATGCTTACCCAGGTAAAATTTACCGAAGATAGCGTTCTGACAATAAAATAAAGCGACAGAAAAAACATAAAAGCATAGATTATTCCGAAAATTGTATTCATCAGTCTTTTGCGCTTGACCGGCTGGCGCAAATTTATCGGGTCTTTCCTTTGTTTGTCTACAAATACCAATTCGTTTACACCTTCCACGATTTTCGCGGTATTGGCATCACCCGGCATTTTGGTAAATAGAATCACTACAAATAAAAGCGCGGCCGGAAAAATAATATTTATGGCCAGTGAAACCGGATTTATCACTTCTCCCAGAAAAGTAGAGGCCGGTATTTCCAAAATAACGGCAAATACGGATTTGGTCAAAAAGATATATATTATGCTCCTGATTCCCGCCCGCCATAATTTTTTCTTTACTTTTTTATACCGATCAACGCATTCTTTTTTTATTTGCCTGGGGAAGGCCTTGGGATCATTCTTGAAACCATCGTAAACGGACACCGGGTCATCGGATATTACACCGGTTAAAATTGAATAAAATAAAGCGTATTTGCTGACTATAATATTTATTTTTGCTTCCAAAGGATGATCTATCTGGTCAACGATCGCCTAACGAAGAA
>Ga0315268_10003422_pt1 | contig 17512 bp, 12 predicted proteins | sample C1_top_MG_FD_204535 | JGI IMG/M metagenome (GOLD analysis project Ga0315268, IMG submission 204535) | Sediment microbial communities from Yellowstone Lake, YNP, Wyoming, USA - C1_top | ecosystem: Environmental > Aquatic > Freshwater > Lake > Sediment | place: USA: Wyoming | collected 2017-08-01
GAAACTCGCCGTGTTGAGAGAAAAGACCGCCAACATCAATTCCGTCGTCACCACCATCACGAAAGTCGCCGACCAGACCAATCTGCTTTCCCTCAACGCCGCCATTGAAGCTGAGAAGGCCGGCGAATACGGACTCGGCTTCGCCGTCGTGGCCATGGAAATCCGCCGGCTGGCCGACCAGACAGCCGTGGCGACCTATGACATTGAAAAAATGGTCAAAGAGATGCAGTCCGCCGTGGCCGCCGGCGTGATGGGCATGGATAAATTTTCTGACGAAGCGCGCCGCGGCGTGGAAGAAATCCGACAGGTGAGCACGCAACTGGCGCAAATCATTCACCAGGTGCAGACGCTTACGCCACGTTTCCAGACGGTGAATGAAGGCATGCATGCGCAGGCCACCGGCGCCCAACAAATCAGCGAAACTCTCACCCAGTTGAGCGAGGCGGCGCAGCAGACTGCGGAGTCCCTCCGTCAGTCCAATCTCGCCATCGAACAGCTCAACGAGGCGGCGCGCGGCCTGCAAACCAGCGTGTCGCGCTTCAAACTGGAATAAGGAATGCATGAAACCATGAAACACCCCCAAGACACGCTGGCCCGGCCTCCTGCTTTCCTGGTTTCCTCATTCAAACTGGAGGCGTGAAAAAATGAAAAATGAAAAATTAGAAATGCAAAACGCGGGCCGGGCCTCGGTTCAATTTTCCATTTTGAATTTTGAATTTTGAATTGAAAACATGTTATTTCTGTTGTTCCAGATTGGCAACGACCGCTACGCGCTGGAAGCCAGGCGCGCCGTCGAGGTCATTCCACTTCTGGGGCTGAAAACTATTCCGCAGGCGCCGCGCGGGGTGGCCGGAATTTTCAATTATCGCGGCCAGCCCGTCCCCGCGCTCGATTTGTGCGAACTCACCTTTGGCCATCCGGCGCGCGAACGTCTCAGCACCCGCATCATCGTCGTCAACGTGGATGACGAGGGGTGCGTGGCGAGTGACGAGAAATCACGTCGCCCGTCACGCCTCCTGGGAATCATCGCCGAGCACGCCACCGAGATGATACGGCGCGATGAGCGCGATTTTGTGGACTCGGGCGTGAAAGTCAGCGCCGCGCCGTATCTCGGACCGGTCCTGATGGACCACAAGGGCGTCATTCAACTGCTCCACGCACAACATCTGCTGGGCGAGGGCGTCCGCGAACTGCTCCGAGCGGAACTCGCGAGCTCGCGCGCAGCGGAGTTGTTTACAGACTGTTCAGCCGCGGGCTTGAAACTGAAAACTTGAAATTTGAAACTTATTGAACATCTGCTCCGGGAGAAAATTGGTCTGGACACCGCGTCCGTCGGTTCGTCCACCATCGAGCACACCGTGCGGTTGCGGATGAAGCGTCTCGGCCTGAAAAAGCCCGACGAATATCAGCGTATTCTTGAATCGTCGCGCGACGAATGGGAGGAATTGGTGGAATCGGTCGTTGTCACCGAAACGTGGTTTTTCCGCGATGCGACTCCGTTCACCGCGTTCGTCCAGTTAGTCCGCCTTGAATGGCTGCCGCAACATCCCGCCGGTCCATTTCGACTTCTGAGCCTCCCATGTTCTTCCGGCGAAGAACCATATTCCCTGGCCATGGCGCTCCTGGACGCCGACATTCCACCGGAGCGCTTCACCATTGACGCTGTGGATATCAGCGCGCGCGCGCTGGCTCGTGCCCAACGCGCCGTTTACGGAAAAAATTCGTTTCGCGGCAAGAGCCTCGGCTTTCGCGATCGCCATTTTCAAGTGACCAACGACGGTCACGCCCTGCATCCCCACGCGCGCAACTGCGTCCAGTTCCATCGCGCAAATATTTTTGAAGACAATTTTCTCGCTGGGCGCGCAATGTACGATTTCATTTTCTGCCGCAACTTGCTCATCTACTTCAACCGTGCCACTCAGGCGAAGGCGCTCGAAACATTGCATCGCCTGCTCGCGCCTCAAGGGGTGCTGTTCGTCGGCGCGGCTGAATTTCCCTTGGCCATCGGGAACGGCTTCATTTCTGCGAATGTCCCGATGGCGTTTGCCTGTCGCAAGGCGGGCGACACGGTTGCGCCCTTACCCACCGCCCGCCAACGCGCCGCACGAGCGACCAAAAGCACCCCGCCACTGCTCGCATCGCCCAAACTATTCTCTCACGGAACCGCGATCGAGCGCCGTGTGCTCACACCTTCCGCGGCACAAGCGCAGCCAGACCTGGCCGCCGCGCGCCGGCTCGCGGACGCCGGCAAACTCGCGGAGGCCGCCGCGATTTGTCAGGCCCACCTCGACCACCAAGGCCCGTCTGCGCAAGCTTTCTACCTGCTCGGCTTGGTGCGCGACTCTGACGGCGACCCGCAGGCGGTGGACTACTATCGCAAGGCACTTTATCTTGAACCGGAGCACTACGAAACCCTGCTGCAAATGTCCCTGCTTCTGGAAAAGAATGGCGACCCCGCCGGCGCGCGCATGTTCAAACGCCGTGCCGAGCGCGTGCAACAAAAACCGTGATTGAATCGTGAACCCCGGTGACACACAGAATGGCGGCCGGTTGGTGGCGGAGTTGCAATTCGCCGGCTCCGGTGGCGAGTTGCCGGCGCAGGTTCATGATTGCTGGAACGCCATTGGCGTCAGTGGCAACGGCACGTGTCGCGAGTTGCAGAAATATATTCATTGCCGGAACTGCCCGGTCTATTCCGCTGCCGGCATTCAACTTTTGGACCGGTTGTTGACACCGGAATATCGGCGCGAGCGGACGGGTCACTACGCGGAAGCAAAAACGCTCACTCAGCCGGCCAAGACCTCGCTGGTCATTTTCCGCATCGGCGCGGAGTGGCTCGCACTACCCACGCCCGCTTTTCAAGAAGTGGCCGAGCGGCGCTTCATGCACACACTGCCGCACCGGCGACGCAGCGTAGTCCTCGGGTTGGTCAACATTCGCGGTGAACTCTTGATCTGCGCGTCGTTGGCGCGCCTGCTCGGCCTGGAGCAGGAAACGTCCCGTGACAATTCGCGCACCATCCGTGACCGGCTTCTGGTCACCAACTGGGATGGTCACCGTGTGGTGTTTCCCGTGGACGAAGTGCACGGCGTCCACCGCCTCCACCGCGACGAGATGAAAGAACCGCCCGCGACGATTTCCAAATCCGCACTCACCCACACGCAGGGTATTTTCACGTGGCGGGAACGTTCGGTGGGATTTTTGAACGCGGATTCACTATTCAGCGCGTTGAATCGCAGCCTCACGTGAAAAATCCTGGACACGACGATTTGCGCAATCTATCCATGCTGGAACTTTTCCGTGTGGAGACGGAGAACCAGACCGCTGTCCTTACGAGTGGCCTGCTGGAACTGGAGCGCGGCCCGGCGCCGCCGGAGCAACTCGAAGCCCTCATGCGTGCTGCCCATTCGCTCAAGGGCGCGGCGCGCATCGTTAACCTCCCCATCGCCGTACACGTCGCCCATGCGATGGAAGACTGCTTCGTTGCGGCGCAGCACGGCAAAATTGAGTTGCGTCAGCCGATCATAGACGTGCTGTTCTGCGGCGTTGACCTGTTCACCCACATTTCCAAGCGCGAGGAAGCGAACATTGCCGCGTGGGAAACAGACCATGCCTCGGAAATCCAGGGATTTCTCAACTCACTCGCCGCGTTCATGCCAGGCCACAAAGCCGTGCCGTCTGCTTCCCCTGCTGGATCAGCCAAAGACACCACGCCGGAACCAGTAGTAGCCAAGTCGGCGTCGAAAACCCGAACCAAGACGATACAGCCTCCAACCGCCGTACCGGTTCCGACCAAATCCGCCACTCCACCCGCGTCCGAGCGCAAACCGGAAACGCCCGACCGCGTTTTGCGGCTGACTGCGGAAAATTTGAACCGTTTGCTCGGACTGGCCGGCGAGTCACTCGTTGAATCGCGCTGGCTGCGGCCGTTCTCCGACTCCATGCAGCGGCTCAAGCGCATGCAATCGGATCTGGAGCACGCGCTCGACGGCCTGCGCCAGGCGCTGCAAGGCGAAAGTCTCTCCGAACTTTCGATCGGCCAGTTCAAAACACTGTTTACCAAGGCGGCCGAGAACCGGCAGTTCCTTGCCGACCGGTTGCAGGAGTTGGATTTGTACGACCGCCGCTCGGCGCACCTGTCCAACCGGCTCTACCTCGAAGTGCTGCGCACGCGGATGCGACCGTTTGCCGATGGCACGCAGCGTTTCCCCCGCATGGTGCGCGACCTCGCCCGCTCGCTCGGTAAGCAGGCCCGACTCGAAATCATCGGTGAAAATACCCAGGTGGACCGCGACATCCTCGAACGCCTCGAAACCCCGCTCGCGCATCTGCTGCGAAACGCCGTGGATCACGGCTGCGAAACGCCGGACCAACGCCGCAGCGCCGGCAAACCCCCTGAGGCTGTCATCCAGCTCGAAGCCCGTCACAGCGCCGGCATGTTGCAGGTCGTGGTGTCCGACGATGGTGCCGGCGTGGATCCGCAACGGCTGCGCCAGACCATCGTGGATAAAAAGCTGACCACCCATGATTTGGCGGAGAAAATGCAGGAGACCGAGTTGCTCGAATTTCTGTTCCTGCCCGGCTTTACGCTCAAGCACACCGTCACGGAAATTTCCGGACGCGGCGTCGGCTTGGATGTGGTGCAAAACATGGTGAAGGCCGTGCGGGGCAGCGTGCGGGTGCTCACCCAACCAGGGCGCGGCACAAAGTTTCAATTGCAACTGCCGCTGACGCTTTCCGTGCTGCGCACGTTGCTCGTCGAGGTCGGCGGCGAACCGTATGCGATACCGCTAACCCAAATCTCCCACACGCTCAAATTGGCGCGCGAAAAGATCGAAACGGTCGAAGGGCGCCATCATTTTCGATTCGGTGAGCAGCAAATCGGTTTGCTCACCGCGCACGAGGTGCTCGATTGTAGCCCGCCCAAAGCCACGGCCAACGGCCTGCCCATCGTCGTGCTCGGCGAGGCTTTGCCAGACCGGCATCGGTCCACGCGCTACGGTTTGGTCGTGGACCGTTTTATTGGCGAGCGCGAACTGGTGGTCCAACCCCTTGATCCGCGCCTGGGCAAGGTCAAGGACATCAGCGCCGCCGCGCTCATGGAAGACGGGGCGCCGGTATTGATCGTGGACGTGGATGACATGGTGCGTTCGATCGAGAAACTGATTGCCTCCGGTACGCTGTCCAATGTGCGGCGGGCCGGCTTGGAAGCCCCGGCCAGAAAACGCAAGCGCGTCCTCGCCGTGGACGATTCGTTAACGGTGCGCGAACTGGAGCGCAAGCTCCTGCTCAGCCGCGGTTACCTGGCCGACGTAGCGGTGGACGGCATGGACGGCTGGAACGCGGTGCGCACCGGGGTTTACGATCTGGTCATCACGGACGTGGATATGCCGCGCATGGACGGCATTGAGTTGGCTACATTGATTAAAAAGGATGCGCATCTAAAGTCGCTGCCGGTGATGATCATTTCCTACAAGGACCGCGAGGAAGACCGACTGCGCGGTCTGAATGCCGGGGCGGATTATTATTTGACCAAGGGCAGCTTTCATGATGAAAGGCTGTTGGAAGCCGTGCTGGACCTCATCGGTGAACCGGAAGCTTGAACAATGAAAAATTAAAAATTAAAAATGCAAAAACCGATCCCGCAGGCGCGGGACTGCATTTTTTAATTTTGAATTGAAATGAGAATCGCCATCGTCAACGACATGATGCTCGCCGTGGAGGCTATGCGCCGCGTCCTTCTCGCCGCCGCCGGCCATCAAGTGGCGTGGATCGCGCGCAACGGCGCTGAAGCCGTCGCGCTTTGCGCCCGCGACCGGCCGGACCTGATTCTCATGGATTTGATCATGCCGGAAATGGACGGCGTCGAAGCCACGCGGCGCATCATGGCCCACACACCTTGCGCCATCGTTGTTGTCACGGCCAACGTCAACGACAATGCTTCAAAGGTCTTTGAAGCGATGGGCGCCGGCGCACTGGATGCCGTGAACACGCCGGTCCTCGGCAACCTTGGCGATCGCGCCGAGGCCAAAGCTTTGCTGGCAAAAATTGAAACCATTCGGCGACTGATCGGACCTGTCAGCGCGCACTTGTCACCCGCTGTCAAAGCACCCGTCGCGCGCCCGGCGGATTTCAAGCACGACCAACTGGTGGCGATTGGCGCTTCCGCGGGCGGACCTGCGGCTTTGGCCAGAGTGCTCTCCAGTTTGCCGGCGGATTTTCCGGCGGCTGTGGCGATTGTGCAGCATGTGGACGTGCAATTTGCCCCCGGCCTGGCCAATTGGCTGGCAGGGCAGACGCCATTGCGCTTGCGCCTCGCGGAGGAAGGCGACCGCCCGGAAGCCGGCACTGTACTGCTGGCCGGCAGGGAATTCCATCTGGTCCTCACGACTTCCATGCGCTGGGGCTACCTGCGTGCGCCGGCGGATTGCGTCCATCGGCCATCCGTGGACGCTTTGTTTGAAAGTGTCAGCAAACATTGGAAAGGCATGGCCGTGGGGGTTCTGCTCACCGGCATGGGCCGCGATGGCGCGGCGGGACTTCAGATGCTGCGGAAGCACGGGCATTACACCATCGCCCAAGACGAGGCCACCAGTGCCGTGTATGGCATGCCCAAGGCCGCGGCGGAGTTGAATGCCGCAACGGAAATTTTAGCGCTGGACAAAATCGGCGCGCGGCTCACGAATATAGTGGTTGGAAAGACCAGAACCTGATGCCCGAAAAACACATCAAAGTCGCCGTGACCGTTCCGCAAAACGAGAGCGACACAGGATCGCAGCCGCCCGAATACCACGTGATGGTGTTGCTGGTGGACGACCAGGCGATGGTTTCCGAGGCCATTCGCCGCGCGCTCGCCAACGAACCCGACATTGATTTTCATTACTGTGCCGACGCCCGTGAGGCGATGAGCACTGCCACACACATCAAACCCACGGTCATCCTGCAGGACCTCATCATGCCGGGCATTGACGGCTTGACGCTCGTGAGCCAATTCCGCGCGAACCCGGCGACGCGGGAAATCCCCATCATCGTCCTTTCGACCAACGAAAATCCGCAGATCAAAGGCCAGGCCTTCGCGATGGGCGCGAATGATTACCTGGTGAAACTGCCCGACCGCATCGAGTTGATTGCGCGGCTGCGTTACCACTCGCGCGCCTACCTTAATCAGTTGCAGCGCGACGCCGCCTATCACGCCCTGCGCGAAAGCCAGCAGCAACTCATGGAGAACAACACCGAATTGACCGGGCTCAACCAGAGGCTTGAAGAAGCCACCCTCGCCAAGTCCGAATTCCTGGCCAACATGAGCCATGAGATCCGCACGCCGATGAACGGTGTCATCGGCATGGTTTCCCTGTTGCTTGACACCGAACTCACCGATGAACAACGCGAATATGTCGAGGCCACCCGCAGCAGCGCCGACGCACTGCTCACCATCATCAACGACATCCTGGACTTCTCAAAAATCGAGGCGGGCAAACTTGAGCTTGAGCACCACCCATTTGAGCTGCACACGTGCATCGAAGAGGCGCTCGATCTGCTGGCGCCCAGCGCCGCGGAAAAGAAACTCGACCTGGCCTATACCGTGGATGATGCCATCCCCAAGATTCTCGTCAGCGACGTCACCCGGCTGCGCCAGATTCTCGTCAATCTCATCGGCAACGCGGTCAAGTTCACCATCCAAGGGGAAGTCGTCGTCGAGGTTACGGCCGCCGCCCACGGCCATCGTGCCATTGAACCGGGCCACGAACACGATACGGACTTGATTCACCACCCCGAACAATGGCTGCTGCATTTTGCCGTGCGTGACACGGGCATCGGCATTCCGCTCGAACGGCAGCATCGGCTGTTCAAGTCCTTCCAACAGGTGGACGCATCCACCACCCGCCACTACGGTGGCACCGGCTTGGGGCTGGCGATTTGCAAACGCTTGGTGGAGTTGCTGGGTGGCCGCATCTGGGTGGAAAGCGACACAGCCAAGGGTGCGACGTTTCATTTTACGATTGCCACCAAAGCCGCCGCCGCCACGGCGCCACCCAACTGGCAAACGCCCCAGCCACAACTCGCTGGCCGCCGGCTGCTCGTCATTGAGGACAATGTCACAAATCGTCGCATCATCACCCACCGCGCCGAGCAATGGGGTATGACCGTCGAGTGCGCCACCACCAGACGCGACGCGCTCAAACGACTGGCCGAAAGCACCTCGTTTGATGCCGTTTTGCTGGATTTGCAACTGCCCGAAACCGACGGCCTCGCGCTGGCTGACGAAATCCGCAAGCAGCCTTACGGCCGCTACCTGCCGCTGCTCCCGCTCTCCTCCGTGCGCTTGCGCAGCGATGACACGCGACCAGCGGCGTTGGGCATTTCAGTTTTCGTGCACAAGCCCATTCGCCCCGCTCAACTGCTCGACGCGCTATGCCGCGTCATGAGTGTGCAGATCCAGCGGGAGAAGCGGGCTCCCAGCGCACCGGGGCTTGACGTGAGTTTTGCCCGCCGCCTGCCGCTGCGAGTGCTGTTAGCCGACGACAATCCCATCAATCAGAAAGTCGGCTTGAGCGTTATGAACAAGCTCGGCTACCGCGCCGACGTTGCCAACAACGGCAAAGAAGTCCTCAAGGCGCTCGAACAGAAAGCCTACGACGTGCTGTTCCTCGACGTGCAGATGCCTGAAATGGACGGGCTGGAGTGCGCGCGTCAGATTTGTCACCGCTGGACGCGCGACAAGCGCCCCGTGATCGTCGCCATGACCGGCAACGCGCTCATGGGCGACCGCGAAAAATGTCTGGCCGCCGGCATGGACGACTACATTTCCAAACCGGTGCGCATCGCCGAGTTGCAAGCTGCGCTCGAACGCTGGGGGCCAACCAAATCCCGCAATACCGATACCGCCTTCCTGCGCCGACCATCGCCGTCGTCCAGCGACGAGTTGCTGGATGGAAGCATGTTGGCGGAATTACGCGACATGCCGCCTTCCGACGGCGGGAGTATTTTGCACGAGTTGATTGATTTGTTTCTTGACGGCGCGCCCGGGCGCATGGCTCAGGTCGGGGAATCTTTGAGTGATGCGACCAAGCTGGCGTTCCACGCCCACGCGCTCAAAAGCATGGGCCTCAACCTCGGCTGCAAGCGGCTCAGTGAGCTGGCGCAGAACCTCGAAGAACTGGGCCGCGGTGGCAGCGTGCAGGGTGCGCCTGAATTGTTTCACGAATTGGAAGCCGTTTTCACCAAGACCCGCGACCGGTTGCTGGCCGTGCGCAATGGCGAGGGCGAGACATCCTCGCCGCAAATTTGACCGGAGCACCCCGCCGATTTTTTCCTTGTGCGCCCCCCGCGCCAACTTCCAAATAAACGCGATGCCAATCCGGCCACCCCGACTTCAACCCGGCGACACGCTGGGCATTGTCGCCCCCGCCAGCGCGCCGCCTGACCCGAAGAACATTGATCGCGGTGTCGCCGCGCTGGAAAAATTTGGCTTCAAGGTGAAACTCGCGCCCCACGTCCACCAACGCCACGGTTTCCTCGCCGGCAGCGACCGCGACCGCGCGGGCGACTTGATGCGCATGTTCACCGACCGCGAGGTGAACGCCATCCTTTGTGTCCGGGGCGGCTACGGCACCACGCGGCTCCTGCCGCTGCTCGACTACCGTGCCATCCGCGCCAACGCCAAAATCTTCGTCGGCTACAGCGACATCACCGCGCTGCATTGCGCGTTGCTGAAGAAGGCGAACCTGATTTCCTTCCACGGCCCGATGTTGAACTCGGATTTCGCGCACAAGGACATGCCCGATTTCACGCTACAAAGTTTTTTGCGAACGCTGATGCCAGACCGGAGCGGAATGAATTCCACGCTCCAATTCGGCAGTGTTTCGCACGGTTACCACCGTAAAACCGTGCAGATTCTCCGGCGCGGCCTCGCGCAGGGCCAGCTCATCGGTGGCAACCTCACTTTGCTCTGCAACACCATCAGCACGCCGTGGCAACCGTCGTTCCGGGGCCGGGTTCTTTTTTTCGAAGACCTGGGCGAAGAACCCTACCGCTTCGACCGGATGCTCACTTACCTGTTGAATTGCGGCCTGCTCCAACAAGTGGCCGGCATCGCCATCGGCATCAACCGGGACTGCGAAGACCCCAAAGCGAAGAAGACCAAAGAGTATCGCCAGACGTTGGAAGACGTCTTCCGCGAACGATTGCTCCCGCTGAAAGTGCCGGTTGTAATCGGGTTGCCCTTCGGCCACGTCCAACAGAACGCCACATTACCAGTCGGCGCTCAAGTGGTGCTTGACGGGAATCGCGGTGAAATATTTTTGCCGAAGCCCGTTGTCAGTTGATTTCTTTTTCGCAGGGGTCAGCTGTGGGATTCGGAGCGTGGTTCGAAATCGCCGCGCCATCCTAAAGCGCAGTCAGGGAACACTCACCTACCGCACCACTTGGACGCGATAATAACGCGCACCGTTTGCCGGTGGCCCGCCGGTAAGCGTGAAATCATCCGTGAAGCTTTGCGTGGATGTCGCGCCCACCGTGGCCGGGTCCATTTCCAACGTTACTGCACGCACGAGATCGGTGAACACGCCGGTGAAGCTGCCGTTGCTGTCCGCATCGCTGCGGCTCACGCGGTAGCGCGTGCCGCCGACCGTGGCCCACGTGAAGGTGGCGTGGCCGCTTCCATCGCAGGTCACGTCCGTGATGCGCAACGCGGATGCGGCATTGGTCGGATTCGTGTTCGCGAAATATTCCTGTAGGTTGGTCAAACCGTCGCCGTCAGCGTCATTGTCGGGATTCAGGACGCCGAAAATGGCTTCCCAATAATCCGGCAGGCCGTTGGTGTTGGCGTCGGCGGGCGGGAGGACGGTGAGGTTCACGTTGGCGTCCGCGCTGTTGGTCTGGCCGTCGTTGACATGGAAGGTAAAACTATCCGCGCCGCTGTAACCGTGAGCGGGCACATAGGTGAACGCACCACTGGCGGGATCAAGATTCAAAACGAGTCCGCGCGTCGGCAGGCTGTTGGTGATAAAGGTTAGCACATCGCCATTGATGTCACTGGCGCGGAGCAGGAGGTTTGTGGCAAAGTCGCCGTTCACGGTCGCGGTCAGATTGCTGGCAACGGGCGGGTAGTTGATCTTCAGCATGGTGAAATAGTCGTTGGTGACGCCGTTCTCGCGGATGAATTTTGCGTCGAGCCGGTTGCTGCTGATGTCGAGCACCATCGAACCGAGATTGTTTAGCGAGACGAACATCGCGGGGTGATTCAGCGTGCCGCCGCTGGTTTGTCCCGAACTGCCCACCACGGCATAAACAGCGCCTTGATGTTCGACGGGGCCGCCCGTGGGTTTCTTGTAGGCGCCGGTGTCGTTCTCGCGTCCGCTGCCGCCATCCAGTTTGTTCGTGGTGGAGAACGTCGTGGAATAGCCGTAATGCCGATCCAGCAGGAACGAGCGTTCGTAAGAGTGACTGTGCCCGGACAAAACCAGGTCCACGCCGCCCTGTTCGAGCAGCGGGATGATGTTCGTCCGCATTTGCACCAAAGCACCACTGCTGTCGGCGTAGCTGTCTGAATCATGCGAACCTTTGGTGTACGGCGGGTGATGGAAATACGCGATGATCCAGTCGGCGGTGGTGTTGGCCAGATCATTGGTAAGCCAGCCCGCCATCCCGGAAACGTTGGGAACCGAGCGGTCGGCGGTCATGGAATCCAGACAGATGAAATGAATATTGCCGTAGTCGAACGAATAATAGTGCTCGGTGCCGGAGCCAAATCCGCCCGCCTCGCCGTTCTTGGGCAGCGTGAAGATGCTGAAGTAAGGGTAGGTGTCGTTGTAAGCCGTGGCTTGCGCGGTGTCGTGGTTGCCAAGCGTGGGCCAGACCACGGAATTGCGCAGCAGGTTCGTGTAAATATTGAACACGGTGTTTTGGTATTCGGCGTCGGTGCCGCTGTTGTAGGCGTTGTCGCCGAGCATCAACCACAAATCCGTGTGCCGCGCCGGCGCGTTGGTCTCGTAGGCATCACGGACGGCGATCTGGTTGGCCGTGCCCGTGCCAGAATCGCCGATGACCCAGACGCGCGTCGGCTTGGGCGTCCCCGCTGTGGGCGCAGTGACGAAGAAATAATTCACGTTGCTGCCGGCCAGCGTCGCCGCCGCGGTGCCGATGGAATAAAAATACCTGGTATCCGGCAGCAGGTTGGTGAGTTTGATTTCGTGCTCGCCGGTGACCGTGCTCTCGTCAGCGCAGAGATTGAGGTTCGCCAGATTCGTCCCGTAACACACGCGACCGATGTCACTCGCATCCGTCCGCCAGCGCACCGTGATGTTCGTGTGCGAACCGTCTTGCAAATATGGTCCGCGCGTGAGATTGACGTTGGTTGAGGAAATCAGTGCCGAGCCAATAACGATGTCCGAACTGTTAGCCGCTGACTGGTGGACTTCGACCGCCAGCACGTTGTTCCCGGTTACGAGGTTCGTGAGCAGATCCCCTGAAATGGAGAAAATATCGAACGTCGTCGCGTCACCGACCGTGCGCGACGCGAGGCTCGTGTAGCTTACTACCCCGGTCGCCATCCCGACACGTTGAATTTCCACGCCGTTGAGGTAAAAGATTGCGCCGTCGTCAATGAGGTTGGAGAAGGTCAGGGATGTCACCGCTGCGGCATCAGCGACGCTGAACGTGGTGCGGAAGTAGTACGTCAGCATCGGCCCGCCACCGCTGCGCTGGGGCAACGGCGTGTTTTTAGGTGCGGGCAAAGCGGCCCCTTCGATGTAGAGCAGCGCTGGGCTGGGATTTGACCACCCGGTTTCGGCATAGACCACGGCCTGCCAGTTCACTCCATCAAGGTTGTTCGTCGAATAACGCCAACTTTGCGTGATTGGCATCACCAGACTCGTTTGGCTCAAGGCGGCGAGCGCGAACAGGCTGCCAAGACAACAGCCAATCACCCGGCACAAAAACGAAATGCGCGAAAATGCCTGCATGGATTGTAAGCACGCGGAAGATAGCATCGGAACACATGATGTCACGACTGATTCGCCAGCAGGTTCTGCGTTGAAGAAGCTAGGGCGGTCGTCTTTCGCCCACCGTTGGTGGCCGTCCGCAAGGATCAGCGCACACGGAGTTGGCGACCCAACCGCTACGGCTTCTCTTCAAACAACCCCAACTCGGACAGGGCAGGGGCGACCGGCGACTTGGTGACCCGCAGGCGAACCTTGTCCGTCGTGATCGTCGCGCCGCGAATCAGGCGGCAATTGCCGATGCTTGTGCCGGTGGCGAACTCAACCCATTGACCTTCCTTCCACTGGTCGAGCGCGAATTCCTCGATGCGCTGTCCCAACGGCAGATATTCGCGCAGGCGAACGACGTTAAAGGTGACGGGCTTGCCAAGATCGAGAACGAGTTCTGGCTTGGTAATGAAATCGCCGGTTGCCCAATACGTGTCGCGTTTGCCGTCAGTCACGTTTGCCGGCGTGAACCGGGCGTCGCCACCGCGCGTGTTCGAGGCTGTGACCTTGGCGTTACGGGCGAGGTCGTGGGCAAAAGTGGCGTCGAGGCGGTGGCGGAATTCACGCAGCGATTTCACGTCGTTCTCGTGAATCTGGCCGCGGCGGTCGGGTGGCAGGTTCAGCAGCAGATTTGCCCCGCGCCCAATGGATGCGAAATACAAGTTGATCAGTTGCTCCGGGGTCTTGACCTTGCCGTCCTCTTTCTCGTGATAAAACCAGCCGGGCCGGATTGAGACATCACACTCCGGCGGCAGCCAATCCGTGCCCGGACGGTCGCCGCGATTGAGGCGCTTTTCGTCCGCCTCGCCCGGCGCAAAGTCAGCCGAAGTGATAGTGGCCCAGCACGTCTCGCCAGCCACGCCGTTTTCATTGCCGGCCCAGCGAACGTCCGGCCCGGCGTCGCTGAACATGCACGCGCCGGGCTGGAGGTCGCGCACGAGTTGCCACGTCGTTGGCCAATCGTAGTAAGTCCGACGATCAATGGTGCGCGTTTCGCGCGCGCCACCGTAATAGCCCGACCCGCCGTTCGCACCGTCAAACCACACCTCGCAAATCGGGCCGTATTGCGTGAGCAATTCACGCATTTGATTGCGATAATAGGTCACATATTCCGGGCGACCATAGTCCTTGTGATTGCGATCCCACGGCGAAAGATAGGCGCCGAACTTAATGCCGTATTTGCGGCAAGCCGCCGAAATTTCCTTCACCACGTCGCCCTTGCCATTCTTCCATGGGGAATTCTTGACCGAATGTTCCGTGAACTTGGAGGGCCACAGGCAGAAACCGTCGTGATGCTTGGCGGTCAGGATCAGCGACTTCATTCCCGCGTCGCGCGCCGTGCGGACAATCTGCTCGGCGTCAAAATCCGTCGGGTTGAAAATGCTTTCCGCCTCGTCGCCGTTGCCCCACTCGCGGTCGGTGAACGTGTTCACGGTGAAATGCAGAAAGCCGATGAACTCCATCTGCTGCCATTGAAGCTGGCGCGTGCTCGGCACCGAGCCGTAGGGCGTCGGCGGCTCGACGGCGGTGGTGTTCACTCTGATCAGTGTGGTCAGCGTGACGGCGAGGAGAACCTGGCGGCAGATTGAGTTCATATTCATCTGGAATGATGCAATGCTGCGCTTGCTACGGGAGTTTGTGCTTTGCTGCAATCAGAAAAGGTGGCGGTTCTGGACATGACGACACTTTGGCAGAAGCCAAACGCTCGTCGAAGAAAAAGCTCGCCTGCGAGTTAGAAATGGGCAGACGTTTAACGGGCATGGCAAAAAGATTAACAGTTTTCTATTCGTGGCAGAGCGACTCTCCATCGAAACTCAACCGAAGCTTCATCGAGAAAGCGCTTCAAGAGGCACTTAAACGATTACATTCGGATGCAACGCTTGAGAATGCTTTGCGAGACACAACAGTCGAGCTCGACAAGGACACTATGGGAATTGCCGGGTCACCACCGATTCCACAAGGGGGGAAGTTGTATTTACGGCTTCGGCCAACTGCTACTGTTCTCCCAATTAATTCAGAGCTTGAAGCCAGAAGCCTTGCAAGCAACGGCAACCTCCAACCTTTGGGCAGAGTAAGCGCATGTGGTTTTGATAGAAATATTTTCGGTTCGATTGTTTATGAGCAACCGGCAAACGGAAAACTGTACCATTTTACACAGCTTTTCTTGAGCCGCGAAATCTGGGGCGTGGATGCAATGATCCTTGACGCCGATTACCTTCGATCCCGCATCAAAGATTTCTCCGGACCGCATATTGCGAATGGCTATATCGAAAAGGAGTTCGTTAGAGCACTTCACAACTATCTGATTTTTGCCCAAACGCATTTGCAGCTACCTTTACCGTTGCAAATTGAAGCCGGACTCGCTGGGATCAAAGGTTATCCGGTCACGCTAGACAGTCTAAACATGGCGGGAAAAGCATTGCGAGATGTCATTCAATGGCAAGTTGAACTGACAACTTATGGGAAACCTGCGTGGGAAATCCTAGGCCCATTTTTTGATCGGATTTGGGATAATTGTGGCATTCAAAGAACCTCTGCACATCAAGCCGAACTCGTTAAACAATTCGTCCGGTGAGGGTGAGGGAGAGCAGAGAGCGTTTACCATCATCCATTTTTCTTTTCTTCCGGTGCTTTGCCTTTGTCCTGCCGCGCTCGGGTTTGGGACTAAGAAATTGATTTGAGCAAAGAGTTCCGTTGAGGCAGAGTGTGGACATGAGTTTCAACCAGGTGCTGGATGAACTTCCCGAACTGACGCTTGAACAGCGGCAAGTGCTCATTCGCAAGGCGGTCGAACTGGATGACGCGCCATTGTCGAAGGCGGATGAGACGCTGGTGGAAGCTCGTCTTGCGGCTCACCGGGCGAATCCGGATTCATCTGTGCCATTGGCTAAGATGAAAGACCGGCTGCGGTCACGCTCCAAATCATGAACTGGCAGGTCGTCGTCCGACCTGAGACGGGAGATGACGTACAGGAAGCGGCGGCGTGGTATGACGAGCGCCAGCCCGGCCTTGGTGGTGATTTTGTGGAGGAAGTTCTCAAGGTCTTCAGTGCGCTTGCCGAGAATCCGCTGCTCAATTCTCGCCGACATCCTCGCAAAAACATCCGCTGGCGTTACCCGGAGCGCTTTCCTTATCGCGTAATTTACGAGGTGCTGGAGGATGAAAAGCTCGTGGTTGTGGCTGCCGTGCTGCATGCCGCCCGGCATGATCGCGAATGGCGGAAGCGGATTTGAAAGAGGGCAGGGGAGCGTTCGGCGGCTCGTCAGTAGCCTCGCTCCACCGAAATTGAATCTGCGTTGTCCGCCCGCCGTGCTCGCGCCCGTCGCGGCAGGTCTGCGGTTAGACCTTCTGTCACTCCTAATTTCCTTTTCTTCCGGCGCTTTGCCTTTATTCTGTCACGCTTGGGTTTGGAATTACCAATCTGAGTTAGAGAACGATTAAGATTAAGATTTGTTTCGGATGGACGCGGCACACATACGCAATTTCAGCATCATCGCCCATATTGATCATGGGAAGACGACGCTTTCCGACCGGCTGTTGCATCGCACGGGCACGATCGCCACGCGCGATATGGAGGCGCAGTTGCTCGATTCGATGGACCTCGAACGCGAGCGCGGCATCACCATCAAGGCCCATCCGGTCACGATGCTTTACAAGGCCAAAAACGGCGAGACGTACGAGTTGAACCTGATTGATACGCCGGGCCACGTGGATTTCACTTACGAGGTGTCGCGCAGTTTGAGCGCGTGCGAGGGGGCGTTGCTGATCGTGGACGCGGCGCAGGGCGTGGAGGCGCAGACGGTCGCCAACGTGCATCTGGCGATGAAGCAAAATCTCCTGATCATCCCGGTGATCAACAAAATTGATCTACCTCACGCCGACATCCCACAGGCGAAGCGTCAACTCGAAGACATTCTGGCGATCCCGGCGGAGCTGGCGATTCTCGCGAGCGCGAAGGAGGGGATTGGCATCGAGGAAATTCTGGAGGCCATCGTCGAGCGCGTGCCGCCGCCCAAACCCACGGGGCAGGGGGGATTGCAGGCGTTGGCGTTTGATTCGTATTTTCACACATACAAGGGCGTGGTGACACATGTGCGGGTGTTTAACGGCGAGTTGAAGGCGGGAATGAACATCAAGTTGTTGCACTCGGGGAAAAACTATGAGGTGAAGGAGGTCGGGAGTTTCAATCCGAAGCCTTATGCGCGCGCGCGGTTGGAGGTGGGCGAGACGGGTTACATGACGGCGAACATCAAGACCGCGGCGGAGGTGAAGATGGGCGACACGATCACGGACGCGCGGAATCCGTCAGGAATTTTGCCGGGGTTCAAGGAGGTGCATCCGATGGTGTTCAGCGGGATTTACCCGATCAATACGGCGGATTACGAGCATCTCAAGATGGCCATGGGCAAGCTGCAACTCAATGATTCGGCGTTCGCGTATCAGGCGGAGACGAGCGTGGCGTTGGGGTTTGGTTTTCGGTGCGGGTTTCTCGGGTTGTTGCACATGGAGATCGTACAGGAGCGGTT
>Ga0315268_10003424_pt1 | contig 17504 bp, 14 predicted proteins | sample C1_top_MG_FD_204535 | JGI IMG/M metagenome (GOLD analysis project Ga0315268, IMG submission 204535) | Sediment microbial communities from Yellowstone Lake, YNP, Wyoming, USA - C1_top | ecosystem: Environmental > Aquatic > Freshwater > Lake > Sediment | place: USA: Wyoming | collected 2017-08-01
ACCCAAGATTTCTACTGTAGCGCAGCTGTCAGTAGTAAGCAGGAGGAATTTTTGTCGTTTCAGCTTCAATTGTGCCACTGGTTTAGTGGCGCAAGGATGACGGCTGAGTGTCTAAAGTTGAGTCAAATCAATATTTATGGAAAAAATTCGTCTCTCCAAGCTCATGTCTGAACAGGGTTTTTGCTCGCGCCGTGAAGCCGATGTTTACATTGAGCGCGGCTGGGTGCTGGTGGATGGCGAGCCGGTTAACGAACTGGGCACCAAGATTTTCCCCACACAAAAAATCACGCTCAATCGCGCCGCCAAGGACCAGCAGCAAACCCAGATAACCATATTGCTCAACAAGCCGATTGCCTACGTTTCCGGGCAGGCCGAGGACGGTTATCAGCCTGCCATTACACTGGTGAATGCCGCCTCACGCTGGTCCGCTGACACTTATCCGTTGCGCTTCCACCCCGGCCATCTGAAAGGCATCGCGCCGGCCGGCCGTCTGGATATCGACTCCCAGGGCCTGCTGGTATTCACCCAGGATGGCCGGGTGGCCAAGCAACTGGTAGGCGAGAACTCCGAAATTGACAAGGAATATCTGGTGCGCGTTACCGGCAAAATGACAGGCAACGGCATCAACATGCTGTGTCACGGTCTATCTCTGGATGGGCAGAAACTCAAGCCCGCCAAGGTAAGCTGGCAAAATGAAGATCAACTGCGTTTCGTCCTGCGAGAAGGCAAGAAGCGTCAGATACGCCGTATGTGCGAGCTGGTCGGCTTGAAAGTCACAGGTTTAAAACGTGTGCGGATAGGCAAGATCAAGTTGGGAGACCTGCCGGTTGGGAAGTGGCGCTATCTGCGCGAAGACGAAAAGTTCTGATAGCACAGAACTGGTCTTTAAAACTGAAAATCGCGCAGCGGGCAAGTTGGAACGGGATAAATCAATCCGTCCTTTTGTTTGCTGTGCGAGACCCTAATTATTTTTGCCCAACTCCCTGAATAGCAGCATCACATTTCTGGATGCGGACAAAAACTGCTCATTGGCAATGGCGGCATCCCCATGATTGCCGGCATGAACATGCCGGGCAATGGTGCTCGCGGCTTGATGCAGTTCCACATTCACCTTGTGCAATTGAATGATCAGATTTCTTCTTTCATCAGTCATCTTCATCGAATCCGACTGCAGAATCCAGCGTCCAAGCTCGGTATCATCGGCCTCGGCCAACACTTCCGGATCCAGGCTGTAACCCAGCGTACCAGCCATGAATTTGTTGACGCGAGACTTCCAGTTGGCATGTGCATTCATCACCTCAGCCAAGGGCATGATGCTTTTGTCCGTATATTCCGAGGCGAAAAAGTTGGATTTTTTAAATAGATTTGAAAAAAAACTCATAAAATTCCATTCAAAGAAATGATGCAACAATAAACGACGCCAACCGTCTCGTAATAGCCGCCACTGTGAAGGCAAAAACGTGCGTCATCCGCTTCCCCGCGAATCCAGACAAATTTTAGACTGCTTCTGTCTCTGTCTCTTTCGCCTTGCGCTCCACCAGCAGCGAATATAAGCGACGGCTATCCACCCGCAACACCGTAAAAATCATGTTGCCGATGGCGATACGCTCACCCCGTTTGGGCAATTGCCCGGCGGCCTTGAGCACCAGTCCGCCCACGGTATCGTATTCTTCATCGCTGAAATCGCTGGCCAGTGCAGTGTTGAAATCCCCGATCTCGGTCGCGGCCTTGACGCGCCAACTGCCTTTTCCGACAGGAATGATATTGTCCTCATCCTCGTCAAAATCATATTCGTCCTCGATTTCGCCGACGATCTGCTCCAGCACATCCTCAATCGTCACCATGCCGCACACGCCGCCGTATTCATCCACCACCAGCGCAATGTGGTTGCGGTTGCTGCGGAAATCGCGCAGCAACACGTTAAGGCGTTTTGATTCCGGCACAAAAACCGCCGGGCGCAACATGTCGCGCACCTCGAACTCCTCACCCGCATAATAACGCAGCAAATCCTTGGCCAGCAGAATGCCGATGATATTGTCCTTGTTGCCATCGATGACAGGAAAGCGCGAGTGCGCGGTTTCGATCACAAAAGGGATAAACTGTTCCGGCGGCTCGCTGATGTCGATGACATCCATTTGCGCGCGCGGCAGCATGATTTCGCGAACCTGCTGCTCCGACACCTGGATCACACCTTCCATCATGGCCAGGGCTTCGGCATCCAGCAGGTTGCGTTCGTAGGCGGAATGCAACAGAGAGATGAGTTGCTCGCGATCTTCTGGTTCGCGCAGCAGCAACGCGGAAAGTCGCTCTAAGAAACCGGGTTTGTTACTTTCGGGTGCGTCCATTTCTACTTATGTGGTTACTTCATAGGGTGCAGGATACCCTAATTTGTCCATTAACGCAGTTTCCAGCGCTTCCATCCTGCCTGCATCGGCGGCATTTTCGTGATCATAACCCTGCAAATGCAGCACGCTGTGTATTGTCATATGGGCGTAATGCGCGAGTATCTGCTTGCCCTGCTCAACCGACTCCCGCTCGACCACCGGCGCGCAAATCACGATATCACCCGACAGCGGATCGGTATCGTCATAGACAAAGGTCAGCACATTGGTCGCATAATCCTTGCCGCGAAAGTCCCGGTTCAGCACACGTCCCTCAGCCTCATCCACCACACGCAGCGTGCAGTGCAAATCCTGCCGCAAAGCCGCCATCACCCAGCGCCGGAATTGCTGCCTTGTCGGCAGCTCCTTGCACTGGCTGGCATATTGCACGGAGAGGTAGAGTTTATAGAGCTGGCTCATGAAAACGTTATCAAAAAACAATTTCACACGGAGACGCTGGGGACACGAAAAAACTCAATTGCGAACGCACTTGGAAAAATGGCTAGCCACCGGGCTAACCATTTGTATTGGTGGTGATAGGTGGATTTGAACCACCGACCTCAGCGTTATGAGTGCTGCGCTCTAACCACCTGAGCTATATCACCCAAAATTTAATGATACTAATACAGAATATTTTGACTTTTCAGGAGGAAGAAATTTCATCCACACCTCAAGGAGGCAGCATTTTCCTGATTTACACTATGTCTGTCAATCGCCAATCAACAAAACCACCCAACTCACCCATATCAGTTGTGGCATGGAATTGCCTTCAACTCGCTGTTAGGCAAATCTTTTTGCAATACGCTCAACCTGGTTCTCTCCTCTGCGCCAATATGCTTTAACACAAACACGGTAAACTTCAGCTTGTGTTTGCGTTCTCCCACTCTGGTGCTGCGCAAGCCTTTATCCTTCAAGCTTGCCTGGAAATGTTTTGCAGCTTCCCTGGTTTTAAATACGCCCAATGAAATCGCGTTGAACCATTTTCTCGAATCCTGCACCACAAAATAATCCTCAACTCCTGCAGCCTTGATTTCCCGGATTTTCTTGTTAACTGCCGTCTTGTTGGCGAGCGGAGGGATATAGACCCAGTATCCGCTGGCATACTCAACCGTACGCTGTGCAAGCCGGTCACCCAGTTTCATTGCTGCAAGCGCTTTTGTTGCAAGCTTCAGGTCTGTGCCTGAAAATTCCCCCCACTCCATGCAGTTTTTAACCGCCACGGCTTTCACTCCCCGCACCATCACGGGAGCAGCAACAGGAACCGATGCAGGAAGGGGTGCCGCTGCGGGCACAGCCGCGGGAACCGCTGAGGAGGGAGCCAATACCGCAACAACGCCAGACGCCGCTACCGCTGAAGACACCGCTGCAGGCGCCGAGATTGCCACCGCTGACTGCAATGGCAGCACCGCCGAGCCGGGCATCTGCCTGGGCGCGGGCAGCTCCAGCAGCTTGATCTTTTCTGCGTTCAGCGCTCCAAGCGACTGGCTGTTTTTGTTCGAGCCTGTCAGCGCACCGCCCCACTGCATAAGCGCAAAAAATGTGATGCTCAGCATCAGCAAAAAACCGAATAACCACTTCATCGTGCGACCGTTTCCTTATTTGTAATTCCCAAACAATTCTGTGCAATGATTTGCAAGCCCCGCAATACCAGATTATCCACCTGCTCAGCCGGCAGGCCAAGGTGCGGCAGCAGCCCGGCCGCAGCACCGCCGCTTAAAATGCAAGCCACATCGCGCTGTGCCGCCAGCAAAGCATATTGGTGCCGGATTGCCCCTATGGCCGCCAGCATCACGCCGCTCTTGATCGCATCCGCCGTATTTCGCGGGAAATCGCGCATTTCGCCATTTTCCCAGGAAAAATCGCTTCCGAGCTGTGACGTGCTGTTTAACAGGCTGCGCTGCATTAACTCCATACCGGGCAAAATCAAACCGCCGAGAAACTCGCCTCCGGCAGACAATGCATCCACGGTAATGGCGGTACCGCAATTTACCACCAGGCAGGCCCGCCTTGCGCGATGCCATGCCGCAATGAGTGCGGCCCAGCGGTCACTCCCCAACTGAACAGCCTCCTCATAGGAATTGCGCACGCCGCATTGCTCGCTTTGTGCTTTTATGAATTCCACAGGCGATGTCCATAATTCGCACAACTCAAGCAGGCGTCGCTCCATCGCCGCCCCCGCCACATTGGACGCAAGAATTTTATGCGGTGCGTCGAACAGGGCAAAAGTATTTTTCAGCTCCTGCCAGGCGGCGTGATCCGTATTGCCGAGTGCGCCCTGCCGCAGCCATACGCCGTTGTCTGTCCACGCCCATTTGCAGCGGCTATTTCCCGCATCAAACAGCAGCATGTGCATGCCCGCTCCTCAGGCTGATTTCACCCGCATGAAAGATACGCATTTCCGGCTTGCCGCTGGCCGCAGATACAACTTCCGCCAGCAGCGCGCCGTCCCGGTTCACGCCGCGCACGACTCCATGCACCAACTTTCCATCCGGCAACAACAGTTGCACCGGCTTATCCTGATATAAATGATAGCTTTCCCACTCTTCGCGCAAACCGGCAAAGCCGTCTGCCGAAAATTCGCCCAACACCACGGCCAGTTCGCGCAATATCGTTGCCAGCAACAAGTTGCGTTGCGGCAAAGCTGCTGCCAATTGCGACAAATGACTCACAGGTTGATCTATGCGCTGCAACACCTGCTGCGGCAATGCCAGGTTGATGCCTATACCAATGACAACGGCGGTCGGCCCCAGCATATCCCCCTGCGCCTCTATCAGTATGCCGGCCACTTTGCCGCCGGCCGCCAGCACATCGTTAGGCCATTTCAACTGCGCGCCGTTCACACCCGATGTTTTGAGCGCTCGCATCAACGCCACGCCCGTTGCCAGACTGAGGCCGGACAAGCCCGCCAGACCGCAATCAAAACGCCACAACAGCGAGAAAGTCAACGCATTGCCCAAACCCGAATGCCATTGCCGCCCCAGTCTACCGCGTCCGCCGCTTTGCCATTCCATCGCCAGCACCTTGCCGGAAGCCGCGCCTTGAGCGGCACGCTGCAACAGCAAGGTATTGCTGGACGGCGCACTCTCCATAATTTCTATTTGAAACCTGTTTGCCTGCGCCGCAAGATGCGCTGCCACCTGTGCAGCATCCAGCCATTGCGGAGCCCGCGCCAGGCAATAGCCGCGGCCACGCACGCTGTACAGGGTCAAGCCATAGTGTTCCATGCCGCTCAAGGCATTATGCACACTGGCACGAGACACTCCCAGCAGTTGCGCCAGTTTTTCACCCGAGTGAAACTCTCCGTCCGCCAGCAGGCGCAGCAGCGCAAACGTCAACGGCTTGGGGCTTGCCAGCCCTGCTTCCGGGTCAATCATGATGCCTGGTCAGCTGGTCTTCAATCAGGGAAGGCGCAAGAAATACCATAATTTCTTCCTTGCGGTTCATTGCATCCTGATAGCCGAGATCTATCAGGGCACGGCAAAATTCTTTTTCAAACAACAAATAACTCACCAGATTCGATGCATTGCGGCGCATCGCACCTACCCCGCTGAGCAAAAATCTTATCGGCCATGGCAGTTGTTTGGCGTAGCGCCCGGCAATTTTCTCCAGCGACTGGCTGGGGGAAATATGCAGCACATCGATGTGACGCAAATTCAAATGGTGACGCACCTCCTCTGTCACCAGGTCAATAGTCTTGTTGATACGGTTCAAACGCTCTATATCCACTTCCAGGCCATCGAGAAAAATACTGTCCAGCGCATGGCCCGCGATCTTGGCCAGCGAGGGATAATCATCCACTTTTGAGCGGCCGGGCTGCTTGTCATCCGTCTGCCCGGTACCGATAATCAGAACGCGCGCCGCTCCCAGATGCAGCGCCGGGCTGACGGGTGCGATCTGGCGCATCGAGCCATCGCCAAAATATTCGCGGTTGATACGTACTGCAGGAAAAATAAACGGGATCGCCGCAGACGCCAGAATATGTTTGGCCTCAATAAAGGTTGCCACGCCCAGGCGACGCGCCCGCTGCCACGGCTGCACACCTTGCGCGCTCTGGAAGAAATTAACCGACTGCCCGGTACCGTAACCCGAAGCGCAGATGCTCAGGGCGTGCAGTACGCCGGCCTCTATATTTTCCTGGATTTTCTCGCTGGGCAGCGCCTGATCCAGCAACTCGGCCAAAGGTGAACTGTCGAGCAACGACACATGGTTCAGTTTATTGATGCCCAAACCGTTCAATATAAGCCCGGCAAGCCAGCGTAAAGAGTTAAGGAACACACCCAGCGCATCGGCGCGGTAAATATCGTGTGCGGTGAAATTCTTCCACATTTTGTCGAGATATTGCACGCCGAGGCGAAAGCTTTGCGCGTAGACCGCCAGCGTAACGGCGTTAAAAGCCCCGGCCGAGGTACCGCAGATAACCGGAAAAGGATTGCGCGTACGACGCGGCAGGATCTCGGCGATCGCTTTCAGCACCCCCACCTGATAGGCGGCACGCGCGCCGCCGCCGGTCAGTATGAGGCCTGTTTTTCGCGGCGCATTTTTCCGTGCATCCCCGTCCATATGTTGTTACAAGGTGACCGATCCGGCTTCCGCATGTACGCTTTCAAGCGCCTCCTTCAGCGACTCTTCGGGCAAGCTGTTTACCAGCCTCGATAACATTTCGGCACCTTCTGCCGCTTCCGGAGGCAGGTCGCGGCCATCGGTATTGGCCATCAGCACAGCAGCGGCACCCACCACTTTCAGCAGACTGATGCGCTCCGTCATCAGCATCTCCAATTCGCCACGCAACATCGCGATTTCCTGTTGATTCAATTTATCCGGCATATTGACTCCTTAATATTGATTTAAAAATAATGCCTTAATGCGTTTTCACGCCGGCCACTGCCAGCGCGCTCATATTGACGATACGCCGCACAGTCGCAGTCGCCGTCATGATATGTATTGACTTCGCCGCTCCCAGCAACACCGGGCCTATGGTAATGCCATTTCCTGCGATCATCTTGAGCAGATTAAAAGCGATATTCGCCGCATCCAGATTCGGCATGATGAGCAAATTTGCCTCGCCTTTCAAGCGCGAATTGGGGAATACCTGCAGACGCAAGCTCTCTGAAATGGCAACATCACCGTGCATTTCCCCTTCCACTTCCAGCCCGGGAGCCATCTTCTCCAGCAACTCGCGCGCCTTTTTCATTTTAACCGCATGAACATCGTCGCAACTGCCAAAACTGGAATGTGACAGCAATGCCACCTTGGGCACTATACCGAAGCGCCGCACTTCGTCTGCAGCCAGCAGTGTCATTTCGGCCAGCTGTTCGGCGGTTGGATCAAGATTGATATGAGTGTCGCAGATAAACAGCGTGCGCTTGGCCAGCAGCAGAATATTCATCGCCGCGAAGACGCTGACGCCGGGGCGCAGACCGATCACATCCCTGATGTAGGGCAAATGTTCAAGAGGCTGCGCAAAAGTGCCGCACAGCATGCAATCCGCGTCCCCCATACGGATCAGCATCGCGCCGATCAACGCGCCGCTGCGGCGCATTTCACGCCTGGCATGCTCGGGGCTAACCCCGTTGCGCTGCATGATGCGGTGATATTCCATCCAGTAATCGCGGAAGCGCTTGTCGTTTTCCGGATTGACCAGTTCGAAATGTTCGCCGATGCGGATGCGCAGGCCCAGTTTGCCGATCCTGCTTTCCACTACAGCGGGGCGTCCGATCAAGATAGGCAGGGCGATGCTGTCGTCCACCACCATCTGCACCGCCTGCAACACGCGCTCGTCTTCGCCTTCCGCGTACACCAGCCGTTTCGGATTTTTCTTCGCCAGATCATAGACCGGTTTCATCAGCAAGCCTGACTGGTTGACGAAGTGGGAAATACTCTCGCGATAGATGTCCATATCCGCAATCGGCCGGGTCGCCACACCGCTATCCATCGCTGCCTGTGCCACCGCGGGCGCTACCCGCGCAATCAGGCGAGGATCAAACGGCTTGGGTATCAAATAATCCGCACCGAAACCCGGGCTCACTTCCCCATACACGGCTGACACCGCGTCGTGCTGCTCGGCTTCCGCCAGCGCGGCAATCGCATGCACCGCAGCGCGCTTCATTTCCTCATTGATCGTCGTCGCCCCGACATCGAGCGCGCCGCGGAACATATAGGGAAAACACAGCGCGTTGTTCACCTGGTTGGGATAATCCGAACGGCCCGTCGCCAAAATCGCATCGGGCCGCACCGCCATGGCCTGCTCGGGCAAAATTTCGGGGATCGGATTGGCCAGTGCGAAAATCAGCGGGCGCTGCGCCATCTTCTGCACCATTTCCGGCTTCAGCACGCCGCCTGCCGACAGTCCCAGAAACACATCTGCATCCGCAATCACATCATCCAGGGTGCGCGCAGCCGTCGCCACCGCATAGCGCGCCTTGTTGTCGTCCATCTCCTCGGTGCGGCCCTGATACACCACGCCCTTGATGTCGGTCACCAGAATGTTGCGCATCTCCACGCCGAGAGCTACCAGCATATCCAGGCAGGCCAGTGCTGCCGCACCCGCGCCTGACACCACCAGCCTGATCTCGCCGATTTGCTTGCCCACCACCTTGAGGCCGTTCAGCAGCGCCGCACCGACGATAATTGCGGTGCCGTGCTGGTCGTCGTGAAACACCGGGATGCGCATGCGTTCGCGCAGCTTGCGCTCGATATAAAAACACTCGGGAGCCTTGATATCTTCCAGATTGATGCCGCCGAAGGTCGGTTCCAGCGACGCGATGATATCCACCAGCTTGTCCGGATCGCGCTCGTCAATTTCCAGATCGAAAACGTCAATCCCGGCAAACTTCTTGAACAGCACGCCCTTGCCTTCCATCACCGGCTTGGCCGCCAGCGGGCCGATCGCGCCCAGCCCCAGCACCGCCGTGCCATTGGTTATCACTGCCACCAGATTGCCGCGCGCAGTGAGATTGCGGGCCTCGCCCGGGTCCGCCACGATCGCATCGCACGCCGCCGCCACGCCGGGAGAATACGCCAGTGACAGATCGCGCTGCGTCTGCATCGGCTTGCTCGATTCGACCGAAATCTTGCCCGCCGGGCTCATGCGGTGGTATTGCAGCGCATCTTCGCGCAATTGCTTGTCCATTATTTTTTTTCACGCCATAAATTGGGTTTGATTATAACCCAGGCCACCGGCACACTGATGTTGTCGTTTGAGCATCCGCAAGCCGGATTTTTAGATAGGCCGGGCAAGATTTCTCAAACAGGAAATGAGCATACACTCAAGCCATCTTTAGCCTAGCGTTTCCCACATCTTCTGCAAGCGCTTAACCGACACGATCACCGGCGTCTTCAGTTCCTGTGCAAACAGCGACACGCGCAGTTCCTGCAACAGCCAGCCGAATTCCTCCACCTTGCTGTCTACATTGCCCTGCTGTGCCGCCAGCTTGCGCTGCCATGCCTGCTGCAAAGCCTGCATCTGCGCGAACTGGCGTGCGTCGCGCGCGGGGTCGGCGCGCAGTTTTTCCAGGCGCACATTCATCGCCTTGAAATAGCGCGGCAGGTGTTGCAGGCGTTCATAAGGAGTGTTTGCGACAAACTCCTTGTGCAGCAGCCATTCGCATTGCGCCCTGATATCCTGCGTGGCTGCGGCGTGTGCCTTGAATGCGGGCAGGCTTTTTTGCAGGGCCTGATATTCCTGCAGCACAGTGCTCACCAGCCGCGCGATTTCCTGCGCCACCAGGTTCAGGCGGCTCTTCGCTTCCTTGCAGCGTGCGGCAAATTCCTTTTCATTTGCCGGCAGCGGTTCAGCCAGACAACTGCGGTCAAACGTCAGCGCAAAGATCTGGCGCTGCAAATCCTGCGCGCTGCCGAACGGCAAAAATTGCATGGTCATGTTCTGGCCGTATTCCTTGCCCGAAAATCCAAGGTTTTTTCCAGAAAACAAGTTCTTTTCCAGAAACTTCACCTGTTCCTTCAACGCCAGCATAAACAGGCGGCGCAAGCCCAGGCGGTGCGCGGCCTGCGCTGCTTCGCGCGTATCAAACGCCTGCAGCACCACCGCATCCTTGTCGTCCACCAAAGCGTTGAACAAGGTAATGGTTTGACCGGCGCGCGCAATTTCTGTGGTTTCCCTGAATTCGCCCAGCGTCCATTCGGTGATGCGCACCTTGTCTGCAACTGGCAGACCGCCTGGCGCAACTGCAACAATTACAGGCCCTTGTTTGGGTGCAAGCTCTGCACGCAATTGTTCGAAATTGCGCGACACGCCCAGCTGGCGACCGTGCTCATCCACTACCACAAAATTCATCAGCAGATGCACCGGCAACTGTTCCAGGCGGAAGGCATCCAGCGGCACATCGAGTTGCTTCTGTGCGCGGATGTAGCGCGACAAGGCCAAGAGCAGGCCGGCATCCGAGGGCTTGATCTCGCCGCAGAATTTCGCCGCAAACTCCGGCACCGGCACGCAGTGGCGGCGGATTTTTTGCGGCAGGCTTTTAATCAGTTGCGCCACTTTTTCCGCGAGCAAACCGGGCACCAGATATTCGCAGCGCGCTGCCGACACCTGGTTGATCAGCGCCTGCGGTACCGTCAGCGTGACGCCGTCATCGCTCTTGCCGGGCGCAAAGTTGTAGCCCAGCGCATAACTCACATTATTCATCACCAGTTGCGGCGGGAACTGGTCGGTGGTGATGCCTGCCGCTTCATGCCGCATCAGATCGTCGCGCTGCAGATACAACAGTTTGGGGGTGTCGCGCTCGGCTTCCTTGCGCCATGCTTCAAACGCTGCACCATTGTGGATATGCGGCGGTATGCGGCTGTCGTAAAACGCATAGATCAGCTCGTCATCCACCAGCACATCGGGACGCCGCGACTTGTGTTCCAGCGCCTCAATATCATGCATAAGCTTTTGATTATAAACAAAAAATTGTGCATTTGTGTTAAATTCGCCGTCCACCAGCGCCTGTCGTATAAACACGCTGCGCGACTCTTCCACATTCATCGGGCCGTAATGCACGCGTTTTTTCGGGTTGATCAGCAGGCCAAACAATGTGCTGCGCTCGAAGGCCGCCACCTGCGCGGCTTTTTTCTCCCAGTGCGGGTCGTAGTAATGGCGCTTGATCAGATGCGCGGCCACTTCTTCCAGCCATACCGGCTCGATGCGTGCGACGCAGCGCGCATACAGCTTGGTGGTCTCCACAATCTCGGCGGCAACAATCCATTTCGTGCCCTTCTTCGCCAGCACCGAATTCGGCGCGATAAAGAACTTGATCTCGCGCGGGCCGAGGTAATACGCCTCCCGCTCCACGTCGCGGAAGCCGATGTTGCCGAGCAGGCCGGTCAGCAGCGCCTTGTGTATCTGCTCATAACTGGCGGGCTGTTCATTCAGACGCATGCCCATTTCCACCACCTGCGCGTGCAGCTGCTGATACAACTCATGCCATTCACGCAACCGTAGCGCAGAAAGAAAATTGTCACGGCATTCTGCCACCCACAACCGGTTGGATTTTTTGTGCTTGATCGCTTCCTGGAACCAGTTCCACATTTTGATATAGGCAAGAAAGTCCGAACTCTCGTCGTTAAAACGCCTGTGTGCAGCATCCGCCGCCTCGCGCCGTTCGGCGGGGCGGTCGCGCGGATCTTGCAGCGACAGCGCACTGGCGATCACCAGAATTTCCTGCAGGCACAGGTACTGCCGCCCGGCCAGCAGCAGGCGCGCAATCTTGGGGTCGAGCGGGAACCTGGCCAGCTCCTTGCCCAGCGGTGTAAGCTGGCGCGTTTCATGGATCGCACCGAGTTCCGCCAGCAACTGATAACCGTCCGAGATCGCGCGCGAACCTGGCATTTCGATAAACGGGAAATCCGCGACCTCGCCCAGGCGCAATGCGCTCATGCGCAGAATGACCGTTGCCAGTGATACCCGAAAAATTTCCGCATCGATAAACTCATTGCGCAACGCAAAATCTTCCTCGTCATACAAACGCACGCAGATGCCGCTCATTACCCGCCCGCAACGCCCTGCGCGCTGATTGGCCGCGGCCCTGGAAATTTTTTCGATACGCAGCTGCTCAACTTTTTGCCGGATGCTGTAGCGGTTGACGCGCGCCAGGCCGCTGTCGATCACATAACCGATATTCGGCACGGTGAGCGAGGTCTCCGCCACGTTGGTGGCCAGCACCACGCGGCGCATGCCTGAAGTGGGCTTGAACACCCGATCCTGCTCTGCCGCCGACAGGCGCGAGAACAAGGGCAGAATTTCCACGCCCCTGGGATGATGCTTGCGCAAGGCTTCGGCGGTATCGCGTATCTCGCGTTCGCCCGGCAGAAACACCAGCACATCGCCGCGCAGGCCGCCGATTGACAACTCGTCCAGCGCGCTGCACACCGCCTGCGGCACGTCCTGCAACTCGCCTTCCTCGTTCTGCTGCGGCGCGCGGTAACGCACCTCGACCGGGTAGCTGCGCCCGCTCACCTGCAACACCGGCGCGCCGGAAAAGTGTTTGGAGAAACGCTCGGCATCCAGCGTGGCCGAAGTGATGATCAGCTTGAGGTCGCGCCGCTTCGGCAATATCTGCTTGAAATAGCCAAGCAGAAAATCGATATTGAGCGAACGCTCATGCGCCTCGTCGACGATGATGGTGTCGTATTTTTTCAGCAGCGGGTCGGTCTGGATTTCTGCCAGCAGAATGCCGTCTGTCATCAGCTTGATGCAGGTGTCGGGCGACACGCGGTCATTGAAGCGGATCTTATAGCCGACCATTCCGCCCAGCTCGGTCTTCAGTTCGAATGCAATGCGGCTCGCCACCGTGCGCGCCGCCACCCGCCGCGGCTGGGTGTGCGCGATTGCGCCCTGCACCCCGCGGCCTATGCTTAGGCAAATTTTCGGCAGTTGCGTTGTTTTGCCGGAGCCGGTCTCGCCGCACACTATAACCACTTGATTATTAACAATTGCTTGCGCGAGATCCTCGCGACGCAGCACCACCGGCAAGTCGGCGGGATACTCGATAGGCCCGAGCAACTGTATGCGTGCAGCGCGGCGAATTTGTGGTGTTTGGGCTGGCGGAAGGCTTGTTGCAGAAGCGGGTATTGGATCGGTCATAGCGCGGAATTTTACCTGTTGTGCAGTATTCCGTACAAAAAAACAGGAGAACCGAAGTTCTCCTGTTGCTACTCGAATTGCTCCCCGGCCATCAGGCAGAGAAAAAAAATATATTTTTTTAGAACATGGCCTGCAACATTGCCGTTGTCACCGTCTTTCCGGCAGGCTCGATTCCTGCGTTAGGGCCTGTCGCAGGTGTATCCCAGGCTGTACCCGACTGTGTAGTATAGGACAAGCTGGCCTCAACATTCACCGTAAAATTGTAAGTCGCCCCCACCATCACAGCGTTGTCAGTTGCCGGATTGCCGGCTTCATCCAAGCCGCCGTTTTTAGCCTGGCGCACGGCTGCCATCAGCGTTGCCACCCCTGGAACAACTCCCACCTGTACCGCAAGGTTCGTCGATCTGGCAGTCTGTAGACCACCCGGATTGAAGTAATTGCCGCTAAAATTCGTATCAGTTACAGCAGGTGCCAGTCCAAATGAAAGATATACACCCAGCGGCAAGTTGCCTACCGTGCCCTGCATCTGGCCGTCAACGATGGTGGCCTCGGTTGCTTTCTTGATAAATGGAAGGTTTGTCACAGGATCGACTCCTGGGAGGCCTGTCTTGGGATCGGGCAGAGCTGCGTCATCGCCACGGAACATCTGCACACCGACCGCGCTATCAAATCCGGCCACATCAAATATGCCTGCAGCACGCGCATAAGTCATCCCCATGCTGCCGCTGCGGGTGGATTGTCCAGCCGTCGAAATCACCGCATATTTGCCCACGTTGACAAAATAATGATCATTATTCACCACAAAGGAAGCACCTTGAGCGCCAGTGGCAGTATTCAGGTACTGTGCTGCAGAATTCACCCTGATATGTGCATTGTTGGAATACAGTCCAGACATCGGAGCCATGCGTTGCACCGCAACAGCGCCGGTATTCAGCGTTTCAAAGCTGTGGGCCGCGCCCTGATCAGCCGTCGTCATTATGACCACACCTGCCCGTGTACCGTCAGCCACCTGATAAAAAATTGGTAACTTTGCAGAGGAGGTAGCCGCTGAAGTATCTGCAAGACCCAGTTCTGCCAGGAAACCCATGTTCTCGTTGATGCGACCACCGTAAAATATTGACAGCTCACCGCCCCCCGCTGGTGTGTTTACACTGTCATATACACCATTGGGATTATTTGCCGAATCCGGATTAGAAACGTTTTCTACCCCAAAGGTTGTCAAGATACCCAAATTCAGAGTTTCAGGAATGGATAAGCCACTGCCTTCCACTTTTTTCTCTGTACCGATCATGGTGAAGCCGCTATTCTTGAACGAACGGCCGAATGCGTTCAGCATCGGAAACTGCTGGAAGTGGCACTGGTTGCAGGAAAAACCGGTCTGGCGCGAAAACACCGGCAGCGCGGATGCTGCAGGAGCAAATGCAGCACTGATCAGGATGGCAACTAAGGCTAGAACTTTATTCTTCATAATTATCTCCTTGTTAAATTGAACAAATTTATTTTCGGAACAGCAATAATGTGTTGATATAATAACAATTTTGCGGTTAGAAGAGTCCGCTGAATGCCTAATCTTGTCAAGAATTGCCAAGCAAACTGTAACATTTTGGATACAATTAGCAATTGATTTATAACATGATTTTGCGCATAAGAAATTGATTATATATGTAATTTCTTATCTCCCGATGAGTTTTGTATATTTCTGGAAATAATTTGCTGTCGAGCTTCCTGCAACAGGCGCAAGACAACAAAATGGAAGCGCATTGCACCGTAATTTATTTCCTTACGATGCAATGCGCTTCCATTTTGTTGATTTGACACCCATATCGCCAGTTCACGCAGGGCGTCAGTATGACATTAAGCCAGGGCAGAGGCCTCAAGTCCGCTCTGCATCCAGCTGATCATGCCGCCGCGCAGATTGTAAACATTGTTGTAGCCCTGTTGTTGCAGAAACATGCATGCCTGTGCGGAGCGTGCGCCACTGCGACAAATAAATACCAGCTTTTCATCAGGGTGGAACTCATTGACTCTTACAGGAAGAGTATGCAACGGCACGGCTTCTGCTCCAGAAACGGTACCCGAAGCAATTTCGCCCATGCCGCGCACGTCAATCACACGCATATTGGGATGCTTTTCCTTCACCCAGTTGTGCAGTTCAGGTGCCTCGACTTCTTTAATGCTATTCATAAACATAGTGTTACCCCTAAAGAATAAATAAATGCGAGTAATATTAGCACAATCTAATATACAAGTAAACTACCGCTGAAGCTACCGGCGGAATCATTAAATTCATTATTTCATCTTTCCGTATTTTCAACCAGCACAAAACACACCCTGCCCGTCACGTTCTCCTGCAGTAGCAGACGATAACCCAACTGCTCTGCCCAGCGTGCGGACTGGAACAGACCAACTCCCAGGCCATCTTCAGACTCCACCACCGTTTGCAACAACTGGCTCGCCAGGCTATCCGCAATCTCTCCGCCACTGTCGCACACAGAGAAGCGCAAGGGCTGTGTGTGCAGGCTCACTTGCACCCTAATGTCGGGCTCAAGCGCACGCTTGTTGCGGGCATTCTCGATTAAATTATCCGCGATACTGTCAAACAGCGTGAAAGGTATCGCCCGCTCTCCCACACTGTCTTCGCTTACCCAATCCAGATTGCGGTATTGCTGGCGCAGCTGCAGGCTGCTCCACCACGCGGCGAGCGGCATCATGCTTGCCTCCGCTTCATGCTGCGGAATTTTCAGCTTGCCGAGCGCCCGCTCGATACGTTGCGCCAGCGCGGGCAGTTGGCGCTGCAGGATTTGCTGGGTCTGCGCGGGTTGCTGCTCGGCAATTGAAGTCAGCGCCAGCAGCGATTGCAACATATTCTTGAGGTCGTGCGTCAGGCGCGCGCCGGTTTCATGCACCGCCTGCAGCCGCGCCATTTCGCGCAGACGGAGTTCGCGCCGCTTGGACTGATAAAAATAGGCAAGCATCTGCGTAAGCAGGTGTATATGCATCAGCACCGTCGGCGACAATCGCTGGCGCGTGAACAGTACCAGGCGCAAGTCCTGCTCTGTCACCGCGATTTGGTGCGGGCTGCTTATCCCCTGCGTGCCTTGGCCTTCATCGCACCCCCAGGTTAAACCGCTCAACCAGGATAACTCGAGCAGATGGCTTGTTGCTTTTTTGAGAAAGGCAGCCGGGCCGGGTTCCTGCCGCGCGGTTTGCGCCAGTTGTTTCAGCCACAGCTCGAACGGCGTGCCAATGTTGAGAAAATACCGTGAAAAAATAGCCTGAAAACCGGCAAATCCCAGGCGCGGGTTCCATAGCCATCCCAGCACAAACAACAGCAGTGCCATCACAAACAAAGTACGTAGCAGTGCCTGAAAATAATCCACATGCCCGAGGTTCATGAACACCAGGCTGCCCAATACCAGCAGGGTCAGCAGCATAAACAGCAACATGCTGTAAACCAGATCGACTGCCACCGTCTTTTTTAGCCGCTCATCCTCCTGCGGCACCAGCGCCATGCTCAACAACAGCATCGGCAACACGGTTCCCATCAAATCCCTGCTCGCATCGTCTACCGCGGACAACACGAAAAGTTGCGGGGTCAGCCAGAACAACATCGCAGCCAGCAGATAGGCCATCGCCAGCAGATAGCGCAAACGCTGCCACTTGCTGTGAAAAGCGAATACCCGCCCTCCCACCAACGAAAACAAGCCGCTCACCCAGAAAGTCAGCACCCACCAGTTCAGCCACAGCAGCGCCAGCGTGCTGACGCCGACAATGATGAGTGCCGTCCCCGTGCTCAGCTTCTTCTCGCCGCGCCACAAGGGCTGCCACAGCAAAAACAAGCCTAAATGCGCAAACAGCAAGGGACGCGACCACACGCTTTTCACACCGGCCCACAATGCAAAATGCAAAGTCACCAGCATCGCAAGCGACAACCAGCGGCCGGAAACTATCCAGCGATAGGGCGATAACGTCATTATTTCATCACTCTAATGTCAGAATTTCGTCAGCTTTTTATTTGATGGCAATTAATTTAACAATAA
>Ga0315268_10003425_pt1 | contig 17498 bp, 16 predicted proteins | sample C1_top_MG_FD_204535 | JGI IMG/M metagenome (GOLD analysis project Ga0315268, IMG submission 204535) | Sediment microbial communities from Yellowstone Lake, YNP, Wyoming, USA - C1_top | ecosystem: Environmental > Aquatic > Freshwater > Lake > Sediment | place: USA: Wyoming | collected 2017-08-01
ATACTTTGAAAAAACGGGTGCGGTCGGCTATTGCGACGGAGTAGTGAAGAGGTTTAAAACCGGCGGCTTACGCCGCCAAGGAATCGTTTACTCGCTTGACACGGGCTGACTAATGGGTGGCCCCTTCCATCATCCTGGGGACAGTGGATAAACTGGCGCTTATCGGGCATTCCGGATCGACGATCCGACGGGTGCTGGGGATGTTTGGTGCGGCTCCCTGGTACAACCAGAATCTGGGGCGGATTTACGTCCCCACCGAGAAAGAGCTGGCCGACCCGCCTGAGCGCAAGTCCTGCGTCGGCGTTTTCCCTGCCTATCAAGGTGGGATGAAACTGTTCCATGATCCGGGTCCTACGGTTATCGTCCAGGATGAGGCCCACCTGCTGGATGAGTCCCTTGGCACGTTTGCTGGGCTTTTCGAATCCACGCTGGACGCTCTGTTCGAGAAACTGGCCAGGGCTCAGCGCAACGCGGTAGCCACCGATCCCGACGGGAACAGACGGCGAGCCAAGGTCATTGCGGCCTCGGCAACCGTCGCTGACCCGCAGCGTCAGCTGGAACACCTTTATCAGCGGCATATTCCTGCCACGCAGTTCCCATTTCCGGGCCCAGACATCTACCATTCCTTCTATGCCGGGCCGGATGCCGCGGATGAGCCGGAACGTGCAAGCCTGCCGGATGAGTACAGCGAGCTCAGGGCTAAAACCGGCCGTATTTATGTGGGGATCATGACCAATGGGCGGCCTCATACGGCAACGACCGTGGCGATCCTGTCGGCCTTTCATTTCAACATCACCTTGTTGATGCGCCAACTTCTCAGCGAGGATAAGGTTCAGCAGGATGCGGCGGTAGCGGCCCTGTTAAGCCACATACAGCCGTCGCCGATCTCCGGTTTTCTGGAAAAGGCTCTTCAGGTTGCAACGCCTGAAGACCTGGCAACCCTGATTGACTTACACCGGGTGGCCCTGACCTACGTCACCAATAAAAAGGGGGGCGACCAGATCCAGTCGGCAGAAAGCGAAGAAACTCGCAAGCGGCACGCGGCGCAAAACATTCCCTTCGATGCGTTGCCTACTCGCTTAATCACCGGGTCGGTTGACCAGGGTGAGATCGAGAAAACCGTGGAGTTGACGCGCGACCGGCCCGCCCCGGGCGAGCCTTTTGAGGACCTGTCGACGGCCATACGCTCCATCATTGCAACCTCTTCCATCTCCCATGGGGTCGACATCGAAGAACTAAATTCCATGTTCTTTGCCGGGATGCCTTCGGACATCGCCGAATACATCCAGGCGTCCTCGCGGGTGGGACGGACACACGTCGGGTTCGTGCTGCTGGTACCTACTCCGCAGAGACGGCGGGATCGCTATATCGTTGAAGTGTTCGACATCTTCCACCGCTTCCTGGAACGCATGGTGCAGCCTGCAGCTATTGACCGGTGGGCGGAGAAAGCGGTTATCCGGGCGATCCCGAGCATCTTCCAGGCCGCGCTCTGCGGAGCCAAGTCCCTGGGTGACCTGCTGCGCCTGGATGACGACAAGAAGGGACAATGGACTTCGCTAGATTATTGCTCCCGCGTGTTGAGTCTGCACAAGGCCAACAAGAAAGACTTCGAAGACAACGTGACGGCATTTATCGAGCTGGCTATCGGTTTGACGGACGGGTTCGCCCCGGACGGCAAGGAGCATTACCAGCGCATGGTCAGGGAAGAAGTCAGGGCGCTGCTGGATGAAATGAGCCAGGGGCCAAACAAGACTACTAGCCTGAAGGAATTCTTCGGGAACCAGAACACCTTGAGGAAACCTATGACCTCCTTGCGCGACGTTGACCAGGCGGGCCTGATTCGCAGAGGACACCACGATCCTGAAGGCGGCAAGCTCAACAGTGGCGACGTGATTGCCATCATGGATACCATCCGGTACGGCCAGGCGGAAGCCGGCGATGCCGATGAGTCAAGATAAAGGGGGAACCTATGTCCAGTTTCGATGACGAAAAAGACAAGCCTGAGGCTCCCACGATGGTGCGTTCAAGGGGGCAATTGTCCTCTTCCTATGCGCCGGGGGCTTTCTTCACCTTTGAAGGAGGATTGGGTGCTTGTATTTCCCAGCCGGATTTCAGCGCTGCAGCCCATGAAGCCAACATCACTGTGTCGGTCAAGAACCAGATATTGATGCGTCTCGACGATGCGGTGAAGTCCTGGTATGGCAGTGCCATCGGGCTTACGATCAAGTCCCCTCAGCCTGTAGTGATGCCGGAGCAGTGTGTTGATTCGTCCTTGCTAAATAGCGATTACAGCGATTTACGTCCCATGGACCGCGGCCGCTATGTATTCGTCAACCCCGTGCATATGGGGTATGCCCCCGCCCCGCTCACCTTTGTTTGCAATCATTGCGGGCGCTTTCGCCGCTTCGATAACGCCAAGGATTTTGCCAAGAACGCCAAGTCCCGGCTGAACGTCACTTGCCTTAAGTCCAGCAACAACTGCCAGTGGCGCCAGCTCGATGTCGTTTTCGTGCATTGGTCAGGAAACTGGGAACCTGTGCGCCCGGGCAAATGGGGATGGGATAACAAAGGCAACAAACTGCGCGAGCCATTTGACCGCTGTCAGTTATGCCATGAGTCGGATTTTATCCTGGAGACGGCTCATAGCCAGTCGTCGATTGGCAAGTGGTATTTCCGCTGCGGCAAGTGCGGCAATCCTGATTACGATGGGTGGGTCAAGAACGACCATGACACCCTGGATATCCTGAAGGCGAATTTCATCAAATACACAGCACAGGCGCACATGGAGCCCATTTCCTACCGGGCATCCGCGGCGTACTACGCGCAGTCTGACCAGTTCATTCTGTTCGATGAGGAGCAGGCGGGCCTGTTGTCTCTTCTGGATATTGCCAATCAGGCTGATCTGGCTGCTTTCATTGCCTCGCATTTTGGATACGGCACCTCCAGGCCTTCAATGGCGGAGATTGAGTCCATCCTCAGCCAGACTGAACACGGGCGCGAACAATGGAAAAAGTACAGCAACCAGATGGCGATGCTTGAAAAAATACCCAATCCGGCCCCGCCTCCCTTTGATGAAATGGCTGCCACCATGAGGGAGGGTCTCAAGGAAATGGTGAACCGCTGGTTTACAGAAGGAACCCCGCCACTGCTCAAGGAGGAGAACCACCTGCCGGCAGGCGTGTCTGCCGCGCTCGCCTTGCGCAAGGGTGACTATGACCAGCGCTATGACCCGTTCCGGCTCATCGTGGAACATGAGGCGCTGCGGCGCAACCACCTCGACGCCCCGCGGGAGGCGACTGGCCGGTCCCCGTTCGTGCACTTCAACGCGCTGGATTACGACCTGTCCCCCAAGGATGAGACGGAGAAGGCCCGGATTGAAGCAGAGGCCTCTACCGAGTTTAAAAAACTCGGTATGGGCACCATGGGGCTGATCCGCAACTTCAAGCTGTGCCGTTTTACCTACGGTTACACGCGTGTGGGCTCTCAACCTGTGATCGAGAAGCACGGTATGCAAGTACCCGTGCGGTTGAGATTGTTCGATACAGTTAAGGCCGAGAGCGGTTATTCCAAGCACCCTATTTATGTGGTGACCCAGGAAAATGAGGCGATCTATGTTCGCCTGGATGAGAATGTGGTTTATCAATGGATCAAGCAACTCAATCTTTCCATAGACGATTTTGAGTGGGACAAGAACTGCGGCACCCCGTTGGGCGCCCTGCTTCTGGAGCGAGCCCTGCCGATGCAGCGTTTTCTCTCCAATATCCATCCCAAGCAGGATCCACGCGCCTACTATTACATCTATACGTTGCTTCACACTTACGCCCATATTGTCATGCGCGCAGTGGCGGAACACTCAGGTCTTGATTTGGGATCCATGGGCGAATACATTTTCCCTGCTGATCTGGCCTTCGTGGTTTACCGAAATGGCACTACGATGGATTTGGGGAATCTGTCTTCCTTATGGCGCAATGAGAACATCAGGTTTCTGAAGTACCTGGCTGAGCCCCGCACGCTTTCCTGCAACTCAGGTAGTCTTTGCTCGGCGAGCGGAGGCGCTTGCCCGGACTGCATCTTGATTCCTGAGACATCGTGCATCGCTGCCAATCAGTTGCTTTCCCGCTCGGTGCTCCGGGGCGGCAATCCTCCGCGGGAAGATGGGGTCTCGAAGCGTATTCGAGGGTACCTTGAGGTCGCGAATGCCAGCCCTAGCCCCTGAGCTTAATAAATTCCTGCTTGCCTTGGCGCCTCACGCAGAATTGGCGGCGCGTATTTGCCAGGCAATTGCTGTGGGTAAATTTTCAGGCCGCATGCAATTACGCGAGATTTGCCTTGCTTCGGGAATAGCCTCTGCCCGCAGTAGTGCGGTCGAGACGGCCCTGAAAGCCGGAGTTGAAGTAGGCCTGATAAAAAAGATTGGGGTGCTGGAGTGGCAACCACTTCCAATGCAGGCTCATTTCAAACATATTGCCATCGCGCTGGAAGGCATCGCGATGTATCTGGAGCAGATCCACGCAGACAAAACTGAAGTCGATGTGGTACTTACGCTGCCAGAGAAGCCAAGCCAGCTTGAAAGTGCTTTGATGGAGCGCGACCATGTAGGGTCAATGGTAGAATTTACCGACGCCATCTTTGCTCATATTGCCAGCATGGCAAAAGAGAGATTCGTTGTGATGATGCCATTTATTGATGAAACCGGAATGACCAACCTAATGGATGCGTGGGAGCGTGCCAGGGAAGGCGTTGAATGCATATTGATTACCCGTCATAACGCAGAAAATCAGGTGAAAACGATTGCTGAAAATCAGGCAAAGTTGAACGGCATGGGCGTCAAGATTTTCAGCTACTGGTTGCAAAAAGGCGCCAAATACGAAACCTTTCACGCTAAGGTATTGGTGGCCGACCGTAATATTGCCTATGTAGGGTCAGCTAACGCAACTAAGGCCTCATTGGAGTTGTCCATGGAATTGGGCGTGATGCTAAAGGGTAAAAGCGCGAAGACTGTATCCGAAATTGCTGACGCTGTATTACAGATAGCGCGCCCCATCTGAATATTGCTAGCCATCCCCGGCCCCAGCTCAAATTCAATTTCCCCGCGGCGCCGACCCGAACTCAAATCTCAATAGCTCGCTACCCGAAACCTGACGTTCGTGACCTTCCCCTTTTGGCACAGAGCGGTATGCCGAGCAGGGCCTTCCAACACCGGATTCCGGATGCTCTTTTTATCAAAGGCGAACGGGGCGAACGGCCTTCTCGAGCGGTAGTTCCAGGATGGCTTCCAGCCCGCCTGAGGGATGGTTGCGCAGCGTCAGTGTCCCGCCATGCTTCTCGGCGATGTTGCGCGCGATGGGGAGCCCCAGCCCTGTTCCGCCGGTCTCGCGGGATCGTGAAGTTTCCAGGCGGTAGAAGGGCTCGAAAACCGTTTCCAGGTATGCCTCCGGGATGCCCGGCCCGTGGTCGCGCAGGCGGATCACCGTTTGCGCGCCTTCGCGGCTTGCCGAAACCTGGGCGGCGCCGCCGTACTTGACGGCATTGTCCAGCAGGTTGGTCAGGCAGCGCTTCAGCGCGCCGGGGCGGGCCATCACCGACGCGTTGATCTTGCCGGCCAGGGTCACGTTTTGCCCCGCGTCGGCGGCATCGGCGCACACGCTGTCGAGCAGGGAGTCCAGATCCAGGCGCTGCGGTTTTTCTTCGGAATCCATGCTGCGCGCCAGATCCAGCCCTTCCCGCACCATGTCCTGAGTGGCCGAGAGGTCCGCGATCAGTTTCTCGCGCAGGGTGTCGTCCGGCACTTTTTCAAGCCGCAGCCGCAAACGGGTGAGCGGCGTTTGCAGGTCATGGGTAATGGCGGCCAGTATGCGGGTTCGTTCCTGGATATGTTGATGGATGCGCGCCTGCATGGCATTGAATGCCCGCGCGGCGTTTGCTACCTCGGTCGGGCCGCGTTCGGGCAATGGTTCTTGCCCGATATCGCGGCCGAGCTCGATGGCGGCCTGTTCGAGCTGTCGCAGCGGCTGGGTCGCCATGCGCGCAACCAGATAGGCCAGCACGCTGATGCAAGCGAGAAAGAGCAGCAGATAAGGCAGCGTGTTCAAGCCGAACGGCGGGGAAGGAAAATCCCGCGGTCTGGCGAGCGTAAAGTGTATCGGCGTTCCGTCCTGCAGATTCAGATAGACGGTGCGGCAAAGCATGGGGCGATTGCGCATCGCGCCGATGGATGAACGGGGAGGCGGGCGGCAGCCGGCATCGTCGGTCCTGAGCGCGATAATCCCGCGCTCCTGACCCAGTTGCTGGCGTAATGCCAGGGTAAATTCCGGGTCGGGCTCGGCAGAATCGCCGGCCGCCGCCGGTTCGAATTTGACCTGGATGCCCCCGCGCTGCGAGGCGGCGGCAAGCCCGGACCGCGCCTCGGTGGGGGCCGCTTCGAGTGCCAGAACCAGTTGGCTTACCCGTTCGGCGGTGTGGACATTCCGCATCCGCGCCATCATTTCCTGACGCTCGCCGGTGGCGAGGACCAGTGTCAGGGCCACCGAGGCGACGATGCCCGCCACCAGGATCAGGAATACGCGGCCCGCCATCGAGGCGAAAAAGCTTTTCATGCCTGCGGTTCCGCCGTCACGGATGCCGCCAGCACATACCCTTCGTTGCGCACTGTCTTGATGAGCTGGGGCGAGCGCGCATCTTCCGCCAGCTTCTGCCGCAGGCGGCTGACCTGGAGATCGATCGAGCGGTCGAATGGCTCCGCGTCGCGCCCTTGTGTCAGGTTGAGCAACTGTTCCCGGCTCAGCACGCGGTTGGGGTGTTCGAGAAATATCTTGAGCAGGCGGAACTCCGCGCCGGAGAGAGCGACCACGACTCCCTGCGGATTGATCAGATGGCGCGCTGTCAGGTCGAGTACCCAGCCGGAAAAATACAGGCTGGTTGCGGCTGATGCCGCCATGCCGGGTGGCAGCGCCAGAGTGCGGCGCAGAACGCTGCGGATTCGGGCGAGCAGTTCGCGGGGCTCGAAGGGTTTGGGCAGGTAGTCGTCGGCGCCCATTTCCAGCCCGAGAATACGGTCGAGCGGCGCGCTGCGCGCGGTCAGCATGATCACGGGCAGGTTGGAATGCGCCCGCAGGTCGCGGCATAGCGTCAGACCATCCTCGCCCGGCAGGGTCAGGTCGAGCACGATAAGATCGATGCGGGAAATGTCCAGCACATGCCGCATCTCCGCGCCATTGGCGGCCGTCGCCGTCCTGCAGCCGTTGCCGTCGAGATATTCGGCTAAAAGCGTGCGAATTTCACGGTCGTCGTCCACGACCAGAATGTGAGGGGTCGATTCCATGTGGCCATTATGCCAAGGTCGGATCGCTTAAGTAACGCTGAATTGTATCGCCTTGTATCCGGCATCAGCGCTGATACATGGCGGTACAAAACCAGCGGGTGCGCATACAATTCCATACATATTGTCCCCTGCCCGAAACATCCCCGACACATGGGTTTGATGAAATGTGTAGCGTGCAGCTTGCACGACCCACAGATCGTAAACATTTAGGAGATTCAATCATGAACAAGCTAGCTAAATCCGCTCTCGTCAGCCTGACGGCTATTGGCCTGGGAACTGCCGCATTCTCCGTGTCCGCCGACATGTCCGATTGCGGACATATGGGGCCGATGTCATTCCGCGGCGACAAAGCCAAGTTCGCCGAATTCATGGAGAAGCGCCATGCCGCCATGCACACTGCGCTCAAGCTCAGTGCCGAGCAGGAAGGGGCGTGGAAAGAGTTTACCGCCAGGATGAAATCGGTCGGCATGCAGCTCCGGCCGGAGCGGGAAAAAATGGCCGCGCTGCCCGCGCCGGAGCGCATGGATAAAATGCTTGCCATGATGAAGGAGGGCGAGACGCGGATGGAAACCCGCGCTGCAGCCGTCAAGGAATTTTACGCGGTGCTGACGCCCGAGCAGCAGAAGGTGTTCGACGCGCAGATGGCTCCGCGCGGTCACCGTTCCGGACGTCGTTAAAAATCGGTCTTGCCGGAGGCCTGTATCCTCAGCGTTGAAACGCAGCGGGAATGGCTCATTCGGCCAATGCAGATGTTTGCTTTTATACACCGGCCCTCGCAGAAGGGCTGGTGTATGAAGCAAGTGATTTACTTCTTGCCGCTGTTCACTGCTGCTTTCAGCGTGGCGCCAGCCTTGAAAGCCGGAACGTTGGATGCCTTGATCTTCAGTTCTTCGCCAGTCTTTGGGTTGCGGCCGGTGCGCGCGGCACGTTTACGCACCTCGAAGGTGCCGAAGCCAACCAGAGCAATATTGTCGCCATTTTTCAGTGTGCCGCTGATGATTTCGATCAGCGCTGCAATGTTGCGATCAGCGTCTGCCTTGGTGCTGCCTGTCTTTCCGGCCAATGCGTCTATGAGTTCTTTTCTGTTCATGTTAATTCCTTTGTGAATGACTGCCTCATGCAGTGGCTAAGAGTTTAGCATCCATTATCCGGAAGCTGTAAAGCAAGATTACGTGGATCTGTTCTCATCTTGGCGGTTCAACTGATTTTATGCGATTAACGGACTATTCCAAAAGTTGGGGGAACGACCCAAACCGGCAACGCCTCATACCCGAAAAAATAGGGAAAAACCCTGATATCTGTCAGGATCCCGCCTTCGGCGGGGGTTTTTCCTAAACGTTCTATATCCTGGGGGCTAAGCGGCTTTATCTTTGCAAAGTCACGAGACCGGCTGAAAACACCATTTCTCCACTGGTACACTTCATCCACTTTTTGTTTGTAGGTATAGGAGTGATCGTTATCGTTAAAGTAATCGACGAATTTGTTTCGCCCCAAGTAAATTGGGTTGGAACCTTCATACCCCGTTTTTTTATTGGTGTTCGGGTCCGTATTTAAAAAATAAATCCAGTCTCCAGGAACAAAATTCTTTGGAGCTGCGCCGTATTTAATTTTCAAAAGTTTTCCGGGACGATTGAACTCCTGTGGATCGAAGTCTTTTTCGAAGTCCCACATTTTCCCTGGCTCGATATCTACCAGGGGTTCTTTATCAATGGAAAGTCGATTTTCCAATAGCTTCTGTTGCTCCGGATCTTTCTTGATGCGACGATAATAATCCAGTACCCCCTGTATTATCACCAGCTTGGTAGCCGTGTAGCAACCAATGGAATACTTGTTCTGGTTTATAAAAACATCACTGAGAGCCTCATGCAGGGGGAATCCTGGCTTGGGGGTGCCGCGTTTCCAATACTTCTTGTTCCACTTCGCGGATCTACCGTTAGGCCAAACCCAATTCAAGTTTTCCGCCCAGGCCACTGTGTTTTGGCGGATGCCTACGTGGTCCTTCAGGGCTTCCACATCGCAAGCACCGTCCTTGAACTCCGTTAGCCGGCCATGTTGAAGAAGTGCCAGCAAAATTTCCTTTTTCGAAACGGTATGTACTTTTTTCTCTTTTCCGTGTTTCGTGGGGAGGCGTACGATGTCGTCCCGGATCTGTAGCTCTGGCCTGTCTTTGAGATCGAGCGTGTTGGAGTCTTCTTTAGGCGTATTCAACGTGTAAACCACGGCACCATTTGTTCTGTCCACTTTTTTCACGACCAGATCAGGGGTGACCCCCAAGGAGGCGAGGTAGGTCTCCATGTCGGACGCTATGGTTTCAAGTTGGCCGGGCTTACAAGAAAAACGGATGCCCTCATCGGTTGATGTGTTGTTTTGTTCCGCAAGGGTCTTGGCACGTTGCGGAGGGCTGGCTTCAGCGGAGAGAGGATTGCTGAAAATGATGAGCAGCAACATCAGGGGGAAAACATTTCGTAATAGCATTTGGCTGAGCTTGCTCATGTCTTTCTGGAGGTTGAGCATAGCACGGCAAGCTGCCGGCCGTGTTGTCTTCAACTTTTCGGGCGGAGCGCCGATTTGGGGCGGAACGTCTTGACCGCCTCTTCCCGCGTTTCCAGGTAAGGCCCGCCGATCAGGTCGATGCAGTAGGGTACGGCGGCGAACACACCGTCCAGGGTTTCCTTGATTGCCTTGGGTTGTCCCGGCAGGTTGATGATCAGGCATTTCCCGCGCACCGCCCCGACCTGGCGCGAGAGAATGGCGGTGGGCACGTATTTCAGGCTGACGGCCCGCATCTGTTCGCCGAAGCCTGGCAGGACTTTGTCTGCTATCGCCAGGGTTGCCTCCGGTGTGACATCGCGCGGGGCCGGACCGGTGCCGCCGGTGGTGAGCACCAGGCAGCAGCCTGCGGTGTCCGCCAGTTCGCGCAGCGTGGCCTCAATCTGTGCCTGCTCATCGGGGATCAGCCGGATAACGGCTTGCCAGGGCGTGGCGAGTGCGTTGCCGAGCCAGTCCTTCAGAGCCGGGATGCCCTGATCTTCATAAACGCCCTGGGTGGCGCGGTCGCTGATGGTGACCAGGCCGATGAGCGCGGTCTTTTCGCTGTTCATTCCTGCTCCGGACTGTCTTCGTTGCTAGCCTTCTCATCGAGAATCGCCGCGCGCAACAGCTTGAACAGCAAACGGCTGCTCTTCGGCGGTTTGCCGGCCTCGGCTTCCCGGTGCGCGTTGCGTATCAGGGTGCGGATTTGCTGGATATCGGCGTGGGCGTATTCCATGGCAAGATCGCTCAAGGCTTCATTGCCGGCCAGCAGGCGATCGCGCCACTGCTCCACCAGGTGGAACTTGGCTGCCTGGGCGTGTGTGACATCGTTCCACTCGTCCAGCTTGGCCTGGATCGGTTCGGCATCCACCGTGCGCATCAGCTTGCCGATGTATTGCAACTGGCGGCGGCGTGCCTCGTGGCGGGTGAGGCGTTTTAATTCGGCGAGGGCGTCAGCCAGGTTTTCCGGCAGGCTCAGTTGCGCCAGCTTGTCCTTGTGCAGTCCCGCCAGTTCTTTGCCAATCCCCTGCAGGGCGTGCATTTCCTGTTTGCGTTGGGTCTTGCTGGGCACATCCGGCAGGCTGCCGGCATCGTTGGGTTCTAAATCCGTCATGTTTCGCAAATGGTGGCAAAATTGCTATGATAGCCGCTTTTCATTGAGCATTCAGCACGCTGTTGCTGAAACTTTCGAGGTGCGCGTGTCAGATTCCCGTTTTTCCTATTCCATCGAAACGCTGAGCCAGATCACTCGCGACATTTTGAACCAGGCCAGGCAATCCGGTGCCAGCGCCTGCGAGGCCGAGGTTTCCCTGGGCTTCGGCCAGAATGTCTCGGTGCGCCGCGGCGAAGTTGAAACCATCGAATACAGCCGCGACAAGGGCTTGGGTGTAAGCGTCTATTTCGGTCAGAAACGCGGCCACGCCAGCACCTCCGACCTTTCGCCGGAGGCAATCAGGGATACCGTCGCAGCAGCGGTGAGCATCGCCAGATACACCGCCAGCGACGAATTCGCCGGCCTTGCCGACGAAAAACTGCTGGCCAAAGAGATTCCCGACCTCAGTCTCTACCACCCGTGGGATTTATCGGTGGAGCGGGCGATCGATTTGGCAAAGGAGTGCGAAGCTGCCGCGTTTGCGGTGGACAAGCGCATCGATAATTCCGAGGGCGCTTCTGTTTCCACCCAGGAAGCATTGTTCATGTATGGCAACAGCCTGGGCTTTCTCGCCGGCTATCCGTCCTCGCGGCACAGCCTCAGCTGCGCGGTGATTGCCGAGGATGGCGGCATGCAGCGCGATTACTGGTACAGCTCGCGGCGCGACGCGGCCGACCTGGAAAGCGCCGAAACTGTCGGCCGCAAGGCCGGCGAGCGCACCGTGCGGCGACTGGGCGCGCGCAAGATCAAGACCACTGAATGCCCGGTGCTGTTCGAAGCGCCGATCGCATCCGGGTTGATCGGGCACCTGGTCGGCGCCGTCAGCGGCAGCAGCCTGTACCGCAAATCCTCTTTTCTGCTCGACAGCCTGGGCCAGCCGATTTTCGCCCCTTTCGTTCAGATCCGGGAATTGCCGCACATCCCCAAGGGGCTGGCCAGCAGCCCGTTCGACAGCGAAGGCGTCGCCACCCATGCGCGCGACCTGGTGAAGGATGGCGTGTTGCAGGGCTATTTCCTGGGCAGCTATTCGGCGCGTAAATTGGGCATGGCCTCCACCGGCAACGCCGGCGGCAACCACAATTTGATCCTCGAGAGCAGCGGACAGGATTTTGCCGGCCTGCTGAAAATGATGAATACCGGACTGGTGGTGACGGAGTTGCTCGGCCACGGCATCAACCCGGTGACCGGGGATTACTCCCGCGGCGCGGCCGGTTATTGGGTGGAAAACGGCGTAATTCAGTACCCGGTGGAGGAGGTCACCATTGCCGGCAACCTCAAGGACATGTTCAGGCACATCGTAGCGGTCGGCACCGATGTCCTGGTCCAGGGTTCGAAGCAGTGCGGCTCGGTGCTGGTCGAGAAGATGACTGTCGCGGGCGACTGAATGGCGATGGATTTCCGTCGTTGGGTGGGCATGGGGGGCGTACCCCCTCACGACAATCCCAGGGCGTATCTATGGGAACGCCGACTGCATTGGGTCATGATCGGGGTGGCCTTGCTGTCCATTCCGGCCTATTTGTTCGAGGCAGGCACCCTGCTGTTGGGGACCCCTGAGCGCTTGGGACTGACACTGGATTTGGTGATTTTGGCCGGATTCTCGATGGAGTTGCTATGGATGCTGTGGGTGACGCGCCAGCGCGCCCAGTATCTGATGAGCAACTGGCTTGACGCCCTGATCATTGTCGCTGCGGCCGCCAACCTCGTGGGATGGGGAGGCGGCTGGATAGCCCTGGCTCGGCTGTTGCGTGTGACCATGGTGCTGTTGTTTCTGATGCGCGTCATGGGCTCGCTGCGCAACCTGTTTTCTCCCTCGGCCTTGCCTTATGTGCTTGGCCTGGCGACGCTGACGCTGGCGGTTGCCGGCGCGGGTTTCTATTGGCTGGAGCCTACCGTGCACTCATATGGCGAAGGCTTGTGGCTCGCCTTTACCAGCGGCGCAACCGTGGGTTATGGCGATATCGTGCCGACCACCAGTGCGTCGCGGGTCTTTGCCGTTATTATGGTGCTGATCGGCTATGCAGTCATTTCCATGGTAACGGCGAGCATTGCGGCATTTTTCATCGGCGAGGACGAGAAGCGCATGCGCCATGAAATGCACCGCGATATCAAGGCGCTGCGCGATGAGTTGGCGCAGTTGCGGGCGGCATGGGAGGGGCGGGAGCGGCAGAAAAATGGAAACGATCCGGACCAGAGCTGAAATATACTTATCGTGGTAAAATTGCTGTTTTGCTTTTTTGAAAGAGCCCGTTATGTTCAGCGCAGACCAGACCATCGCAAAATTCGATCCCGAATTGTGGCAGGCGATGCAGGCGGAAACCCGCCGCCAGGAAGACCACATCGAGCTGATCGCTTCGGAAAACTACACCAGTCCGGCGGTGATGGAAGCGCAGGGCTCGGTGTTGACCAACAAATACGCCGAGGGCTATCCCGGCAAGCGTTATTACGGCGGTTGCGAGTACGTGGACGTGGCCGAGCAGCTGGCGATCGACCGCGTCAAGGCCCTGTTCGGCGCCGAATATGCCAACGTCCAGCCCCATTCCGGTTCCCAGGCCAACCAGGCGGTGTACATGGCTATGCTGCAGCCGGGCGACACCATACTCGGCATGTCGCTGGCCCACGGCGGCCACCTCACCCACGGCGCCTCGGTCAACCTGTCCGGCAAGCTGTTCAAGGCCGTCACCTACGGCCTGCATCCCGACACAGAGGAAATCGACTACGCCGAGGTGGAACGTCTGGCGCACGAGCACAAGCCCAAGATGATCGTGGCCGGTGCTTCCGCCTATTCCCTGATCATCGACTGGAAACGCTTCCGCAAGATCGCCGACAGCGTCGGCGCCTATCTGTTCGTCGACATGGCGCACTACGCCGGCCTGGTTGCCGCAGACGTGTACCCCAGCCCGGTGGGCATCGCCGATTTCGTCACCAGCACCACCCACAAGACTTTGCGCGGCCCGCGCGGCGGCATCATCCTGTCCTCCGCCCAGCACGAAAAGGCGCTCAATTCGGCGATTTTCCCCAACATCCAGGGCGGCCCGCTGATGCACGTGATCGCCGCCAAGGCGGTGGCGTTCAAGGAAGCGGCCACCAAGGAATTCAAGCTGTACCAGGAACAGGTGCTGGAAAACGCCATCGTCATGGCCAAGGTGCTGCAGGAGCGCGGTTTGCGCATCGTTTCCGGGCGCACCCAGTCGCATCTGTTCCTGGTCGACCTGCGTGCCAAGAACCTCACCGGCAAGGAAGCCGAGGCGGCACTGGGTCTCGCCCACATCACCGTCAACAAGAATGCGATCCCGAACGATCCGCAGAAGCCTTTCGTCACCAGCGGCATTCGTCTTGGCACACCGGCGATGACTACGCGCGGCTTCAAGGAGATCGAGGCGGAGCACCTCGCCAACCTGATCGCCGACGTGCTGGAGGCGCCTGCCGACGAGGCCGTGCTCAGCCGCGTGGCGAACGAGGTCAAGGCGATGTGCGCGAAATTTCCCGTGTACGGGAAATAGGCGAGAGGCACGAGGCGATGGGCAATAGGTGGTTGTCGCTACGCGGGTTTTTTTATCAGGCTAGAGGCGAGAGGCTATGGGCTATGGGCCGATGTCGCTGCGCGCTTTTCCTATTGCCAATCGCCTCTAGCCTCTGGCCTGAGAAAGAACAGGCAATGGGCAAGAGGCTAGGGGCTATAGGCCGTTGTTGCTACGCGCTTTTTCCATTGCCTATCGCCTCTCGCCTCTGGCCTGCTTCATCATGAAATGCCCTTTTTGTGGTGCTTTAGACACCCAGGTTATTGATTCCCGCGCTAACGAGGAAGGCGACAGCATTCGTCGGCGCCGGCGCTGTGCGTCCTGCGACAAGCGTTTCACTACCTACGAAACTGCCGAGCTGCGCATGCCGCAAGTGGTCAAGCAGAATGGCACCCGGGATGAATTCAACCGTGCCAAACTCCGCACCAGCTTCATGCGCGCCCTGCACAAGCGCCCGGTGCCGACCGAGTACGTGGACGAGGCGATCGAACGCATCGCGCAAAAAGTGTTGAGTCATGGCGAGCGCGAAATCCCGTCCCGCCAGATCGGCGAAATGGTGATGCACGAACTGCACCGGCTCGACAAGGTGGCCTATATCCGCTTTGCCTCGGTCTATCGCAGTTTCAAGGACGTGGATGATTTCCGGGATGTCATCCGGGATCTGGATAAATGAACCGCAGAGGCGCAGAGGCGCGGAGGACGACGCTGTTCGGGGGCGGCGCCAGGAACGCCTGTTACGGGGCTGGTTACAAACATGAATTTCTCTGCGTCTCCGCGCCTCTGCGGTGAAACAAATGTTCTCCACCGACGATCATAAGTTCATGGCCCAGGCGTTGCGCCTGGCCGAAAAGGGCTTGTACACCACCACGCCGAACCCCCGTGTCGGCTGCGTCATCGTGCGCGACGGCAAGGTGGTCGGATCGGGCTCGCATAAGCAGGCCGGCGAGCCGCATGCCGAGGTCCACGCGCTCAGGCAGGCGGGCGGGTCGGCACGGGGCGCGACGGCTTACGTGACGCTGGAGCCGTGCAGCCATCATGGCCGCACCCCGCCCTGCGCCGAGGCGCTGATTGCGGCGCAAGTGGCGCACGTGGTGGTGGCGATGGTGGACCCCAATCCGCAGGTGGCGGGAAATGGGCTGGCCCTGCTGCAACAGGCGGGAATCCGGACGGATATCGGCCTGCTGGAGAACGAGGCGCGCGAACTGAATGTCGGTTTCGTCTCTCGCATGACCTGCGGGCGCCCGTGGCTGCGGCTGAAGGTCGCCGCCAGCCTGGACGGCAAGACTGCGCTCAACAACGGTGTCAGCCAGTGGATCACCGGCCCCGACGCGCGACGCGACGCGCACCGCTTGCGCGCCCGCTCCTGCGCGGTGCTCACCGGCATCGGCACGGTGCTGGCAGACGATCCGATGCTCAACGTGCGCGATGTGGAAACCACGCGACAGCCGCTACGGGTGGTGGTGGACAGCGGCTTGAGGATGCCTCCCGCGGCGAAAATGCTGACCCAGGGGAAAACCCTGGTGCTTACCGCCAGCGCTGATCAGGCCAAGGCCGGGCAATTGCGGGCAGCCGGCGCGGAAGTGCTGGCGCTGCCGGGAGGGGATGGCCGGGTTGATCTCCTCCGGATGCTGGACGAGCTGGGCAAGCGCGGCCTCAATGAAATCACGGTTGAGGCCGGGCGCGGACTCAACGGAGCGCTGGTGCGGCAGGGCCTGGTGGACGAGTTTGTGATTTATCTTGCACCGCTGCTGCTGGGCGACCGGGCGCGTGGCATGTTCGACCTGCCGGAATTGGTTGCCATGGAGGGGCGGCGCGAACTGCGCATCGCCGACGTGGCGATGGTGGGGCGCGACCTGCGGGTCCGGGCGCTGCCGGTGGGATGATTGACCTAGTGTAGTGCTTTGTTCTGTTTGGAGCTTGAGCCGCAGAGCACTGCAAGCGGGTTTCCCTCACCCCAACCCTCCCTCATCCCAACCTTCTCCCGGAGGGAGAAGGAGCAAACGCAAGGGGCGCTTGTTAGATCGGAGGGGTTTTAAACTCCCTTCTCCTTTATGCCCTTTAGGGTGCCCCGGGAGAAGGGCTGGGGATGAGGGAGGTACGTCCAGTGATGCATATACCGCAATTTACGAAGCACTACACTAGATTTAAAGATTTTAACAAAGGAAAAATAATTGTTTACCGGAATTATTGAGGCAGTGGGCCGCATCACCAAGGTGGAACCGCGCGACCAGGGTGTGCGCCTGACGGTTGCCTCGGACAAGCTTGATTTCAGCGACGTGGCTATCGGCGACAGCATCGCCGCCAACGGCGTCTGCCTCACAGTGATTGCGCTCGCCGGCAAGGCCTACACCGTGGATGTGTCACAGGAAACCCTGAACTGCACCGTGGGTCTGGATGCCCCCGGCGAGGTCAATCTGGAAAAGGCGATGCGGATGTCCGACCGGCTCGGCGGGCACCTGGTCAGCGGCCATGTCGACGGCGTGGGCGAGGTGGCGAAGTTCGAGCCGGTCGGGGAAAGCCACCTGCTGCAGATACGCGCGCCCAAGGAGCTGGCGCGCTATATTGCAGCGAAAGGCTCGATGACCATCAACGGCGTCAGCCTGACCGTTAACGACATTTGTGATGGCGTGTTCAGCGTCAACCTCATCCCCCATACTCTGGAGGTGACCACCCTCAAGCACCTCAAGCCCGGTTCCAGGGTCAACCTGGAAGTGGATATGCTGGCGCGTTATGTCGATCGCCTGCTGCACCCGGAATGAATTTTAATAAAACCAGATTGTCCATTGGAATGCTCGTCCATGTAGGAGCGCCGCCCCCAGCGCGAATGCGACCACAAATCGCGGCGAGGGCGCCGCTCCCACAGCGGTGTTTTGGCTCTAATAATGGAATGGACGCCCACTACCCTAAACGGCATCAAAGTGCCAAAGTAGTGGTGCAGTAAAGCCCACCAAATAGAGAGGAGCGTCCATCATGA
>Ga0315268_10003426_pt1 | contig 17498 bp, 22 predicted proteins | sample C1_top_MG_FD_204535 | JGI IMG/M metagenome (GOLD analysis project Ga0315268, IMG submission 204535) | Sediment microbial communities from Yellowstone Lake, YNP, Wyoming, USA - C1_top | ecosystem: Environmental > Aquatic > Freshwater > Lake > Sediment | place: USA: Wyoming | collected 2017-08-01
AAATGTTGTTGCCAGCAGGATAACTTTTTTGCATCGCTTGCCATGGACGCTCCTCGCCTGGTGTTAGCGCGGGAGAGTCTGCGACGTTTGGGCAGCTTAGAATAGGTGGGGCGGCTGGACGCTTACGACTTCCGGGCCGTAATGCGCAAAGAAACGTTCAGTCTTATTCAGCCGCTCGGCGCTGATGCCTACGCGTGCGCCATGGCGAGCCACCAGCTTGCGGCCACCGAAGCGGCCAATGGCATAGCCAACATTGTCGCCGAGCACTGCCGCTGCCCATGCCGTCAGACCCACGAGCCAGATGTTGAGCTGGCCTTGTACGGCGAGGAACGACGCGGCAACCAGGAAGGTCTCGCCCGGCAACGGCAAGCCAAACGACTCGGCGAACAGCACGCCGAACAGCGCGCCATAGCCGTACTGAACGATGTAGGGATGAACCGTGGCAAGCAAGCTATTCATCCGGCCTCATCGTCGCTGTAAGCCGCCCCATCCACCTTGCCGCTGAACACCAGATACTGATAGCCGTTGTAGAACAGCATGATCGGTATCAGCGGTAGGATGCCGACCAGCATGAACAACTGGGTGCCGGAGGACGCAGCGGAAGCGCTCCACGTCAGTGCGGGGATGATGGCATAGGGATACAGGCTTACGACCAGACCGATGAACGACGCCGCGAACAGCAACAGCGCGCCGAAGAACGGCCAGTATTCATGCCGTTTGAGATAGGCCCATAGTGTCAGCAGCGCGGCGAAAATGGCCACACTGCCTGCTACTGCATACGGCAGCGATGTGCTGCCAGTCCAGCGGCTGGCAATATGGGCATTGTGCAGCGGCGTCAACGCCAGCACCAGCACACCTGTCGCCAGCGTTCCCAGCAGTAGCCAGAAACCGCGCCGATAGGCGCGATCCTGCATCTCGCCGGTGGATTTGAGGATCAGCCAGCCGGCTCCCATTAGCGCATAACCCAGCACCACACCCAATGCGGTCAGTAGAGTGAACGGTGTAAACCAGTGCCAGCCGTTACCTAGATAGTTGCCTGCGTGTGTCGGCCAGCCCTGAATCAGCGCGCCCAGTATCATACCCTGGCTGACAGCAGCACCCAGGCTGCCCACGCCAAAGGTCAGGTTCCACAAGCACTTGCGCGCGCTGGCATGGCCAAATTCGAATGCCACGCCGCGCATGATCAGCGCAAACAGCATCACCGTGACCGGGATATACAGGCCCTGCATCAATGCTGCGTATACTGGCGGAAACGCCCCGAACAGCACCCCACCCAGCAGCACCAGCCAGGTTTCGTTGGCGTCCCACACGCTGGAGAGACTTGCCATCATCAGGCCGCGGCGGTCTTCATCGCAGGCCGCCAGCGACAGAATGCCCACGCCCAGATCGAAGCCATCCAGAACCACATACAGCAACAGCGACAGCCCGGCTACACCGATCCAGAATGCCACCAGGAAATTTGGTATATCCATTACAGTATCCGTCCTTCAAATGCGCCTATCCTGCCAGGCGTGCGGCGTGGGTGGCGGTTCCAGCATCAGATCCGGGCCTTTATGCAACCAGCGCCGGGCAAAAATGAAGAACGCTATCGCCAGCACGATGTAGAGCAGCGTGTAGCCAGCCATGCTGAATATGACGCTGGACGCGGGTAGCTGCGACGCCCCCTCGCTGGTGCGCAGCAAACCATAGACCAGCCACGGCTGGCGCCCGACCTCGCGTACGGCCCAGCCCAGTTCCACCGCAATGTAACCCAGCGGCACCGCCCACAACTAGCCTTTGAGCAGCCACGGATGTGATTGCCAAGCCGCCTCCCGCCAGCTGTGGTGCCATGCATGCCACAGGCTGATTGCCATCAGCGCAAAGAAATAAAAACCGATCGCCACCATCAGCCGGAAGCTATAAAACAACAGCGGTAATGCGGGCGGGCGATCCTGTGGCGCAATATCACGCAGGCCCTTCACCTGGCCGTCCCAAGAGTTGGTTGCCAACAGGCTCAACACATTGGGTAGTTTAATCTCCCAGTCATTGCCCCCTTTTTCTGCGTTGGGCCATGCTGCAACTGCCCACGCCGCACCCCGGCCAACCGGATTGGTGTGCCAGTGACCTTCGATCGCAGCACCCTTGGCCGGCTGATAATTGAATACGGATTTCCCGGAACCGTCACCCAGATAAATTTGTAGCGGAGCGATAATTACGGCAGCGAATACCGCCATCTTGAAGCTCTTCATGAAAAATGCCGGATTGCGGTTTTTCAGGACATACCAGGCCGACACGCCGCCCACCACGAAGCAGCCGGTTTCCAGCGAAGCCACCCACATATGGCTTACGCCCCACACCATATCCGGATTGAACATGGCGGCCCAGAAATCGCTAACCACAAAGCGTCCGTTCACCACCGAGCCGCCCGCCGGAGTCTGCATCCAGGAATTTGCCATGACTATCCATAGCGCGGATAGGCTGGCGCCGGCCGCCACCATCAGCGTGGCGAAGAAATGCACAGCACGCGGCACGCGCTGCCAGCCCAGCAGCATGATGCTGAGAAAACCCGCCTCCAGCATGAACGCCATGGCGCCTTCAAAGCCCAGTGCCGCGCCAAAAAAATCCCCGGCAAAGCGTGAAAACTCCGCCCAGTTGGTGCCGAACTCAAATTCCAGCGGCAGTCCGGTGACGACCCCCACGCTAAAATTGAGCACAAACAATTTTGCCCAGAAGCGCGCATGCCGATAGTAATCCACATCGCCGGTTTTGAGCCAGAGTGCTTCTATCACCACCAGGAAAAACGACAGTCCGATGGTGAGAACCGGCCACAAAATATGAAATAGCGCAGTCAAGGCAAACTGAGCACGAGACAAGTCGGTAACGAGCGTGGTTGCCATGAAGGAGTCGAATAGCAATTACGAAGATGCTTTATAGTAGGCCGAAGACCCGATTGCAAACCCTAAGCTTACTTCGGGCGCAGGGCGTTATCTGAGTGATGGCTGGAAAAATGGTGCCCGGAGCCGGAGTCGAACCGGCACGCCGCTTTCGCAGCGAGGGATTTTAAGTCCCTTGTGTCTACCTATTCCACCATCCGGGCAAAGCGGAGAATAGATGGAGGCGGGGGTCGGAATCGAACCGGCGTACACGGCTTTGCAGGCCGCTGCATAACCACTCTGCCACCCCGCCTTGGCTATACACAACCTTGAGGGAACGCGAAAATCCGCGTGAGAAACTAAAAAGGGAAAACGAAGTGTTTAGCTTCGCTTTCCCTGCGATCTGGAGCGGGAAAGGAGTCTCGAACTCCCGACCTCAACCTTGGCAAGGTTGCGCTCTACCAACTGAGCTATTCCCGCGCAATCAAGAGCCGACATTTTATCCATTTCGGTGCGTATGTCAATCAATTCGAGGGCTTGCGGCTGACGGAATAGGCTTGCGCGATGTAATAGATCATCGAGGCCACCGTCAACACCGCCGCGAAGTAGATGAGCCAAGTGCCGATGTCGAGCGTATTCAGCGGGCCCAAGGGCTCGTTATACAGAAGCAGCAAAATGGCCACCATCTGCGAAGCGGTCTTAACCTTGCCGATAAGGGACACGGCGACGTTCTTACCCTTCCCCGCCCCTGCCATCCATTCGCGCAACGCGGAGATAGCGATTTCACGCCCGATGATAATAAGCGCGACGATGGCATCCACGCGGCCCAATTGCAGCAATAAGATCAAAGCCGCCGCCACCATTAATTTGTCGGCCACGGGATCGAGAAACGCGCCGAATGCCGACATTTGATTGAGCTTGCGCGCGAGATAGCCATCGAGCCAATCGGTGATCGCGGCCAGTAAAAAAATCGCGGCCGCAGCCATGTTGACCGAGCGATGCTCGAGCCAATCGTCCGGCAGATAGTAAAACAGCACGAATACCGGGATCAGCAGAATCCTGAGCCAAGTAAGCGCGTTGGGTAAATTGAATGGCATGTGTCAATGTAGCAGAGCGTAGATTTTTTCGGCTAACGCTCGGCTGATTCCCTCTACTTTTGCCAGCTCATCGACGCTGGCATTGCCGACCCCTTTGACGCCACCGAAGCGCGTGAGCAGCATTTGCCGCCGTTTCGACCCGATGCCTTCAATCTCATCCAGCACGGAGTGCGTACGGGACTTACCGCGCCGGGCGCGATGGCCGGTGATGGCGAAACGATGCGCTTCGTCGCGGATCTGTTGGATGAGATGCAAGCCGGGATGGTCCGGCGTCAATTGTATCGGTATTCTGGCATCGGCAAAAATCAATTCTTCCATGCCCACTTTACGCTCCGGGCCTTTCGCCACGCCCACGAGTTCGATTTCATTCAGCCCCAGCTCGGACAGCACTTCATGCGCGATGCCTACCTGCCCTTTGCCGCCGTCGATCAAAATCAAATCCGGCCGCTTGCCCTCTCCTGCGGCAATTTTTTGATAGCGCCGTGTGAGCGCTGCACGCATCGCGGCGTAATCGTCGCCGGGCGTAATGCCGCTGATATTGAAACGCCGGTACTCGCTGTGGCGCATGGCGGATTGCTCGTACACCACGCAGGAGGCGACCGTCGCCTCGCCCAGGGTGTGCGAAATATCGAAGCACTCGATGCGTTCTATTCCTTCCGGCAGCCCCAAGGCTTCAATCAAAACCGCCAAGCGCGCTTCTTGCGTTGCGTGTTGCGATAGGCGCTGCTCGATGGCAAGCAAGGCATTTTTCTCCGCCATATTCAGCCACACCCGGCGCTCGCCGCTCGGGCGCGTCACGATGCGCACCGGATGGCGCGCTTGCTCGGCGAGAATGCCGGCGAGGGCCTCCGCGTCCAATTCGACATTGAGCAGGATCAGCGGCGGGATCGGCTTATCGGCATAATGCTGGGTCAGAAAGGCTTCCAGAATGACCTCCGGCGCATGCCCCTCCGCATTTTGTGGAAATAAGCTTCTGTCGCCTAAGTGCCGGCCGCCGCGGATCATGGTGAGGTTGACGCATGTCAGGCCGTTTTTAGCGGCCAACGCCACCACATCGGCCTCGGTTTCACTGCCGCTTTCCACGAATTGTCTTTCCTGCACCTTGCGCAATGCTTGAATTTGATCGCGGTACAAGGCAGCGGCTTCGTATTGCTGCGCTTCTGCGGCGGCAATCATTTTGCGTTCCAGCCCCGCTAATAGTGTCTGTTCGTTGCCTGCGAGAAATTCTGCTGCCTGCCGTACATCTTCGTGATAGTGCTCGGGGGTAATGAGTTTCACGCACGGCGCGCTGCAGCGCTTGATTTGATGCAACAGGCACGGGCGCGAGCGATGGTTAAAAACGCTGTCTTCGCAGGTGCGCAGCCGAAATATTTTTTGCAGTAAATGAAGGCTGTCGCGCACCGCCATGGAATTAGGAAACGGCCCGAAATACTGATTTTTTGCCTGTTGCGCACCGCGATGGAAAGCGAGCCGAGGGTAGGCATGCCCGCTCAGGAGAATATACGGATAAGACTTATCGTCTCGGAACAGAATGTTGTACTTGGGATTGAGGCCCTTGATGAGATTGTTTTCGAGCAGCAACGCTTCGGCTTCGGAGCGGGTGACCGTGGTCTCGACCGCCGCTACCTGGGCGAGCATCAAGACAATGCGCGGCGCAAGCTGGGTCTTCTGAAAATAGGAGGAAACACGCTTTTTGAGATCGCGCGCCTTGCCGACATAGAGCACCTCGCGCGCGCCATTTAACATGCGATACACCCCCGGCTGGTGGGGCAAGCCGGCGAGTAACTCGGCTGGGTCAAACATTTAAAGTTAAAGTTTAACTATTTGATTGAATTATATTTAGTTGTCATCAAGTAGCTTGCCAGCGATAGCCCAATTCTCGTCCGGCAGTTCGTCGAACGCGATATAGGTGTATGACTTGGGCTTATGCGCGATGCGCTCCAGCGTGTCGGTAACTTCGGTGGCGATTTTTTGTTTTTGCTCGCGAGTAAGTGTCCCGGCAATGCGGATATTGACATAGGGCATGTTTATCCTCCTTCGAGATGATTGCGTATATGTTCGAACACCGCATGGAACATGTCGGGGGTGAGGCGGCGGGTCTGGGTATTATAGCGACTGCAATGATAGCTATCGAACAAGGTCAAGCCATTGGGCAGGCGATGTTCAGCGGCATGGCCAAACTTGTAATCGCCCTGCTTCAAACCCAAGGCCATCAGCACGGCTTTATGCGCGATCAGTCCTAAAGCCAGGATAGAAGCATCCTTATCTAAAACTTTAAGTTCATTAGATAAATACTTGTTACATATATTTATTTCATAATTTTCTGGCTTGTTTTCCGGGGGTAGGCATTTCACGGCATTGGTGATGCGGCAGCCGATAAGTGTCAGCCCATCGGCCGCGTGCTCCGAGCTTGCTTGGTTGCTGAAACCAAAACGATGCAGGGTGTCGTAGAGCAAGATGCCCGCATAGTCACCGGTAAAGGGGCGGCCGGTACGATTGGCGCCATGCATGCCCGGCGCCAGGCCGACAATCAGCAAACGCGGCGCCGCATCCCCAAACGGCGGCACCGGCTTAGCGAAGTAATCGGGATATTTAACCCTGACTTGCGTAAGAAAATGACTAAGGCGCGGACAATCGGTACACCCGGTGCTAAAAACGGTGTGTTCTAACTGCGGCATTGCTAGCGCTGCGCGCATGGATCGTTACCGGCCGCTAGCGGCAAATCGCCACTGCCTGGCCCGATGCCGCCCATGGCATGCACCGCTTCCACGTAATACGCATCCTCATGCAATTGCACCAGCGATGGCGGGTGTGGCCGGCCGTGCATGCGCGCTATCCGCGCCAGACTCACCGCCGGGAGAGCCCAGTGCAGGCCGGCGAGCAGAGTATGTGTGCTGGCGGGATCGTTGCACAGCAGCACCATATCGCATCCGGCTTCCAACGCGGCTTGCGCGCGCGTTACCGCATCGCCCCCGGCTTTTGCGCCTTCCATACTCAGATCATCGCTGAAAATGACGCCGTCGAATCCGAGTTCACCACGCAGGATATCCTTCAGCCATTTAGCCGAGAAACCCGCCGGTTTATCATCGACCTTGGGATAAATGACATGCGCGGGCATGATCGCGGGCAAGCCGAAATGCACCATTTGCCGGAACGGTTCGATATCGAACAGCTGCATATCGGCGTAGTCGCGTTCGTCCACGGGAATTGCCAAGTGCGAATCAGCGGCGATAAAGCCATGGCCGGGGAAATGCTTGCCAACGGCCGCCATGCCCGCTTCTTTCAGCCCCAGCATGAGATGATGCGCGAGCTCCGCCACGGCTTGCGGTTCACGGTGGAAAGCGCGGTCGCCGATGACTTGACTCGGGCCGTGATCCAAGTCGAGCACCGGAGTAAAACTAAAATCCACTCCGCAGGCGCGCAATTCGGCCGCCAGGACATAGCCGGTTTGATGCGCCAAGCGCCGCGCGGATTGCGGATGCTGGTCCCAAATCTCGCCTAAACGGCGCATCGGTGGAATGCGCGTGAAGCCTTCGCGGAAACGCTGTACCCGCCCGCCTTCGTGATCCACCGCGATCAATAGCGGCGGCTGGCGTGCAGTGTGGATGGCCTGAGTCAGCGCGATCAATTGCTGCGGCGATTCAAAATTGCGTTTAAACAGAATGACGCCGCCGACCAGCGGGTGGCGCAACAGTTCGCGCTCTTCCGCGTTCAACGTGGTGCCGCACAAATCGAGCATCACCGGGCCCAGTGTCATACGCTTTGCTCCAATACGACGAAGGCCGCGACCAATTCTTTTTCGTCGCTGATCGAGAGATGGCAGCGCGCAATGCCGCGCTGCTTCACCAAGACTTGTAATACCGGCTCGAAACCTAGCCCCGGCTTGCCTAAAGCGTCATGCGTGATGCGGATATTGGTCAAGCTTACCGCACCGCGCAAGCCGGTGCCGATAGCCTTGGCGAAAGCTTCTTTGGCGGCGAAGCGCTTGGCTAAAAAGCGCTCCGGAAAAGACGCGGCGGCATACTCGGGCAATTCGTCCGCAGTCAGCACATGGCGCGCGAAGCGCGGCCCATGGCGCGATAAAATTGCCGACACACGGCTCACTTCCACGATATCGGTACCGATGCCGTAGATCATAAGCCGCGCGCGGCAAGCATCAGCCGCTTCATCTCGCGCACCGCCGCTTCCCAGCCGGCGAACAGCGCATGCGCGACGATGGCATGGCCGATATTGAGTTCGCGTACTTCGGGAATAGCGGCGATACGCTGCACGTTGTGATAATGCAAGCCATGGCCGGCGTTGATTTGCAAGCCCAGTTTCTGGCCGTAAGCCGCGGCATCTTGAATGCGCGCAAGTTCGGCGTCTTGCGCTGCACCCGGTTCGAGGTTAGCATAGTGTCCGGTATGGATTTCCACCACCGGCGCGCCTGCCTCAGCCGATGCCCGCATCTGTTCACGGTCCGGCGCGATGAATAAGGAAACCCGAATCCCGGCTTGGCCGAGCACCGTGCAGGCATGCCGCACGCGTTCGAACTGACCGGCCACATCGAGCCCGCCTTCGGTGGTGAGTTCTTCGCGCCGCTCCGGCACCAAGCAAGCATCTTGCGGTTTGAGGCGGGTGGCGATGGCGAGCATTTCCTCGGTCACCGCCATTTCCAAATTCATGCGCGTTTGCAATGTCTGGCGCAGAATTTCCACGTCGGCATCTTGAATGTGGCGCCGATCTTCGCGCAGGTGCAGGGTAATCGCATCGGCGCCGGCGGATTCCGCCACCAGCGCCGCTTGCGCCGGGCTGGGGTAGCGCGTGCCGCGCGCTTGGCGCAGCGTGGCCACATGATCGATATTGACGCCGAGATAAATCACAGTTCTTGCAAGTCCTTGAGCAATTGCCGCGTTTGTAAATTTTCACTGCCCAACTGGTGGCTGATTAAATAGCGCATCAATTGCTTGGCTTGGACCAGCGTAGCGGAATCGGAATAATCGTCGCGCGCGATATCCAGCAGCGTTTTCCCGCGCAATTGTACACTGTTTTGCGCACTCGCCTGGCGTCCAGGGCCATGCGCCACATCGTAAAAATACGTGGTATCTGGCTCGATTGCGCGTGCGTTGCCGGCCTCATGTTCCAGCACCAGAGCGTAACCCAATTCTTGCATCAGGCGTTTCTCGAAGCGGCGCAAAGCCACGGCTTGCAGCGCGCCTTCCGCCAAATCTTTCAATGTTTGCTGGTATTGTGCAAAGAGTTGCGGGTGCGGATCGTCACGCGGCAGCAGCTTCAGCATCAATTCATTGAGATAGAAGCCGCACATCAGTGCCGGGCCCGCGAGCGGCCGTTGTCCGCCCTGCCATTCGGCATTTTTTAAAGTGCGCAATTCGTGCTTACCGAACCAGGAGAGGGTGAGCGGCTGAAACGCCATCAATAGGCCGCGCACCGCCGAGCGCGGCCGGCGCGCACCTTTGGCGATGAGCGCCACGCGCCCGAAATGCTGGGTCAGGGTTTCGACGATCAGACTGGTTTCGCGGTAAGCGTAGGTATGCAGAACAAACGCGGACTGGTTGTCTTGGGGTTTCTCAAGCGTCGCCATAGCCTAGGGATTTTACCGCGCGCTCGTCGTCAGCCCAACCGGATTTGATCTTGACCCAGACTTCCAAATAAACTTTGCTGCCGAATAGCGTTTCCATGTCTTTGCGCGCTTGGGTGGAGATTGCTTTCATTTTCTCGCCGCCCTTGCCGATCAGGATCGCCTTCTGCCCCGCCTTATCCACAATCACGCTAGCATGGATGCGGCGCAAATTTCCTTCTAGCGTAAATTGCTCGATCATCACACTGGTTTGATAGGGGACTTCCTCGCCCAGCAAACGGAAGATTTTTTCGCGGATGATTTCCGCCGCCAAGAAGCGTTCGCTGCGATCGGTGATGTTATCCGGATCGTACATCGGCGGCCCCTCCGGCAAGTACGCCCGGATCGCCTTGGGCAAGGCTTCGATTTTGCCGTGTTCGGCCGTTACCGGTACGATTTCGGCGAACGGGAATGCCTTGGCCATGCGCTCGATAAAGGGCAGGAGCTCGCTCTTTTCTTGTAGTGTGTCGATCTTGTTGATCACCAGAATCACCGGGCGCGAATCCGGCAAGAGTTTCATGACCCGCGCATCCCGCGGATCGAAATGACTGGCCTCGATCACAAACAACACCACATCGACATTGCTCAAGGTATCGGTGACGCTTTTGTTCATCACGCGGTTGAGCGCGCTTTTATGCTCCATCTGAAAGCCTGGGGTATCGACAAAGATAAATTGCGCCGCATCATCGGAATGAATACCGATGATGCGGTGCCGGGTGGTCTGGGGTTTCCTTGAGGTGATGCTGACCTTCTGCCCCACCAGCGCGTTGAGTAGAGTCGATTTGCCGACATTGGGCCGGCCGACGATGGCGATGAAGCCGGTGCGAAAGTCTGTGTTCACGGTTTTTCCTGAGCGCTGGCCAATGCGTAGGCCAGCTTGGCCGCTTCTTGCTCGGCTTTGCGCCGGCTCGCGCCCGCGCCGGGGGCACGGATGTCCAACTCGGGGATCACGCATTCCAACTTGAAATGCTGTTCGTGCGCCTCGCCTTCGGTGGCGACGATGAGGTATTGCGGTAAGGGCAACTTGCGGCTCTGCAAATATTCCTGGAGCTGGGTCTTCGGATCCTTGGAGAGTTTCTTCGGGTCGAGCTTGGTGATAATAGGCGCATATAAGGCATCAATCACGGCGCGTGTTGCATCGAAACTGCTATCGAGATAAATCGCGCCCAAGATCGCCTCCAGCGCATCGGCCAAAATCGAGGGGCGGCGAAAACCGCCGCTTTTCAGCTCGCCTTCGCCGAGAAATAAATAGTCGCCGAGCTGCATTTCTTGCGCGATTCCGGCCAGCGTTGGCTCTTTCACCAAATGCGCGCGCGCGCGGGAGAGATCGCCTTCGGTCAGCTTGGGAAAGTCGTGGAACAGCTTGGCGGAAATGGATAAGGACAGCACGCTGTCGCCGAGAAACTCCAAACGCTCGTTATGCGGTGTGCCGTAGCTGCGATGCGTCAGCGCCTGGCGCAGTAATGCCGGGTTCTGAAAGGTATAACCAAGTAGTTGGCTCAGGCGCCGTAAATCGGGATTCATTCGATCTTAGCGGGTTTTCCCGAACTGGCTGTGCTGGCCGAAAAATCCAGGCAAGCGCTGATATTAAAGAGCAGCGGAATTTTTTGCGAATATTCCATGGAAGCAACGTTTTGGCCATTGTCTTTGGAGAGATCGAGGTCCTTGCCGGTCACCGTGGTGATGTAATCGATGTTTGCGCGCCGATCGAATGAGTTGCGAATTTCGGTCGGGCTCATGGCGGGGAACGCCGGGTCTTGCGCCATCGTCGCCAGTACTTTTTTCACCGAAAAAAATTCGATGTAGGCAGGCGCCAGCTTAACCACCAGGAGCGTAATGGAAACGCCCAGGACAATGAGTACCAGGGTCCCGATAAACGACATGCCACGCTGATTTTTCATGAAGCGCTCTCCTATTCGATGGTTTTGCCGATACGTCTGAAATCGCTGAAGTTCATCCAAACAAAAAATGCCTTACCCACGATGTGATCGTTCGGCACGAAGCCCCAGTAGCGGCTATCAGTGCTGTCATCACGGTTGTCACCCATCATGAAGTAATGCCCCGGTGGTACGATGCAAACGAAACCACCGCCATTGTAATCGCAATTGCTGCGATACTGGAATGGGCGCACTTGCTCGATATGGACTGCCGGGTCGTCCGGTTGAATCAAGATGGAATGGCGATGCGCGCCTAATTGCTCGCGATACAGTTTAGTGCTGACCGTATTGAGCCCGGCCTTGGTGTAATCAAAGTCGCGCTCGTATTGCCAAGGCACTTCCTTGCCATTGATGAGCAGACGCTTATCCTGCGTGTATTCGACCTTATCTCCAGGCAAACCCACCACGCGTTTAATGTAATCGAGCGAAGGGTCGACCGGATAACGGAACACCATGACATCGCCGCGCTGCGGTTGATTGATGTCGAGTATTTTGATGTTCGCGACCGGCAGCCGGATACCCCAGGTATATTTGTTCACCAAGATGAAATCGCCGACTTTGAGCGTGGGAATCATCGAGCCGGAGGGGATGCGAAACGGCTCCACGATGAAGGAGCGTAAGGCGAACACGATCAGAATCACCGGGAAGAAGCTCTTGGCATATTCGATCAACAGCGGCTCTTTTTCCTCCGCGCCGCGATGCTTCTTGAAATAAACGATATCCAGCAGCCAAATGAAGCCGGTCACCAGCAAGGCGATCAGCAGAATAAGCGCGAAATCCATTGTAAAGTTTCCCATCTGATTATTTGTTGTCCACTTGCAATACAGCCAGGAAAGCCTCTTGTGGAATCTCCACGTTACCTACCTGCTTCATGCGTTTTTTGCCGGCTTTTTGCTTCTCCAGCAGTTTCTTCTTACGCGTGATGTCGCCGCCGTAACACTTGGCCAGCACATTCTTACGCATGGCTTTGACGTTTTCGCGCGCGATGATATTCGAGCCAATTGCGGCTTGGATCGCCACATCGAACATTTGACGCGGAATCAACTGGCGCATTTTCGCCGCCAAATCGCGGCCGCGCGCTTGTGAATTGGCCCGGTGCACAATGGTGGAGAGCGCATCGACTTTTTCGGCATTCACCAAGATATCGAGTTTGACCAGATCCGCTACCTGGAATGTTTTGAAATCATAATCGAGCGAGGCATAACCGCGCGATACCGATTTCAGCTTATCGAAAAAATCCATCACCACTTCGTTCATCGGCAGCTCATACGTCAACATTACTTGCCGCCCCATATATTGCATATTCTTTTGCACGCCGCGCTTGCCGGTGCAGAGCGTGATGACGTTGCCGACATATTCCTGCGGCGTCAAGATGGTGGCGCTGATAATGGGCTCGCGAATTTCGGCGATCTTCGCCGGATCGGGCAGCCTGGAGGGATTTTCAATTTCCAGTACGCTGCCGTCGCGCATCAGCACTTGATACACCACCGTCGGCGCGGTGGTGATGAGATTCATGTTGTACTCGCGCTCCAACCGCTCCTGCACGATATCCATGTGCAGCAAGCCCAGAAAGCCGCAGCGGAAGCCGAAGCCCAGCGCCTGCGAGGTTTCGGGTTCGTAATGCAGCGAGGAATCATTGAGCTTGAGCTTTTCCAAGGCATCGCGCAGCGCTTCGTATTCGTGCGAATCGATGGGATACAGCCCGGCGAATACTTGCGGTTTGATTTCCTTGAAACCCGGCAGCGCTTCGGCAGCGGGTTTATCGGCACGCGTGAGGGTGTCGCCCACTTGGGCGCTTTTCAGTTCCTTAATCCCGGCGATGACGAACCCGACGTCACCCGCGCCGAGCTGCTTGCGCTGCACCGATTTTGGCGTGAACACACCGACTTGTTCGCACGGATAGGTCATGCCGTTGGCCATGAGCAAAATCTTGTCCTTGGGTCGCAGCACGCCGTCCACCACGCGCACCAGCATCACCACCCCCACATAGTTGTCGAACCAGGAATCGATGATCAAGGCCTTGAGCGGCGCGTCCGGATTGCCTTTGGGCGCCGGGATTTTCGCAATCACCATTTCCAGGATGTCGTCGATACCGACACCTGTCTTGGCGCTGGCGTGAACGGCATCCGTGGCATCGATGCCGATAATATCCTCGATTTCTTGGATCACGCTTTCCGGATCGGCCGAGGGCAGATCGATTTTATTCAGCACCGGCACGACTTCCACGCCCTGCTCGATGGCGGTGTAGCAATTGGCGACGGTCTGCGCTTCCACGCCTTGCGAGGCATCCACCACCAGCAAAGCGCCTTCGCACGCGGCGAGCGAGCGTGAGACTTCATAAGAAAAATCCACATGGCCCGGGGTGTCGATCAAATTCAGCGCATAGGCTTGGCCGTCGCGCGCCACATAGCGCAAGGCCGCGGTCTGCGCCTTGATGGTGATGCCGCGCTCTTTTTCTAGATCCATGGAATCGAGCACCTGCTCTTGCATCTCGCGGTCGGACAAGCCGCCGCAGCGTTGGATAAAGCGATCGGCGAGCGTGGATTTGCCGTGGTCGATATGGGCGATGATCGAAAAATTACGGATGAACTGCTGCATGGCGTACCAGCAAAAAAGGGCACGCTAGGTGCCCTTTGGCATGTTGAAAAGAGCGCGCATTTTAGCCGATTTTCTCTAAAAAATCATTCACTTTTCACCGCCGGACGCGTGTCCAGAAAGGTTTTCAAGGCAGGGAAGTCGAGGTGATGGCGGCAAATTTCCTGGCCATTCCCCAATAACACCGGCACGATGGTGCCATAGAGCATTACCAGACGCGGATTCTCGTCGATATCCACAAAATTGAAAGTAAACGCGTAAGGTTGTTGCAGCCCTTCCAGCGCCGCCACCATTTCTTGGCATAAATGGCAATCCGTGCGGCCATACACTGTCAACTTGAACCGGGGTGTCCGCATGCGCTAGCTATAAACGGCGCAAAATAACCGGCTGCACGCTGTTCCCTAATAGAATGGGCAGAGAAAGCTTGATCGCGAACGCGCTGCCTATCAAACCGGCAAGCCCGCCCAAACCGGCATAAAGATCGCGCATCTCGTCATGCGCGGCAAAATGTAATCCGAGCGCCGCCCCCGCAATCAAAGCGGCTAAGGGAAGCAAGTAAGCCACCAGCGAACTTTTGAGGAAGGCGCCCTCTTCCAGCCCGACCACTACCCGCTCGCCGACTTGCGCCGCAATCGGGTTATTCACCCGCAAGGCCTTGGGTTGTTGGCTGAACAGGCGCGTCAACACCGCCGTGCTGCAACCTTGGCTTGCGCAACGATTGCCGCCGCAACCGCCATCGGCTTGTGTTTCGACGAAGGTGGCGCCGTTTTCGACTTTCACCACAATGGCTTCGGATTCCAACATGGCTATTTTCTAAAGCTCACCGAATCGCCGATTTGCATCACCGTGGCCGACGGCACTTCGCCCAGCACCTTGACTTGATAGTCCGCCACCTTGCGCGTATACACATGCATGGCGCCCTGGTGCGATAGTCCGGGCGTGGTTTTGTCCGAAGCCGGTTCGATAAACACCGAAGCCGCGGCCAGCCCATCGGAGAAGACGATGTGATTCACCGGCACGTTCGTGCCCGGTAACACCCGTTTTACCGCCATGATTTTTTCGAAGCCCGGCGGCGTGGGGCCGATTTTCCAGCCGGCATCGATGGGAAGCGGCTGCGTATTGCCCTCGCCTGTCGATTGCACCAGCTTCTTGCCGCGCAACACCGGCCGCACTTGCTTGCGATCTATCGGCATGCCGATTTTAATGTCGGTAAAGGCGAATTGATCAACGAGGCCCTGTTTGCCGTTCCAGGTGCTGGCTTTGAGCAGCAAGCCGGTTTTAGTGTCGGCCCACAGATGGTGCCCATAACGGTATTCGTCTTTAGGCGTCAGCAAAATAACTTGGCAATCACGGCCGGCGACGCGTTCTTGGCCGCCCAGTTTCACCTCGTAATATTCCTTTAAATCGGCGATTTGTTGCGGCAACAGCGCCGGAAAGGATTTTTTCACCCGGTGCTTGTCCACCACTACCGTTTTGTTGTCGGGCAGGAAGCAATACACTTCGTCATTGTCGCGGTAAATCTGGCGCGGGCTGCCGTCGAGCGCAACCAGTTTTTCATGCTCACCGTTCGCGTCCGTCAAATGCGTAATGCGTGAAGATTCCACCTGATGCCCATGCTGATAGATGAAATTACCGCTGTAATTCAATTGATGCGCAGCGTTTGCCATGTGCTGCAGCCAAACCAGGGGATCATCTTGGGCATCAGCGGCATAGGTACTCGCCGCGACGAAAAGCAACAGCCAGGCAAACAAAGCCTGTTTCATCAGTTGCCTGCCTGCTCTTCGGACACCATGCGCACATAAGCGGGAATGCCTTCCATGGCGTAGGCCGGGGAGAATTCTTGATGGGCGAGAAGATAAGGGTTGGAGGCCGCTTTGGAAAACTTCACCCGATTGGGCATTTGTGCGCTCGCTATTTGCATTGGGGGGTTTTTGTCCGTTGTAGCCTGCGCCACTTGCGATGCTGAAGCCGGTGCCAGCGCGAGTGATGCGGGTGCCGCGCGTTGATTCAACTGCACCATTTGCCATGCCAGCACGCCGACCAAGCTCAGCGCGGCCATCGACGCGGCGATAGGCAGTGCGAAGCGCGGCGCGGGTGGCGTCGACTGGTGCTGTTGCGGTGCCAATACGGTGGGTTCGCTGGCCAGCTGCCGCGCTACTTTAGCGCTAAAATCGGCAGATACTTGCGGGGCTTTGCGCAAGGCATCACCCACCAGGTGAAACATATTCCAGGTTTGGCGAAATTGATCGTTGCTTTTCAGCGCGCGAATCAGGCGCACCGCTTCCGCTTCCGTCAATTCACCATCGATGAGGGCAGAGAGTTGTTCGCTCATGATTACCACCTCCGGTCTTTGCTGGTTTCCAACAAGGGACGTAATTTATCGGCTACCGCCTCGCGCGCGCGAAAAATGCGCGAGCGCACGGTGCCGATCGGACAATTCATTGCCTGAGCAATGTCTTCGTAGCTCAATCCTTCGATTTCGCGCAAGGTCAGCGCGGTACGCAGCTCTTCGGGCAAACTGTCCACCGCTTCATTCACGGTGCGTCCGATTTCTTTCGTCAGCATCGACGCTTCCGGCGTATTGAGGTCGCGCAGCGAATCGGCGTCATCGAAGGTTTCGGCTTCTTCGGCATCGAACCCGGTGCTGGTCGGTGCGCGCCGGCCTTGGGATACCAGAAAGTTTTTCGCGGTGTTGATGCCGATGCGGTAGAGCCAGGTATAGAACGCGCTGTCGCCGCGAAACGAAGGCAGTGCGCGGTAGGCTTTGATAAAAGCTTCTTGCGCGACGTCCTCGACCTCTGCCGGATCGCGGATAAAGCGTGATAGCAAGCGCGCCAGCTTACGCTGGTATTTCACGACCAAGAGCTCGAACGCGTGCTTATCGCCACTTTGCGCGCGCTCGACCAAAACCTGGTCGATCTGGCGTTCGCCCAAAAGGGGTTCACCCATGCGGGGCCGATCCGTAAGGTTGGTTTGCGGAGCAATCGCTCCAACGGGTATGTCGTTCAAAAGGCCCAAAGTATACCGTCTAAGTGAAAAAATCGGGAAAGGGAATGGCTCTTACATACGGAAGACAGGCCGCCGCGCCGAGAGTTCACTTAGATTCAGTCTTAATCAGCGTGTTATTATTTACCGGGAATTTCACGGTGCTAAACCATGCGCTATTCATTTGATGTGCTGATCGTAGGCAGCGGCCTGGCCGGCCTGAGCACTGCCCTGCACCTGGCCGAACAGTGCCGGATAGGCATTATCACCAAGCGCAAGCTGCTCGACGGCGCCAGCGATTGGGCTCAAGGCGGCATTGCCGCGGTGCTGGCTTCCGCCGACTCCGTGGATGCGCATATTCAGGACACCCTGCGCGCCGGCGCCGGTCTCTGCGACGAGGCGGTGACGCGCCATG
>Ga0315268_10003427_pt1 | contig 17496 bp, 11 predicted proteins | sample C1_top_MG_FD_204535 | JGI IMG/M metagenome (GOLD analysis project Ga0315268, IMG submission 204535) | Sediment microbial communities from Yellowstone Lake, YNP, Wyoming, USA - C1_top | ecosystem: Environmental > Aquatic > Freshwater > Lake > Sediment | place: USA: Wyoming | collected 2017-08-01
CCCGCGCCGCCGGAAGTAGCGCTCAACCGATCCCGACCTCATAATGCACGGCAGTCTCGGCAGGGTGGATCAAGCTGGTGAGAAGTAGTGGATCAAGCTCGTGAAAAGTGACAATGCAACCCCTTGTGCGTCCGACGCCGATGCCGACAGCACTGCCAGCACGGCGATCATACCGATCTGGTGTCGAGTGGACATGCACGCTCTCCCTGAATGAGTGTTCGCTCCCCGGACTTCATGAAGTATCTCCGGACAGCTGGGTCAGATAATGCCTGAGGCGTCCACATGGCGCAAGGCGCGGAATGGTGTGGCACGGAATGGTGGGCGCGCAGTGGTCTGCGCGGAACGGTCAGAGAGGAGGGTGCGCGCGGCGACAGGGGCGATCTCGCGAGGACGGAATGGGACTCTGCGTCGCTACAAGGCGAGCACACTCCTCCCCCACAGCACATGCACGAGCGTGGTAACAGCCCCCAGAATCACGACGGCCACCGTGAGGGCGCGCCTGCGCCGGAGTCGCTTCCGACTCGCCCACACGATGGCCCCCGTCATGACACCAAGGGCGACCCCGAACCACGATGGGGACGCATGCCACAGTTCGCCCGGTCCGCCCCACACCACGCTCGCCAAGCCAGGCAACAGCGCACCGTGATGCTCAGCGACAGACCAGAAGTAGGCGGATGGAACCGCCCACCACCAGAGCACGCCAACGCCGAACGCGCCCTTCGTCACGCGCCGTCGAATCGGCTGGACGTCGTCGAGCGTTTCGGCGGACCGCGATGACGGCGCCGTCGTCGTGCTCGATCAGCGGGGTTTGGCGAGCGCCTTCGCCAGCGCCGCGTCATCGCCCACGCTCTGCACGCAGCGCAGGATCGCCGCATCGATCGAACTCTTGACCAAGCCCATGAGCCCGATCATCGCCTGGTCGCGCGCGTCATTGCCCGAATACACGTTGGAATAGATGACGTCCCCTGTCTTGGCGTTGACGAAATCGGCCTTCATCTGGATCGTCGCGCTCGCGCCGACTTTGACAAAGCCGGCGTTTCGCGCCGCACTCATACTGAGGAACGTCAAGTTGACTTTGACGTCGCCAGTCGCCGTTTCGCTCCACCGCTGCTTCGATGCGGCGAACTCCGCTTTCAGGCCCTCAAAGAGCGCGTCTGCCATCGGCCGCTCTTCGGTGAGGTTGTACGTGTGAACCCCCTGCTGGAACGAGGCGAGCTTCGTCGGGTCGGGCCGCTTGTCGGAGAACTCGCCCCGATAGAACACCGCGCCGGGCGTCACCATCGCGAGTGCCTGCCCACTGCGGATTCCTGCGCCATAGTCCGGACGCAACGCGACATTCACGTTGTGCACGCAGCCCACGGCGGCCAGCGACATCGCAACTATCACATGCTTCAACGACATGATCATTCCTCCGTTGGTGTTCCTTCCAAGGCTCAAGATCCGACGGAACCGGATTGTCCCGAAGTCGGTCACATTCGCGACAGGCGTCAGAACTGCACTCCCACGCGGAGTTCCGGCCGGCGGCTTGTCGATCGGACATCCTGCGCTCGCGGCGTCAACCGGAGATCGAAAACCAATCGTCCGTTCTGGAAGACTCGCTTTTCGTCGACCTGCGTTCCGCCGATCACCGCACCAATGAGCGCCCCCCCGGCGGTAAGCCCCGCGATGATGCTGGTGGCGTTGTCCTTGAGCTTGCGAGTCGGATCCGCCGCGACGCTCGCCACGGCACTCACCCCCGCGAGGACCATCAGCCCGCCGCCGACAAGCGCACCTTGCCCCGCGTGCGTCTTGATGCGGGTCGCATACTCCACCTGGGACAGCGCGAACGACTTTCGTTCACCCGAGCCTCGTACGGCGAAGGAGAGCGAGTCGGGTCCGAATACGAGGTCGGTCGCGTGAAAGCGCTCCCCACCCGCAATCACGGTGCCGCGCCCGTACGTACGCATCTGTGACGTCGACGTGGACTGAGCCGATGCCGCTGCAGCTACCATCGCAGACAGAGCACACACCGCAACCAATCTGGGCAACCGTTCGTGGATCTCCATGTGATGGCCACCTCGTTGACGAGAGGCGACAGTAGCCCGCACAAGAGAGCGTGTCAAGAGAGACGGGATAGCTGGTATGAAGCGAACGGGATGTACGGTGCGGAAACAGGCACCTGACTGCCCGAGGCAGTCAGGTGCCTGTTCGCATCGCGCTCATCGTCTTGGACAGGCGGCGCTCACTCGAGAGTCCGGCAGCTACCGCCAGGAGGCCGCGATGCCGAGGTGCACCAGCGACGCACCCAGCTTGAAAGCGACGGTTGTGCCATTGAACTTCGCGTCGCCCTTCGAGGCATACAGATAGTCCGCGTAGGGCGTCAACGAGAAACTGCGGCCCAAGTGGATGTCATAGCCGGCGCCGACGATGGCGCCAGCGCTCGACGTCTCCACCTTGTCGTGGCCATCCTCAGCCGAGAGGCCACCGAAACCGACGCCGCCCTTCACGAACAGGCCGCTCGCCGGATTCGGATACAGCTGAGCCACGAAGTTGATCCAACTGACGGTGCCGGTAGTCCCGTCATCGTACGACTTGCTCCAGCCGTTGATCTCACCGCTGAGCACAACGCCCGGACGGATGGCGCCGCCGAAGCGGAGCATGATCGCGGTGCCGTTTTCGCTGCTGTTGCTGCATCCATCGCACGTCAGCTTCAGCGAACCGCTGCCGAGCCCGACGGCGGCGTGGAAGCCCTTGTGCCCGGCACCCGCCTGGCCAGACGCGCTGACAACCGGCGCCGCTACCAGCAGGCATGCTACCACCGCCATGCACGAACGACTCACGTCAACCTCCGTTGAGGATTGTCTGGACTGCTGGTTCGGGGAGCATCACACGCGTCTCTCCGCGCGATGGATGATCGCGAACGCATCATCGACAAGGCGCCGGCACAAACGTAAATGCGCGGTGCGCGGGGAGTATGGCGCGACGCGTCACGCCGCGCCACCAGCCTTGGTGCGGTCTGTGTGTGGTCCGGTGGGGTCTTTGTCGGTTTTGCGCCCGCCGGGGGCCCGCTACCGGCACCGCGGATACGCGGGATCGTTGCCCGCGATCGCCGGCCGCGTCCGGCGCGTCGCGACCGCCATCATGATGTCGTGGACAAAGCGACTGGCGCGTGCCATGTGCTCGTAATCGGCGTACCGCGGCTCGTCCGTCGGCTGGTGGTAGTCGGGCGAGTAGCCGGTGGAGAAGTACGTGACCGGCACGTTGTGCATCACGTAGTTCACCTGGTCGCTGCGGCAGAAGCGGTTCATCGGGTTGGCCGTGACGTCCCACGACTTGTCGATCGCCATCACCTCGCCGCGCACGGCATTGACGCTGTCGATCACGTCGCCGAACTCGCGCGACAGCCGGCGCGCGCCGAGCGTCTGGATGCTCGCCGGACCGCCGAACTTCACCTGGTCGACGCGCCCCTTCGCCAGCATGTCGATGTTGTGCGCGGCGACGACGTCCTGGAGCGGCACCGTCGGGTGGTCGACGAACCACTTGGAGCCGAGCATCCCCGCCTCCTCGCCCTCATGCGAGACGAAGATGATGGAGCGCGCCGGCTGCTCGGCGGCGAATTGCTCGGCGATCTCGAGCAGGGCCACGGTGCCCGACCCGTCATCGTCCGCGCCATTCATGATCGTGTCGACCCGCGCCGGGCGGATCTTGCGCGCGCGGGCAATCAGCGAGTCGATGCGATGCTGCTGGTCGGCGGTGGGACGGCAGACGGGATCGTTGCCGCCCTGGCGGCGCGTCACCGTGTTGACGGCGCGCAGCGAGTCGTGGTCCACCGGCGCCGTGGCGCCGAGGTGATCGTTGTGCGCGCCGAGCAGCACGTACTCCGCGGCGAGCGACGGATCGGCGCCGGGTTTGATGGCGACCACGTTGCGCGCCGGCGTTGCCGAGAGTTTCCAGTCCTGGCTCCAGCGTGCCGTCACGGGTTGGCCCATGTCACCGACCCGCAACTGGTCGGCGCTCTTGCCGAACAGCTTCACCGCGGCCGCACGCGTGATCGTCGCGGCGGCGAGAGCGGTCGGCGCGTCGGGCGCGGGCTGCATGGCGCCTCGAATCGACCATGCCGCGCTGGCCGTGGCCGCCGGAATCGCGTCGGCCCCGATGAGCAGCATCGCCACCGCGCCCGCGGCCTGCGCGCGGCCATCGCGCGCCATCCCCGCGCCGCCGCGCGACGAAGCGCGCGGCGTGGTCGCCTCGACCAACGCGGCCGCCTGCGCCCCGAACTTGTCGGGCACCGAATCGCAGCGCAGCACCACCGGCGTCGGCCGGACGGCCGCGGGCGGCGCCACGAAGACGGCGACCTTGCCGCGAATCAGCGCCACGTCGAGCGCCACGGTGGTGTCGCCCCAGCGTCCGGCAAAGACCGTTCCGACGCCGGCAAAGGCGACCTTGCCGGCAATGCCGCCCGCCACGCTGGCCGCCACCGGCACCCATTCGCCGCTGCGCGCGAGTGACGCGCCGCCCACCTGCAGCATCGACGCCGTGCTGTCGAAGCCCAGCGGCCCGAACGATAGGACCTGAAAATAGGTGCCATCGTCGCCCGCCGGCTTGAGCCCCAGGCGCTTGAACTCGCGAGCAATGTAGTCGGTGCCCTTGAAGTTCCCCCGCTCGCCGATGCGGCGCCCCTGCATGGAATCGTCGGAAAAACCGTACAGCCGGGTGCGCAGGTCGTTGGCCGTGATGGCGCTCACCGTGGGACGCGGCGCCCACGTGGCCGAGCCTTCGTCGGGCCAGACCACTTTGGAGGCGGCGGGTTTCGACTGCGCGGACAGCGCGCCAGCGGAGAGGGCGATGGCACCGGCGAGGCGGGCAAGGCGGAACGGACGCAGCACGTGATCTCCTCGTGGATCGCTTGAAAGGCCCGGGCAGCAAGGCCGAGCCGCGGGACAGCCAATCTACGGCGAAGGGCGAACGGGCGTTCAACTCGCGTCGCGCACGGGCGCCAGCACACGCGCGCCACCTGCACAAGCGCCACCTTGTCTGCCGGCCGGTCGCGGGCATACAATCGAGCATCCCGCGCGTCGAGGCTTCCGTGCGCCGTCTGCTCGCCCTGTTCGTTCTCGCGGCGCTCGCGCCGCGCATCACGCCGGCCCAAGAGTCATCTCGCACGGCGACCGCGCTGCCCGCCTCGGCGGCGCTGGCACCGGCCGCGCCCGATCCGCGCGCCCCGCTCTTCGTGAGCGTCGCGTGGCTGGCGCAGCACCTGCGCGATCCCGACCTCGTGCTGCTGCACGTCGGCGACGCCGCGGAGTATCCGGCGGCGCATCTTCCGCGCGCGCGGCTGGCGAGCGTGGGCGACGTCTCGGTGGGCGATCGCAATGGCCCGGGACTCGCCATCGAAATGCCGAGCCCCGATTCGCTGCGCGCGCGCCTCGCGGCGCTCGGCATCTCCGACCGCTCGCGCATCGTGGTCTACTACGCCAGGGACATGGTGTATCCGTCCACGCGCATCCTGCTGACGCTCGCGTACGCGGGCCTCGGCGACCGCGCATCGCTGCTCGACGGCGGCATGGGCGCGTGGATCGCGGGCGGCCAGGCGACGACCGGCGAAGTACCCGAGGCGAAGCCCGGCACGCTCGCGCCGCTGCGCATCCGCAACTTCGTCGTCGACGCCGCCGACGTGCAGGCGATGATCGGCACGCCTGGCGTGTCGGTGGTCGACGCGCGCGATACCGCGTTCTACGGGGGATCGCGCCGCGGGGGGAGCGCGCAGGCGCCTCACCGCGCGGGACACATTCCCGGCGCGCGCAACGTGTCGTGGTCGGCGCTGGTCGACGACGCGCTGCGCATTCGGCCGAGCGCCGCCATGGCCGACGCCTTCGCCGCGGCTGGCGTCGGCGCCAAGGATGTCGTGATCGGCTATTGCCATACCGGGCAGCAGGCCACGGCGATGCTCCTCGCCGCCCGCGCGCTCGGGCATCCAATTCTGCTCTATGACGGTTCGTTCCAGGATTGGTCGGCGCGCACGGCGTTGCCGGTGGAGGTCACGGCGCCGGCGAAGAAGCCCGAGCCTGCAACGGCGACCGAGGGCGTGGAATCCGGATTCGGATTCCACGCCCTCAATCGTTACTTGAGCTTCGCCATCTCCAGCCGCGCCCCCTTGTCGTCCTGCACGCCCAAGTAGACGACGCCGGCGCCGAAACCGGAAATCACGCGGCCGAACGGCAACTTCACGCGATCCACGAGTTCGCCCTTGCCGTTGATCACGTCGTAAATCGGGCCGGCGTCACTCGGCGCGGTCGTCCGGATCCACAAGTTGCCGTCGTTGTCGGCGCGGGCCGCGCCTTGCCGGAACACCGGCCGGTAATCGGGGAGTTCCTTGCGGTCGACCAGGTTGATGGCCGGCGTGTTGATCTGCTGCACGCCAGCCTGCGGCCGCGCCGCGCCCGGCCCGTCGGTGCGCACCTCGAGCCGCATGCCCCCGCCGCCGGCCGCACCGCCCATCATCGCGTTCGCGGTGGCCATGCCGCTCTGCATCGTGCGGGCCATGGCCGCGCGCTGCTTCTCGAGTTCCACCTTCACGGAGTCGATGTACTTCTGCTTGCCGTCATCGTCGATGCGCTCCCAGTTGAACGGAATCTTCGGCGTCGCCGTCCACGTGCCGCTCGTCTCCAGCCAGTCGACGTGGTAGTCCTTGCCGCGCACCACCGCCACGCGCCCGTCGGGCATGAGCGCCCAGTCGTCGATCACCGGCATGGGGTTGGTCAGCACGCCGGGGCGCATGGAGCCCTTGTCGTCCTGCGTCATGCTCAGGGTGATCTTGGGGATCTTGAAGTACGCCGCCGTGTCGAGCGCGCGCGTGGCGAGATCCACGCGCAAGATCGGCGCGGTGTCGGCCAGCACGGGCATGCGGAAGGGTTGCCCCGGCTGGGCCTGCCCCATCATGCCGGCCATGTTCGGTTGCACCTGGCCACGATAGACGATGCGCCCCTTCGGATCCAGCCCCGGCGTCCCGAACGGACCGCCAATCATGAACATGGCATCCGCGGGGCGCGGCACGGCCATCACGCGCGCCACCTCGCCCTTGCCGTCGATCACCAGCATCGACAGCGACTGCGGATCGATGAACAAGGACGAATCGCCCCGGTACGTCATCAGGCCGGCCATCCGGCTGCTGTACCCGTTGGCGGTCGCCGGCGTGGTATCGGCGATCGTCGTCTTCAGCTTGAACTCGGCGTCGAGCACCACCAGCTGCCGCCGCACGAGGTCGTTGACGATGACCCCGCCTCCGGGCAGCGGGCGCACCGCCGTCACCGCGCCCAGAAGATCGGGCGGGGACACCACGGTGATCGGGCCGATCGAGCGCACTGGCGGTAAAGCCTGCTGCGCAGCGAGTGGCGCGGCGAGGCGCGGCGCGGCCACGACTGTCGCCAGCGCGACGCAAGCGGTCGCGAGCACCAGTGGCGAAAGGCGAACACGAAGTCGGGTACGCATGGGAGAATCCCAGTCTGAAGTGTTGATTAGCGGGAAATCATGACCTGCTGCACCTGCACGCCACCACCGCCGCCCATGAACATGAACGGACCGCCCGCCGTGCCGCCCACCGTGGCCGACCGGATGGACTGCAAGTACCACGGGTCGAGGTGCGCAGCGACGAGCGCCGGCAGTTTTCGCCGCTGCTCCGCCGTCAGGATGTTCTTCACGCGGGGCGCCACTTTCATCAGGACGTCCACCGACGCCTCGCGCGTCTTCTTGTACCTGGCGTACGCCTCGTCGCGGCTGTAGGTGTCGGTCAGCCCGGCGAGTTCCTTGATGACGGGCGCCCACAGCCGGTTGAGCTGAATGAGGTACGCCCGGTTGATCGTCGCCAGGCTGTCGCCCTGCGCCGTCGTCAGGTGCAGGCTGTCGGTCTGGCGGAGGATCATCGCCATCGGGTTGGTCACCACGCCGCCCGCACCGTACATCATGTTCAGCATCGACTCGCTCGCCTTCTGTCCCGGCAGCCGGCGGCCGCGATCGAGCTGCTGCGTCAGCAACTGCCGCTCGCGCGCCGGCCCGAGGTCGAACCGCATCATCGCCGTCACCGTCACGGGTTGACGCACCGCGGTCTGCGACGGCTTGGTGGACCCGAACCGCTGGTTCACCTCGTACGTGTAGCGCTGCGTGAGCGGGTTGAACCCGCGCACGTACAGCAGGGTCGCGTCGGGCTGCACCGTCTGGCCCCAGCCGCGCAGGTTGTTCTCGCCATGCAGCAGCAGGTCGGCCGCGCCGATCGGGTTGCTCACCTGGAACTGGATGCTGGCGCGCTGCGGGAGGTGCAGCTTGATGGGGTTGAACGAGACACTGAGGAACGCCGAGTGCGCCCACGGCCCCTGGCAGCTGTTGCGCGCGGCCAGCCGTCCAGTTTGCGACTCGAGGCAGCGCTTGGCGCCGCCGGTCGCGTGCGCCAGCAGCGACTGCATCGCGGTGGCCAATGCCGGGTCGCCCGTCGTCGCCGGATCGGCGATGAACGCGCGGTCGTTGTACAGCCCGTCGCCGTTGACGTCGCCGGCGATCCCCGGCGTGTACGGCGTGCCCGAGCGCACGTTGCCGAACCAGTTCACGCGCACCCGGTCGAAGAAGTTGTAGTTCAGCACGTACTGCACCTGGTGGCGCGAAGCGGCGGCCGACCGCGACCAGGCCACCGCCCGCGGATCGCCCGTCGTGCTCTGGAACCCGCGCGTCTGCTCGCGCACGTCGCCGAAGACGTAACCGACGGTCCAGCCGAGCCGCGAGCTGAACAGCATGGGCGACAGGCGCACCGTGAGCTGCTTCGACTCCGACCGCAGGTCGGAACGCGCCTCGTTCACGGCGTTGTACTCCGCGTGGAGCCGCGAGTCGCGCGGCGCCGAGATGCCGGTGAGCGGATCGATGCTCGTCACCGGCACGTAGACGGGACGTCCCCCCTCGCCGGCGAGCGAAAAGCGCGGCGCGCCCGCGAAGTTGAGATCGTAGTTGCCGGGCTGGCTCAGGTTGCGCGAGACCGTCACGTCCACCGTCGCCGAAAAGCGCCCGCTTGCCACCGGGCCGTTCCACTGCAGGTTGCCGCGCACGCTGCGCGTCGACTGCCAGTCCCGTGCGAACAGCGCCACGTTGGGCGCCATGTTGGTGAACGGCGACGCCACCGAGCCGTCGGCACAGGCCGACGGTACCGCACCGGGATTGGCGAGCCACGTGCTCCACGCCTGCGCCGGCACCGTCGCCCCGTAGCACGCGAGCTGCTGCACCGCCGCCGCCAGCCCGGTGTTGTCGAGCGCCGACCCGAGGAGCGTCGCTTGCGGCAGGTTCTGGAACACGCCGGCGCCGCCACGCACCACGGCGCGGGGCCCGCGAATGCCGTCCGGGAAGCCGGGAATCTGCACGCCCTGGCCATATTGCCACGAGAAGCCGACGCGCGGACTCACGTACATATGATTCGGCGCGTGGCTGTTGTCCGCGCCGAACAGCCGCGCGACGTCCGGATTCGCCGTCGGTCCCGCGCTGAACGCATTGCCGTCGAGGCGCACGCCGTACTGGATCTGCAGGTCGTTCGACTTGCGCCAGGCGTCGCCCACCGACACCGCACCCACCGTCTCCGCCCCGCTCCGCACGCGCGGCGACAGCTGCCGCGAGAACGACGCCGCCCGGCCCTGCTCGAAATCCGCCAGCGACAGATACGAGAACGACCCACGTTGATTCGTGGTCTGGTCCTGGTCGAACGCGTCGCGGCGCACTTCGCTGTTGAACTTCAGCCGGTGCTTGTTGTTCTTCGAAAACCAGCTCAGCGTGTTCACGTAGCCGAGGCTGCTGCTGCGCTGTTCCGTGTCGAGGAACGGGCTCCCGCCAAACTGCACCCCGCGCACCCCGGCCGTGCCGTCCGGCAGCTGCGAGTTGATGCGCACCGTACCGCTCGGCAGGTCGAAATAGGGCGTCCCCGCGTTGCGCGAGCCGCTGAGCGTGACGTTCGTCTCCGACAGGAAGCCCGACAGCAGGCCCGACTCGAAGTACGCCGAATGGCGTCCCTGCACGCCGCCATTGTAGCTCGTGCGCTCGCCGCTGTGCGCCGCCAGTTCGCCGATCGACCCGCCCACCGGCGCGCTGCGGTTGGCCGATCCGTTGACGGTCAGCGCGTACGCCGCCCCCGTGCGTGATCCGGACGGTGCGATGTTGAACGTCGCCAGCACCGAGCCGTTGTCGCTTATGCGGCTGTCGACGGTCTTGCGCGGCGACAGCGGGATGCCTTTGGCGCGCAGGAGATTCAGCAACCGGGCCGCCGAGTCGGGGCTCACGCCGCTGGTCACGAGCCCGGTCGCCGACGTGTTGAGCAGCGTCTGCAGGTCGCTGGAACGGCGCCCCGCCTGGTACGAGAAGCTGTAGAACGCCTCGTCGATCTTCACCGGCCCCGACAGCAGCCCGCCCAGCGAGACGTTCGTGTACTGCTGCCCGAGCGCCTGCGCCGCCCTGTCAGTCCACTGCATCGCCGGCGAGTCGAGATTCAGCGAGTTCGTGCGCGTCGTGAAGTTGTTGCCGCTCGGCGAGCGGATGTTGAACTGCGCGCCGCTGAAGCCGCCCTTGGACACGTCGTACGGACTCGTCGACAGCGAACTCGACACGCCGGCATCGCGCGGCACATCGGCGCCGCCAAACGAGCCGCCGTTGAGCGTCGTCGCGTTCTGGTCGGGGGTCAGGCCGAGCACCGAAAAACCCGACGCGTCGCCGTTCGTGCCCGGCACCAGCGTCACGCCGGGCAGCGACGCCGCCATCGCGGCGAGGTTGCCCGCGTCGCCGGCCGCGACGTTCGCGTTGCTCACGTTCCGCTCGCTCCCCGAAATGTCGCTCTGGCGGTCGTCCCGCGTGGTCCGCGTGCGCTCGCCAGGCGTCACCCGCACCGCCTCGAGTTCCGTCATCGCGCGCGCCAGCCTGGCGTCGGCGATCAGGATCTCCTGATCGGCGGTCCGCTTGACCTCGAACCGCTTCATCGTGAACCCCATCGCCTGCACGGTGACCATGTAGTCGCCGTCGCCATTGGGGAAGGTGATCGTGAACCGTCCGCTGTTGTCGGTGACCGCACGACGGGTGACGTTGCCGGACAGCGACACGGCCTGCACGCGCGCCCCGGCGATCGGAATCGAGTCCGCGCCGACCACCTTGCCGCGGATCACGTCGACCGACTGGGCCGACGCGCGGGAGGGAGCAAACAGCGCACACAGGGCGATGGCCGCCACGGCGGCAGAACGGAAGATGCTCTGGAAGGACATCGGGATGGGTGGGCGTGAAGAGACGATGGTCGAGCCAGCGGCAGTGGCCCGGACGTTAGTACCCGGACGCGCTCCCGACGGTTTACGTACTCGAGTCGCTCCCCGACCTACGCGCGGAACGGGCCGAGTGTTTCCACGTGCACCCTACAGCCGCACCGGTGCGATCGTTGGCGCCCGCTGACAAGCGCGCCCGGGTTCATCGCCCGGGCGCGCCGTTCAGCTCACCGCCGACCGCTCGGGCGGCGGGTCGCCGAGCAGAAAGCGCAGCACGTGCGCCGCGGAATACGAAACCTGTCCCTGCGCCACCGCGGCCAGATCGCGCACGCAGTCGCCGCTCGTCACCATCGGCGGCTCGAGCGAGCCATCCTTTCGCACCTGCGCGAGACCGACCACCGAGAAGAGCCCATTGCACAGGCAGCGACGCCCCACCGTCTCCTCCTCGGCGCCGCCGGCGTTCACGAACTCCGCGATCGGCGCTGCCGAGCACCGGTAGACGAGGCGGCCGTCGTCGCGCCGCGCCGCCGTGCGCAGGTAGCCCAGGTCGCAGAGTCGCTCGCGACGGTCATCCTGCTGCACGAGCGACGGCGTCTGGACCACCTTGAACGGAAAGCCCGTCGGCGACGCGCGAGGATCGGTGAAGACGCTGGCGCGGCCCTCGGCCACGTCCGCCAGCACCTGCCGCTTGATCTCCGGCGTGAACCCCGACTCGTCGCAGTAGGCGAACGCCGTGCCAACCTGAATTCCCGCCGCACCCTGCCCGAGCGCGTCCCGCAAGCCTTCGGGCGAGCCGCAGCCGCCCGCCAGCCAGAACGGGACGCCCAGCTCGCGCATCACGCCAAAATCCACCTCGTCACGCACACCGTAGATGGGCTCGCCGCGCTCGTTGAGCTGCAGCGCGCCGCGCGGCGGCGCGTTGTGGCCTCCCGCGGTGGCGGCCTCCACCACGAACCCGTCGACCTTGCCCGTCGCCTTGCGCGCCAGGTTCGTCGCGAGGGTATGCGCCGACACGATGGCGTAGAACGCCGGCCGCTTGAGGGGCGGCGCCGTCATGCCATGATCGGCCGGATCGAACGACAGCGTCACGGCCTGGTCCGTCGGCTGGCCGTCGACATCGAGGCGTAGCGTGGCCGGCGCCTGAATGGCGAGCGCGTCGAGCGCGCCGGGAATCTCGCGGGGAATGCCGGCGCCCATCAGCACCACGTCCACTCCGGCCAGCATCGCGCCGTACAGCGACGCCAGCGTCGGCATCTGCACTTTGGTCAGCAGGTTGATGCCGACTTTGCCCTGGTGCCCTTCCTTAGCCAGCCACACCTCGACATAGTTGGCGGCGATGGTCACCTGGTCGCGAAACTTGCCGACGGCCTGCTTGTACATCGGCAGCATTGCGTACGGCTCGTCGGGGGCGCGCCCATGCGGCTTGAAATAGCGGCGGAGGATCTCTGCGGCGACTTCCGGTTTCGGAAACGAGGCCAAGGCGCGACGCATCGCGCCCGTGGGGTCGCCATCCTGAAGACGACGAACGAAGACGGAGTCGAGGGCGGTCCCCGACACGACTCCCAACTGGCCAGCGGCGGCCACGGCGCCCGCCAACTTCCAGTTCGAGACGGCGATTCCCATCCCTCCCTGAATGATCATGGGAAGTGCCGCAGCCGTCATTAAGTCCCCTTGACAGTAAAGAAGCGCACGGCCACTCGCGCAGGTGGCCAAACGTTGAAGTTTACCGGCGACGCACCGCCCCCTCAGTCAGGTATTTTCCGTAGGGAAGCGCCGGAAATCAAGGGGTAGCCGAATTCTCAGGCGCGGTCTGGCCGAAACGCGACCGACTATCCCTTCCGGAATTTGGCGATCGCGGCGCGCCCGGCCTCGCCGAGCACCAGCCGAGCGCTCGTGGCGGCACGCTGGCCGAGCAGGTCGTCCCACGACGCGGTGCCTTCCCAGAGGACCTGCTTGATGGCGCGCACCGCGTCGGGACTGGAGGAGGCCAACTGGCCGGCGCGTTCGGCCACCGACGCATCGAGCGCCGCGGCGTCGGGAACCACCTGCGCGTACAGCCCGTGTCGTTCGGCCCACGCCGCGTCGCGCCACGCGGCATCGAGCGTCATGGCAGCGAACGCCCCGACGCCCACCTTGTGCGCAATCACCGGCCCGACCACGAACGGACCGATTCCGATGAGCAATTCGCTGAGCCGCAGCGAGGCCCGATCGATGGCAATGGCATAGTCCGACGCCGCGACGAGGCCCACGCCACCGCCGACCACCTTGCCCTGCACCGCCGTGACCACCGGCACCGGCGCGCGGACCATCGCCAGCATGACCCGCGCGAAGCCGAGGAAGAATTCCCGGCCGCCCGCCGGATCGTCGAGGGCAGCCATTTCGTCGAACGACGCGCCGGCGCAGAACGCCCCCTGCCCCTCGCTGCGCAGCACGACGACGCGGACATCGTCGCGCGCCCCGGCATGCTCGACGGTGGACGCCAGCGAGCGCAGCAACGTGCCCGGCAGGGCATTGCTCTGCGGATGCCCGAACCGGACGGTGGCGATGCCGGCGTCGACGTGCAGGTCGACCGAACCGTCATCGAAGAACTGGGTGGTGGTCGTCATGGCGGGAGCGGACGTGAGGCGGGGGAACTACTGGGCGAGCACGGACGCGACGTGGTCCGCAATCCGGTCGACGGTTGGCACGATGGCGTTGAGCAGATCGGTGTGGTACGCCACGGGAATGTCGGCGGGCGCGAGGCGCTGCACGGGCGCATCGAGATGCCAGAACGCGTCGGCGGCCAGCGTCGCGGCAATTTCCGCGCCGAACCCGGCCGTCAGGTTGTCCTCGTGCACCACGAGGCAGCGCCCGGTCTTCACGACCGACGCGAGCACCGCCGCCTTGTCCCAGGGCGCCACCGTGCGCAGGTCGAGGAGTTCCACGCGGGCGCCAAAGCGTTCCGCGGCCTCGGCGCAGCGATGCACCATCGCCCCCCAGGTCACGACGGTGATGTCGGTGCCCGGGCGCACCACGCGGGCGCGCCCGAAGGGGAGCACGTAGTCGTCGCCCGGATAGCGCGCACTTCCGTCGGACGTCATGAGCAGGGAGCGATGCTCGAAAAAGATCACGGGGTCGATGCCGCGCATCGCCGCGCGCAGCAACCCCACTGCGTCGGCGGCGTTGGAGGGCATGGCCACGTGCCAGCCGTAGGCGTGCGCAAAACGCACCTCGTCGCTGAGCGAATGCCATGGGTCGCCCACATCCTTGCCGAACCCGCCCGGCATGCGCACCACGATGGGCGACGCGAAGCGGTTGGCGGTGCGCCAGCGCAACGAGCCGCAATTGTTGAGCTGCTCGGCCGCCGGATCGGCGTACTTGCGGAACTGGATTTCGGCGACGGGCATGAGCCCGGCGATCGCCATGCCCGACGCGCGGCCAATGATGCCTTCCTCCGACAGCGACGTGTCGAAGACGCGGGCCACGCCGTGCTTCTTCTGCAGACCTTCGGTGACGAGGTGCACGCCGCCCTTGCGGCCGACGTCCTCGCCAAAGACGAGCACGCGCGGATTGGCGGCGAGCTCGACGTCGAGGGTGCGGCGCACCGCTTCGGCGAACCGCAGCATGGCGCCATCGGCGGCGGGCTGGTCGGAGCCGCCGAGTTGCGCCCGCACCGCGGCGGGAACGCCGCCCATGACGGCGGGTGCATCGTCGCCGTGCACGAAGCGGGCAACGCCGGCCGCATCCGGCGCGGGACGCGAGCGCGCCACGTCGACCGCGGCGCGCACTTCGTCGTCGACCTCGCGCACCATCGTGTCCCACGCCCTCGCCGTCATCAACGCAGGCACCAGATACGCCTTGAGCCGCGGCAGCGGATCGCGCTTGAAGTCGGCCGCGATCTCGGCGTCGGTGCGGTACCCCTTCTGGTTGTCGGGACCCGAGTGGCTGTTGAGGCGTGGCACCGTGAGGTGCACCAGGGCCGGCCCGGCGCCCGAGCGCACGTGCGCCACGCACTCGGCGAGCAGGCGCGCGGTTTCATGGGGATCGGTACCGTCGCCGTCGCGAACGAAGAGGTCGCCGAACGAGGCCAGGTTGCGCGCGATGTTCGCCCCCGGCGTCTGCATGGCGCCGCGCACCGAGATGCCGAGATCGTTGTCCTCGATGTAGAACAGCAGCGGGAGCTTGAGCGTGGTGGCCATGGTGAGCGCCGACCAGAAGCCGTTGGTGGCCACCGAGCCGTCGCCGCCGAGCACGACGCCGATCGCCCCCTCGTACGACGCATCACCGAGCACGTCGCGATGGTAGGTGATGGCCTGCGCCCAACCGGCGGTGGGCGTGTACTGCGAGCCGACGTCGCCGGCCATCGGCAGGACGGTACAGCCGCCGTCGGGGCGCGGCTGGTTGCAGACGACGCCGATATCGCGACCGTCGCTGAAGCCGCCGGCACGTCCCAACGGACTGCCGTGCGCGTCCTCGAGGCTCAGGCCCAGCGAGAGCAGGAGCGGGCGCGAGCGGTAGTACGCCCCGGCGGCATCATGCGTGCCGGTGAGGAGGGCGCCGAGGATGACCTGTGCGACCTCGTGCCCCTTGGCGGAGAACTGGTACTGCACCACGTGTTCCCTGGGCGTCGTCGCCTTGGAGCGGTTGAGCAGTTCCTCGAGGTCGTCGAGGGCGCGCGAGGCGAGGGCGGTGCGGGCGATGCGAGTCCAGTCGAACCGCGGATCGGGCGAAGGAGCAGATGCGGCAGCCATGGGCTGAACAATATCAGCGTACGATTCCTCATGTCGGGGATTCGCGCAACATGGTGGGGGGTTGCCGGGCAATCATTGCGCCCAGGCGTGCTATATTGGCGATGAGGAACCCTCCGGGAGGGAACTCGTGCCCGACCGCTGTTGGCTGGCAAGAGGCGCTCCCGGCATCGCCCCCCACAACCCCAATCGCCGGAGATCACGCCTTATGCGATTTCGTCTCTTCGCGCTCGCGCTGTCGCTTGCCGCGGCGTTGCCGCTGGCAGCGCAGCAGACGTTCACGCCCGTCGAAATTGGTGTGTATGGCCAGTTCACGAAGTTCGACGCCGTCACCAAGCTCGACAACGGTTTCGGATTTGGCGGACTGATTTCGGTGCCGCTGGTGCACCGGATCGCGTTCCAGTACGAGGGTGACTTTGGCACGACGAAGAGCACGCGCGTCGGCGACCTGACCGCGTTGAATCACCGGTTCGACCTCGTCGTCCATATCCCGTGGGGGACGCGGCGCTCGTTCTTCGTGGGTGGTGGCTGGACCGGTTCGCAGTACAAGTCCGACACGACGCTCAACCAGTTCGACTCGGGGCTGAACGCCACGGCGGGGCTGCGGTTCTGCGCGGGCGGCAACTGGGCGATCCGCACGAGTGCGGTGATGGACTTCAAGGACCCGTCGGACCAGGTGCCGACGGGTGACGCGACGAAGACCCTGAGCCTGCGGGCGGGGATCAGCCGCTTCTTTGGCGGCAACGCCGGCAACTCGCCATGCATGGTGGTGACTCCGAGCGCACCCGTGGTTGTTCCGCCGCCGCCCCCGCCGCCGGCCCCCGTTCCGCCGCCACCACCGCCCAAGGCCGAGGTGAAGCCCGAGCCGGCGCCGCCGCCGCCGCCCCCGCCGCCGCCCGCGCCGAAGCCGCGCGAGATCTTCCGGCTCAGCGGCGTCTACTTCGGCTTCGACAAGAGCACCCTGACGCAGGCGGGGAAGGACACGCTGGAAGCCGCGGTGAAGTACCTGAATGCCAACCCTGGCGCGAAGGTGGAGATTCAGGGCCACACCGACAGCATCGGGACCGATGCGTACAATCGGTCGCTGTCGGACCGTCGGGCGACGGCAGTGATGAAGCACCTGCGCTCACGCGGTATCGATGCGGCGCGCATGACGACGAAGGGACTTGGCGAGAGCGAGCCGGTGGCCGACAACGGCACGAAGGCAGGGCGCGCGCTCAACCGGCGGGTGGTGATCATCGAGCTGTAACGGCGACTGAGGATCAGGACGCAGGATTGCGATTCAGGATTGCGATGGCCGATGGCGAATGGGGGGAGCGAGATGCTCCCCCCATTTTCACATATTCACATGTTCATCCGACGGCCAACCCCGGGGTTCGTGACAGGGGGCCGAGAATGCGGGTAACACTCTGTTGCGCTTCACGGATAATGTCCCCTTGAGAGTTCAGTAGAACTGTCCCCATGCATCCCTCCTCACGGGAGGGGGCGTGGAGCGGACAGCCATGAGCACCAAGGATCTGAAGCGA
>Ga0315268_10003428_pt1 | contig 17494 bp, 8 predicted proteins | sample C1_top_MG_FD_204535 | JGI IMG/M metagenome (GOLD analysis project Ga0315268, IMG submission 204535) | Sediment microbial communities from Yellowstone Lake, YNP, Wyoming, USA - C1_top | ecosystem: Environmental > Aquatic > Freshwater > Lake > Sediment | place: USA: Wyoming | collected 2017-08-01
TCCTTTAGCTGAAGGCTTTCTTCGGGTCGAACACCTCCTGGTTCTTTATAACGTAATAGCTCGCCCTGGCCAGCTTATGGCTGACTGCCTTTATTGCTACAATATTATTCGTCTTCGCCGCTTTCTTCTGATAGTAGCTTCTTACATAGGGATACCCACGGATTGCAAAATTCGCGGCCTCCACATAAGCCCATGACAGATATTTGTTTCCGTTTTTCCTGTTGCCCTCGCCCTTGCTCTTTCCGTTAGATATCCGCGTACTGCCCACGCAACGGCAGTACGACACATAGTTGCCGACCTCCCGAAATCTTTTTATATCCCCCGTCTCAAGCATGATCGTCAGGGCCAATATCTTCCCTATCCCCGGAACCGTTAATAATTTGTGATACTCTTTCTTGAGCTTTGCTTTTTCTAAAACCGCCTTCTCTATCTCCGTTATCTTCTCCTTCAAAAATCGCATCGTTGCTATGTTCGCCTGACCGGCCAGCACCAAGTGTTCCTCTTTAAACATGTCTTCAACGTCTTCTTCACGTAGCTTCTTGATATCGTTGCTCGGTATCTGGAAGCCGAGATTGCGGCTGACAAGGTTTTTGAAACTTAAGATGTGCGAGGTTTTCTGCCGGACAAGCTGCAACCGCTTCCGCAGCAGATCCCTCATCGGCCTTTCTTCCTTCGGATATATGTATCCCTCTGGCAGAATACCCAATTTCAGCAGTTGTGCAAGATGAAAAGCATCTCGGGCGTCATCCGAATGCTTTAATCCTTCATACTGCTTGATCGCCGATGGGTTAGCAAGATGCATGTTGTATCCCTTCTCCATCAGACCGTCGACAAGCCAGTACCAGTTGAAGGTAGATTCCACCGCTATCCCTTCCAAATCCTTTCGATACGGTTTCAGTGCTCTCTCTATTTCGCTGAGGTCGTTCGGCAACTTCTTCTTAAACACCTCCCGTTCCTTTTTGTCGATTATCCCAAGATAACTGTTGTTGGAATGTAAATCGATCCCTCCATAGTATTTCATTACAGCACCTCCTTTTCTTTCTTAAAGTGTATTGTTATACACTACTTTGAAGGTGCCTTCTTTACAGGTGTTTATCAGATCACGCTGCGTTATCCGCAGCCTTTTATATGATTATCAGGTCTTGAAAGATAAGTATTATATGAGGCACTCAATCTGAATAGATAAACCTCAAAAACAAAACCTCAAAAATTAATTCACAGATAATCTTTAGGCGTTAAATATTTTGTAGTAATATATTTGCTGTAGGGATTGTTATAGTTATTCAAGTTCGATAGCTTTTTTTGTTTTCTCTTTTCTCTTGCCTTCCTTTTCAGCATACTGCTGCATACATTCATCGTCTTTTCCCTTGACGAGGGAGCATTGCAGGTACTCTGCGATTTCAATGATACAGGCCCTGATCGCCTTCCCTGTGGGTGTCTTTTCATACTTTGAAAGGCTACCGGAAAAGATCCCCCTGCTTAAGCCCAAATTGAGGCCGCCCGACGATGAAGATGCCTCCACAGTCCGCGCATCGGCAATTTCACCGGTTGTCGTATCTATTACTTTCACATCTACCGCCATGTATGCCTTTTCCTTTTTGCCTCCTATGGAGAATCCACCAATACCGATACCGCCACCGGTACCGCTTGTTTCTTCCTCGAATGCAGATACAGTCCCGGCTACAAGATACCGTGCGCCTTTAATTTTTCCTATCTTTGCCCTCGTCGATTTATCTATTCTGCCGGATTCTCCCAGTTCCTGCTCTCCCAGAACCGCATCTATTTCCTTGCGCTCCAGAACCTGAAAGGCCTTGGTACTTACCAGTTCGGAGGCAAGCATGTCCTGCAGTTCCCTCCCTACTTTCCAGGACCACCATCCGGCGCTCGTCTCATTCGTAAATCTCAGAACACCGAGTCTCGGTTTCTCTTTGGCAAAACCCTCTGACACAATGGCAAAAGTAAAACATATCATTATTAAAGGAAGAAGCTTTTTCATACTATTGCCTCCTGAAAGTAAAATTCTTTTTAATAGATGATAAAAGACTTCTTTTTAATTGTCAACTGGAGGCTAACACCCAAAGTCTTGTCCCCTCTTAAGCACTCGAAGCGTTACATGTGTTGATTTCATCCCGTTAATCCGCAATATTAAAGACATATCAAAAAATTGATTGTACCCATATAGAGGGCACCCATATACAGGGTGGAGTTCGCAACTAAGATAGACAAAGGCTTTGGGTCTTCAGCTGTTTAATTTATTGTTTTGCCTGACAAAACAAGGATTTTCTAATAAGTTGATTATTAGAGAAGGGGGTCTTCCCTACTTGATTCAAAAAATTCTATTATAATCATCGATAAGATTATTCAGAAAAAAGAAAAAGTCTATGTAGTCAATGAAAATGAAAACAATAAGCATAGTTGTCGTTTTGGTTATGTTTCTTTTTCTTGGTTGTGCAAGATTCAAATTTTCTACTAAACCAGATACTACTTTTTCTCGCAACTGCACTATCACAGTAGTGTGTAATGACGATGATGCTTTAGGCATTCAAAGGGATTTAGAAGACTTGTTATCATCAAGGGGCTTCAATGTAGTTACAGAAACATTAGCAAGAATCAAAGTCAACATGCAGAATAGATACAAAAATAAGGCTCTTAGCGAGAGTAAAGCAGGAACATCCTCGGAAAGATTAAAAGAACTGAGTTCTGTATATTCCCTGCGTTTCAGCTATAAGTTCCATTATTTAACGGTTTATCAATACTACATTTTCACAAAATTCACAGCTAAAGTTGTTGACCTTGATACTGGGAAGGTTGTTGCGTCAGCAGACTTTTCTCAAAGTGGATTCGGGACAACGTCAATTTCAAGTGTTTTAGGAGCGTTTGTTAATAAAGTTACATATTCAATGAGATAAATAACGCCATGAATTACCTTTTTTTGGTCAGGTGAGTATGTTTGTACCGCTCTTAAAGCAGGCAAATCAAAAACTAAAATTTCTGGGATCTTTCATTATAAACGCTTTTTAATTTCATCCATAATACGCATTGAGTGTGTTTTATCGCCGAAAACACCAACTCTAATGCTTATTTTAGCTGTTGACGAGTTTATAGATTTAGTATTTATATATACTTCCTTGTCATTTGCTAATACAGCTATTACTTTTGACGTAAGGTTATCAAATCTGTTTTCTGAGATTCTGATATTCAGGTCTTTTAATACCTCCACGACAGCTTGATGAATACGGGGAACTGACGCTGAAACTGTCTCCTGAAGCTCTCCTTTATACCAAGCGACACCTGAAACACCAGCACCAACTCCAGCTCCAATTAAAGCAGCAGCACATCCTGTGCTGAAAAGATAGATTAAGAGTACTACATAAATGTATAAACGTTTTCTCAATATAATTTTCCTTTAATTATCTGAGATATTGCCTTAAGTGAAAATATGAGGGTTCTTATTTTTTCCTGCCCTTCATCAACCTCTCATATTTTTCGGCACCAATACATTCCTTTGCGGCAGGGCACCATTCAATGCATGTAGGTTTCATCTCTCGTGATATAGTTCTGCCGCATCCCCTGCATGCAATCTCCACATCATCTGACCATATCTCAGAAACAGTATCACACCAAAAACAAGTTATATTCTCTGGATAAGGGGTTCTTATCTCTCTGCTTCCTGGGCAACTATCCTTTAGAGCCATATCTACATTTTATCACATCCGGTGATAAGCAGGATTGACTTTTGCTTACTACGATATTTTTCGACAGTTCTAAACTTGATAAAAAAGCGGTGCATTGTGTTTGAACGGTTTATTTTGCCGATGGTCAGACAGCATATCTCATAATAATAAAGAGGCAAAATCCTCGGAGGTCGGAACGACCGAGAATGAGTAAAAATATAATGCAACGCTTTTTATCTATTAATGAAAAATCTCTGATGTCGTACAAGCCAGTCCTGCTTATAAAACTTTATGTCCTAGATAGAGTTATATATAATTTTCTTAATACCATGATTAACTATCCAAAAATATTTTTTGTTATATTCCTCTGCTCGTCTTCGAGCCTTGCATATGAAATAGCCCTTACGAGAATATTTTCTATCTCTCTCTGGTACCACTTTGCTTTTATGATAATAAGCATTGCGATGCTCGGTATCGGTGCAAGTGGGACAGTTCTATCTTTATACCCTAAACTCAGAAACATATCCAATATCGGTATTTATAGCCTGTTGCTCGGTTTTGGAATATCTCTGAGTTATCTACTTTCAAACCAGATACCTTTTGATCCAGTAAAGCTTTCATGGTCGAAAATACAGTTACTCTATATCGGTATTTACTACATAACCATTTCGATACCGTTTTTCTTTACAGGCTTGATTGTTGCTGCAGCGTTCTCCTTTATAAGCGAGAAATCGGGACTGCTTTATGGTGCGGACCTTTTAGGTGCAGGCATAGGCTCGATCGGGGTCCTCTACCTTATGACTATCTCTGGGCCTGATAAGGCTGTTTTTATAATTTCTTCCATAGCATTATCAGCAGCATTTATTGCTGGTGGGAAAAAGCTAAAAACCATTTCCTTGATCTTAGTCCTTTTCAACATTTCTCTCTTGTTTTTGAATCCTTTGTTGATTAACCTCAAGATGTCTCCCTATAAAGGACTTCAGATAGCCTTGAGATACCCTGGTGCCGGGCATCTAAAAACCTATTTCAGTCCTTATTCGAGGATAGATACATTTAGAAGCTCTGCTGTGCGTTTTGCACCTGGTCTTAGCTTACGATATCTCGATACACTCCCTGAACAGATAGGATTTTCAATAGACGGAGGTGAGATAAATGCTGTAACAAGGGGAATTTCGCAAGGGGGACAAAGTCCCTCTTGCGCACCTCTGGCGTTCCTCAGATACCTGCCATCTGCTTTTCCATACGAGGTAGGCAAAACTGAGGATGTATTAATACTCGACCCGAAAGGGGGTCTTCAGTCCCTTGTTGCAAGTTATTACGGCTCTTTGAATATATATCAGATTGAAAGCAACCCTCTGTTAATAAAGGTTATCAGGAAAGATTTCAACGAATTTTCAGGTAGTATCTATTCTCGGAATACATGGGTAGGGCTTGGAAGGTCATGGTTAAAATACAGGGATAAAGCTTTTGATATCATAGATATTCCGATGATGGGGACTGCGCCTTCAGGTTCATTTGGTATATCAGAGGACTATAGATTCACTGTCGAGGCATTTAAGGAATATTTAAGACATCTTAAGCCTGAAGGTTTTTTGAGTATAAACCTGTTCATACTGCCACCACCAAGAATAGAATTGAGAATCTTGAATACTGCTATCACAGCTATGGAGGAACTTGGAATAAAAGATAGTGAAAGATATGTTGCAGCTATTCGCAGCTGGGGAAGTATATGCATACTCATAAAAAAGTCACCATTTACCCTCAATGAAATAGAAAACATCAAGAGGTTTTCAAAAGACCTCAGGTTTGACCTTATACATTATCCAGGTATTAAGGAAGAAGAAACTAATATCTTTGTCAGGATGCCCCTAAATGAAAATTTTGCTGCCTTTAAATACGTCCTTAGCCCTGAAACACGTGAGCAGTTTATGAATGCTTATATCTTTGATATAAAGCCTGTTCGTGACGAAAATCCATTCTTTCATTATTACCTCAAAATAAAAAACTTCAAGACAATTTATAAAATTGTGGGAGAAAAATGGCAGTATTTTGTTGAAGAAGGTTATATCCTATCGATAATCTTTATGCAGGTACTACTTTTCAGCTCAGTCCTTATGCTTCTCCCGGCTTTTTCAAGGAAATCATGTGTCATTGACGGAAGCGAAGCGACGAAGCAATCCCCACAGCAAACACTAAAAGACGAGATTGCTTCGCCCCGTATTAAATACGGGGCTCGCAATGACAAGGGAAAGATACTCCTTCCTTACTTTGTCTTCCTCGGTCTTGGATTTATGTTTGTAGAGATATCTCTGATCCAAAAAGTGATCCTGCCTCTTGAAAATCCATCTTATGCAGTCGCAACTGTCCTTAGTTCAATACTGATAAGCTCAGGTATTGGAAGTTTACTAAGTTATAAGGTTAAAGGCTTAAGGAGTCCTGTTGTATCCATTGTGATCTCATTGCTTATTTTTGCTTACAGTATATTTTTCCCAACGATCTCTGACGCTATTTCTCCATATTCAATATCAGGTAAGATTTTTATAGTATTTTCTATCTTTCTGCCGATCGGACTCCTGATGGGAATTCCCTTTCCGACGGGTCTGAAAATTCTTGGAGAGAAGAATGAATCATTAATTCCCTGGGCATGGGCAATAAATGGCTGTTTCTCGGTTCTCGCACCAATTCTCACCATTATGCTTGCGATGGTTATCGGGTTTAAAATAGTCCTTTGGCTGGGGGCATTAGCATATGGGATGGCGTTTATTACCTTGCGAAATTTTTTGAGGGAATCGGCTTAACCTATATTATTCATAAAATTATTGACAGATATAGTATTAGAGCGGCTTTTTTCGCTGTTAAGCGAAAACCTCGGAGGCTCGACTTTTGTCGAGCCGAGAATGAGCGAAAATATTATATCTGTCAATGTGCATAAAATTTATGAATTAAATGGGTTAAATATACTTAGCATATGTTCCTCTCACTTTCTCCTCTCAGCCTCTCCAGTCATTGGCACAAACGCCACAGGTGCTATCTGTTCAACATCAAGATCACCTTTCTTTTTTGTTACAAGTGTCAGTGTCTGATAATAGACTGTACTGCCAAGAGGTAGAATAAGTTTCCCGCCTTCTTTTAATTGTTTAATCAGGGGTGGAGGTATATGGTTAGCTGCAGCAGTTATTATGATTGCATCAAAAGGTGAGTATTGTTCCCATCCAAAATAACCATCAGCATATTTTACCTTCACATTCCCATAACCAAGGTCTTTGAGTCTTTTGGCAGCCGTGTCTGTAAGCGATTTTCTTATTTCTATTGTATATACCTCTTTCACAATCTCTGATAGAACTGCTGCCTGATAACCAGAACCTGTACCTATTTCAAGGACCTTGTCAGCAGGCTTTAATCTCAATGCCTCTGTCATCAAAGCAACAACATATGGTTGAGATATCGTCTGTCCTTCTCCAATCGGGAGTGGATAATCAGCATATGCCCTGTTCCTGAGATTCTTATCAACAAATAGGTGCCTTGGAATCCTTCCCATTACATCGAGCACCTTTTTGTCTTTTATGCCCCTTCTCTTAATGTCGTTTTCAACCATAGCCTGACGCATTTGCATATAAGGGTCAGCTGCCATGGTACATTGAAATACGAATACTAAAATAAGAAATAGAATGCTCTTGAAAGTTATTTTATGCCTTACCATACCGGTCACTCTGATATAAAGTTCATATCTAAGAAAGCTTACCAATTTACAATCTTTATGATCAAGGTTGTTTGATTAACCCAAAAACTGCAATTTAAATAATGCTGATGTTGTGAAAAAATTTATTTTTCGATACTTTAGTGTACCTTTAACTGATGACATTTGAAATATTTTAATTACTAAAACGAATAGAGATATTTTTAATAAAATAATCGAGTTAAAGAAATTTTTGAACAATGTCTGCATTATTCGGGTTAAGGATTTATTTGTCTATTTGTCAGATAATATTACCACTTTCACCAAAACCTATACCAATTAAGATTTATAGGAGATTAACGATTGCTTCCTGTAAAATTTATTGAAAACCTCACTTTAGTTATAACCGTTACACATAGTAGTTCGCGCCCTGTGAGGTTTCTGATCCCCGTTTATTTCTTCATGAAATTCGCAGCACTATGCCCCAGTGATCGGTGTGAAGTGCTGTCTGTCGTCATTCCCTATGATATACTGAACAGAAATGTGGATTACTCATTGGCATAAATGGCAAGCATTAATCATACAAGAATATAAAGGCAGGATAATATGTTATACTAAATGCTATTAGAAAAATAAATAGTCGCACTGGGAAACTGATTTCATTTTGCTATACTCACCTTTTAACAGTATCCCCAATTAACAAAATTAACCTTTCATGTTTTAGGTGGTAGCACTTTCCACCCCTTCGTATAGGCTGATGCACATATAGAATCAACACATGGGAGTCAAATGTCAATGAGGGCATATCGTATAGGTAACGCTATTATTCTGGCTCATGTCCGCCATATAACTCAGGGGGGGGTAATAGTATGATGTATCATTCTGAAGTGATAAGATCTAATGGACATTATCAGACTTTGGGATGTGACAGGATGGATGTTTCCGGTCTTTGTTTGGGACACAAGATAAGCAGGAAATAGTTTTTGGAAAGTTATTGCGGTGGAATAAAACCGGAAGTAAAGAGAACTAAAGCAAGCTATGGGATCTGAGATATACATTAAAGAAAACTTAGAAAAAAGAGGGTGTCTATGGAAGAAATCAAACGAATCGCGATGAATAATGAAGAACTGCTTGAAGCGGCAGAAAAAGGTAATCGCTCAAGGATAAAAGTCCTCTTGGAAATGGGTATTGATGTGAACTCAAGGGATGTCATCGGGCAAAGTGCTTTAAGCAGGGCTTTGTTTGCCAGGCATAACGACATCGTGAGAATATTATTGGACAAAGGCGCCAACGTAAATGCGAAAGATGATTGCGGAGAGACCGCTTTGCACAAAGCCTGCTATTTGGGTCGAGATGATGTTGTAAAGTTGCTGTTGGATAACAACGCGGATGTCAATGTGAAGGATGAGCATGGCAATACCGCTCTGATTATAGCTTCCGAAACAGAGGATAGTTCAATTGTAAAAATATTATTGAAGAGCAAAGCTGATATCCACTTAAAAAACAATCATGGTAATACAGCCTTGACTATAGCCAGAAAATTAGAGCACGCAACGATGGTGTCATTGTTCAATCAACATCTTCTCGTCTAATTGATCTCGTAAAGAAACACTAATACCGACTACCGAAGAGGGGCAGTCCAAAGCTGCACAACCCTGGTTGCGATCCGGTTCGTTGAGACTCCGCTTCTAAGAAGGAGACCCCAAACTTGAAGGTGAGTAACAAGACCATTCTCAGGAACCTGCCCCATTTGCGGGCGAGCCTCCGCAGAATCAGCATGGCACAAAAGGACGCCTGCTATGAGCAACCGCTGCGATCGGAACTGTTCAGCAGCGACCAGATGGAGCAGCATGGCAAGACCCTGGCGGGCTTGCACAAGGTGGGGCTGGAACGTGCACGGGACCGGCTTCTGACGCGGCTGGCTGAGAATGAAGGCGTGCTGCTTGGAGTCCGCAACCTGCTGACGGAGGCTATTAAGGCAACCCGCCGTATTACGCCGGCAGGGGAATGGCTGCTCGATAACTTCTATCTTATTGAAGAGCAGATTCGTACGGCCAGGAGGCACTTGCCAAAGGGGTACAGCCGGGAACTGCCTCGACTACTGAATGGTTCATCGGCTGGTCTTCCGCGCGTGTATGACATCGCGCTGGAGATGATCTCACACGGCGATGGGCGGGTGGACCCGGAAAGTCTCAGTGTTTTTGTTACAGCCTACCAGACGGTCACCTCCCTGAAGTTGGGCGAATTGTGGGCTATCCCTATTATGCTGCGCCTGGCGCTGATCGAGAATCTCCGGCGTATTGGGACCCGGATCGCCGCTGACAGAATAGACCGCAACCTCGCCGACTATTGGGCGGATAAGATGACAGATATTGCAGGGAAGGACCCGAAGAGCCTGATTTTAACGATTGCGGATATGGCACGCTCGAACCCGCCGATGGTGAGTTCGTTTGTTGCAGAATTTACGCGCAGGCTGCAGGGACAGAGTCCCGTGTTGGCAATGCCTCTCACCTGGATTGAGCAGCAACTCGCCGGATGTAGCCTGACGATTGAACAGTTAGTGCAGACGGAGAACCAGCAGCAGGCTGCCGACCAGGTTTCCATAAGCAACAGCATCGCCAGTCTCCGATTTCTTGGGACGATGGACTGGCGAGAGTTCGTCGAGACGATGAGCGTAGTTGAACAGACTCTGCGAGAGGACAACGGTGGGGTCTACGGCAAGATGGATTTTGCGACCCGTGACCGCTACCGTCATGTGGTGGAGAAGATGGCGAAGAGCAGCCGGCTGTCCGAAGGCGACGTGGCACGCAAAGCGATCGATCTTTCGCACGATGCCGCTGCCGGAAAAGGCGGTGACGGTCGAGCGGCACATGTTGGCTTTTACCTGATCGACAAGGGCTTTCCACATCTCGAACAAAAAGCGGAGGTGCGCCTTTCCACCCTTGAGGCACTTCAGAGAATGGGCCGCCGGTTTCCTTTGCTTCTCTATCTGGGCACAATCATGCTGATGACGGTTATCTTCACAGGTGGCTTGCTGGTCAAGGCTTATTCTGGTGGGGTGAACGGTTGGTTGCTCGCGCTGGTTGGGACCCTGTCGCTTCTGTGCACAAGTCATCTGTCAGTAGCGCTGGTGAACTGGATGGCGACGTTGCTGGCGACGCCCCATCCGCTGCCGAAAATGGACTTCTCCAAAGGAATTCCGCCGGAATCGCGTGCTCTGGCCGTAGTCCCGACTATGCTCATAAGCACTCAGAACATCGAGGATCTGATCGAAGCGCTTGAAGTCCGGTTCCTGGCGAATCAGGATAAAAATCTACACTTCGGTCTGTTGACTGATTTTCAAGATGCGGTTGAGGAAACGATGCCAGAGGACGAACCGCTTTTGCGGCTGGCCCGGCAAAAAATCGAAGAGCTGAATGAAAAATACAGGCGAGGAAAAGGCGATACTTTTTTCCTCTTTCATCGCTCCCGCCGATGGAATCCGCAGGAGCGGGTTTGGATGGGTTATGAGCGAAAGAGAGGAAAGCTTGCGGAATTGAATTCGCTTCTGCGCGGTGGCTCAGAGGACCACTTCTCGCTTGTTGTTGGTAACACTACAGTCTTATCAACTGTGAAGTATGTGATCACCCTTGACACGGATACGCAGCTGCCGCGTGATTCGGCGTGGCAGTTTGTGGGAGCCATGGCACACCCGCTGAATCGAGCGCGGTACGACGAAGATAAGCAGCGTGTCTGTGAGGGGTACGGTATTCTCCAGCCACGGGTCGCCGTTAGCCTTCCTGGCACGAACCGGTCGCGGTATGCGCGAATGTGCGGGAGTGATCCGGGCATCGATCCATATACGCGCGCTGTATCCGATGTTTATCAGGACCTGTTCGGTGAAGGCTCGTTTATCGGCAAAGGCATCTATGATGTCGATGCATTCGAACTGGCGCTCAGCGGACGTTTCCCCGATAACCGGATCCTCAGCCACGATCTTCTGGAAGGGTGCTACGCGCGGGCGGGGCTGTTGAGCGATGTGCAGTTGTACGAGGAGTATCCATCCAGCTACGGCGCAGATGTGACCCGCCGGCATCGCTGGATCCGCGGGGATTGGCAGCTTGTGCGGTGGCTGCTGCCATATCTTCCTATTCTTAGGCCCGGCCTTGGCGGGCGCCGTCGGAAGAATCTGCTCTCGGGGCTTTCCCGGTGGAAGCTCCTCGACAACCTTCGGCGTAGTCTGGTGCCGGCGGCATTGACACTCCTGTTGTTGCTGGGTTGGACAGTCTTGTCATCACCCTGGTTCTGGACCTTGTCGGTCATCGGAATCATCTTGATTCCTTCTTTGATTACCTCTATTCTGGAAGCGCTTCAGAAGCCTATCGAGGTGCTTTTTGGTCAGCACCTTGCTGCCGCAGTGCGCTCCGCCGGCAGGCGCCTTGCTCAGGCTGTATTCAGTCTTGTGTGCCTCCCCTACGAGGCATTTTTCAGTTTTGATGCGATCGTGCGCACGGCCGTGCGGATGCTGGTCACGCGCAGGCGACTTCTTGAATGGAGTCCGTCGGGCGATCCGGATCGTAATCGCACAGATCTCGCCGCCTCCTGCCGAACGATGTGGATTGTCCCCTTTATTGCCCTTGTCGCGGTGATTTGTCTGACGCTTTGGAGGCCGGCTGCTTTAGCTGTGGCTTTGCCTATACTGTGCCTTTGGCTTGCCTCCCCTGCTGTCGCCTGGTGGATCAGCCGGCCGCTCGCCCGCCGCAGAGCAAGGCTGACAATTGGTCAGGTCATCTTTCTCAGGAAGCTTTCCCGGAAAACCTGGGCGTTCTTCGAGACATTCGTGGGCCCGGAAGACCATTGGTTGCCGCCTGATAACTATCAGGAACTTCCCGTTGCCGGGGTCGCACACAGCACGTCACCGACCAACATGGGACTTACACTGCTCGCGAATTTGTCCGCTTACGACTTCGGCTATATTTCGGTCGGACAGCTCATCGAGCGCACTGCGAATGCACTCAAGACGATGGAAACACTGGAAAGGCACCGGGGCCACTTCTACAACTGGTACGACACGCAGTCTCTGAAACCGCTGCAACCTATGTACATTTCGACTGTAGACAGCGGGAACCTTGCTGCCCATCTGCTAACATTGCGGCCGGGGCTGCTCGCACTTCCTGATCAAAGAATCCTGGGAGCGCGTTTTTTTGATGGGCTTAACGACACATTAAAGGTCCTCATGGACACTATGGAAGGATCTGCACCGGCCAAACTTGTTGAACTTCAGAAAGATCTGGAGTCTGCTTCCGATAACCCTCCAACCACACTCGCAGCGGCATGGCTGTGCCTTGATAAACTTGCAACTTCTACTGCGGAAATGGTCGCCAACTTCGATTCCTATGATGCTGATCGCGAGAGTAAGGCAAAGTGGTGGGCGCTCGCCTTCGCCGGGCAATGTCAGGATGCCATCGATGAGCTGACGTTTCTCGCTCCCTGGATAATGCTGCCAGCCACTTCGGACAGGCTCCGCGACTTTCCCGGTATTGGCGGGATCCCAACGCTGCACGAAGTGGCAAGCCTTGAACGGGAGTTGCTGCCAGCAATAGAGCATCGTCTCAGATTGGACGCGACGCCCGAGGAGAGCGCGTGGCTTGATAAGCTTCGAGGGCTCATCACGGAGGCAAGCTACCGCGCCAGGACAAGAATTGCGGCCATCGAACGCCTTGCGCTGCAAACCAGCGAACTATCACGCATGGAGTATGACTTTCTGTTCGATAAGGCAAGTCATCTCCTGGCCATTGGGTACAACCTCAGTGAGCGCAGGCGGGACTCGAGTTACTACGATCTGCTGGCTTCAGAGGCGAGGTTGTGCAGTTTTGTGGCGATTGCACAGGGACAACTACCGCAGGAGAGCTGGTTCGCCCTGGGGCGTCTGCTAACTACCGCCGGCGGAGAGACGATTCTCCTTTCATGGAGCGGATCGATGTTCGAGTACCTCATGCCATTGCTGGTGATGCCAACGTATGAACACACGCTTCTCGACCAGACATATAAGGCGGCTGTGGACATGCAAATCGAGTATGGAAAGAAGCGAGGAGTGCCCTGGGGCATTTCGGAATCCGGCTATAACATGATCGATGTCCATCTCAACTACCAGTACCGCGCGTTTGGTGTGCCCGGACTGGGGCTTATGCGAGGGCTCGCCGAGGACCTGGTAATTGCACCCTATGCCTCTACGCTTGCGCTGATGGTAGCGCCGGAGGAGGCATGCATGAATCTGCAGCGACTCGCCGCCGAAGGATTTGAAGGTAAGTATGGCTTCTATGAAGCGATCGACTACACTCTTTCTCGTCTGCCGCGCGGGCAATCGACCGCTGTGGTACGATCTTTCATGGCACATCACGAGGGCATGAGCTTTCTCTCTTTAGCCTATCTGCTCCTGGACCGTCCGATGCAGAAGCGATTTGTGTCGGACCCCTTGTTCCAGGCGACCATATTGTTGCTCCAGGAGCGAATCCCTAAGGCCACTGCGTTCTATTCGCACACCGCCGAACCCTCCGACCTGCATGTTGCTTCGGATAGTGCGGAGACGCCGGTACGCGTTTTCAGCCGCCCGGATACACCGGTCCCTCAGGTGCAGTTGTTGTCGAACGGCAGATACCACGTGATGATCACGAATGCAGGCGGCGGTTACAGTCGCTGGAAGGACATTGCAGTTACCCGCTGGCGCGAAGACAGTACCTGCGACAACTGGGGCACGTTCTGTTACATTCGCGATGTGACGAGCGGGGACATCTGGTCAACAGCATATCAACCGATACTCAAACAAACGGAGAAGTACGAAGCAATTTTCTCGGAAGGGCGGGCAGAGTTTCGCTGCCGCAACAACGACTTTGTCACACATACCGAGGTTGCTGTGTCGCCGGAGGATGACATCGAACTTCGCCGAATTACCATCACCAACCACTCCCGGACACGCAGAGCGATTGATGTAACAAGTTATGCTGAAATCGTTCTCACATCGTCTGCGGCAGACGCGTTGCACCCGGCGTTCAGTAATCTCTTTGTTCAGACCGAAATCATCCGCCGGCAGAGGGCGATTCTCTGCACCCGCAGGCCCCGCTCTCTCGACGAGCAGTCGCCCTGGATGTTTCACCTGATGGCCGTACATGGGGCGGAAACCGGAGAAGTCTCCTATGAGACCGATCGCATGCAGTTCATCGGCCGCGGAAACACCGTTGAAAATCCGCAAGCTATGAGCGGTGCAGCTGATTTTTTTACGGGGGCGCTCTCGGACAGTGAGGGCTCAGTGCTCGACCCGATTGTGGCAATCCGTTATCGAATAATGCTTGATCCGGAAGAAACGGCAACGGTAAATATTGTCTCCGGCATCGGGGATACTCGCGACGGCTGTCTGGGCCTTGTCGAGAAATACCAGGATAGACGATTCGCGGACCGTGTCTTTGACCTGGCATGGACACACGGCCAGGTACTTCTGCGGCAGCTCAATGCAACTGAAGCCGACGCGCAACTCTACGGACACCTCGCCAGTTCTGTGATCTATACCAATTCCTCTCTGCGTGCTGAACCTGGGGTTCTCGTCAAGAACCGCCGAGGGCAATCCGGTTTATGGGGCTATGCTATATCCGGCGATCTGCCGATCGTGCTGCTGCAGATTGAATATCCGGACAATATCAACCTGGTGCGACAACTCGTGCAGGCCCACGCGTACTGGCGCTTGAAGGGACTGGCGGTGGACCTGGTGATCTGGAACGAAGATCATGCCGGTTACCGGCAACTTCTGCACGACCAGATCATGGGTCTCATTGCAGCAGGCATCGAAACCAACGTGACCGATCGACCTGGCGGCATCTTCGTAAGACCCGCAGACCAGATATCGGAGGAGGACCGCATTCTGATTCAAACGGTCGCCCGCGCTATCATCACCGATAGCCGGGGGGCGCTTGCTGACCAGATCAACCGTCGCAGTTTTGTGGAAGTAGCAGTCCCGCTCCTTACACCGACCCGAACCCACATCTCTGAACCCCTGACGGTCGCGGCGTTGCCTCGCCACGACTTGACATTCTTTAATGGGCTGGGCGGATTCACCCCGGATGGGCGCGAGTACGTCATTACGACCGCGCACGGGCAAGTGACGCCGGCGCCGTGGGTGAATGTGCTGGCAAACCCGCACTTCGGAACTGTCATCTCAGAGAGCGGGCTTGCCTACACCTGGAGCGAGAATGCCCACGAGTTCCGCCTCACTCCCTGGTACAACGACCCGGTGAGCGATGCGAGCGGAGAGGCGTTTTACATCCGTGATGAAGAGCGCGGCCACTTCTGGTCCCCCACGCCGCTGCCCAGCCGTGGAGCGACGCCTTATGTCACCCGGCACGGATTTGGCTACAGCGTCTTCGAGCACACGGAGCGTGGCATCCACTCAGAGGTGTGGGTTTACGTGGCCCTGGATGCACCGATCAAGTTCATAGTGCTGAAAGTACGAAACGAGTCGGGCCGATCGCGCCGACTCTCCGCCACCGGATACGCGGAATGGGTCCTTGGTGACCTGCGGCCGAAATCGACCATGCACGTGATCACCGAAATTGACCCGAATAGCGGCGCGCTCTTCGCGCGCAACCCTTATAACACGGAGTTCCGCGACCGGATTGCCTTTTTCGATGTGGACGATACGACCCGGACCTTAAGCGGCGACCGGACTGAGTTCCTTGGCCGCAACGGCACTTTGCGGAGTCCGGCCGCGATGACGCGGTCGCGGCTTTCCGGGAAGGTAGGAGCTGCTTTGGATCCCTGCGCCGCTATCCAGGTCTCATTCGAGCTGGCCGACGGACAAGAGCGCGAGATCATCTTCAGGCTCGGCGTAGGGCGAGATGCCGATGACGCCGGCAACCTGCTGCGACGCTTTCGTGGATCTGCTGCCGCGCGCGGCGCGCTTGAAACGGTCTGGCAGTACTGGAATCACACGCTCGGCGCAGTGAATGTCGAAACACCCGACCAGTCCGTCAATGTACTGACCAACGGCTGGCTATTGTACCAAACTCTGGCGTGCCGCCTTTGGGCGCGCAGCGGATACTACCAGTCGGCGGGCGCCTTTGGTTTCCGCGATCAGTTGCAGGACGTGATGGCGCTCATCCACACCGAGCCGCGTCTCGTGCGCGAGCACCTCCTCCTCTGTGCTGCCCGTCAATTCCAGGAGGGAGATATCCAGCATTGGTGGCACCCTCCGTCGGGTCGCGGCGTGCGTACGCACTGTTCGGACGATTTCCTCTGGTTGCCGTTGGCTACGTGCCGTTACGTTCTGAACACCGGGGACACCGGTGTGTTGGATGAACCTGTCCAGTTCATCGAGGGCCGCCCGGTAAACACGGACGAGGACTCGTATTACGATCTTCCCGGCCGGTCTGAACAAGCGGCCAGTTTGTATGATCACTGTGTGCGGGCCATCCTGAGGGGCATCAGCCTTGGCGAGCACGGACTGCCGCTCATCGGCTCGGGTGATTGGAACGATGGTATGAACGTTGTGGGCAAACACGGCAAAGGCGAAAGTGTTTGGTTGGGATTCTTCCTTTATGAAGTGCTCATGCGGTTCACTGAGATTGCACGCCTGCATAGTGACCTGCCCTTTGTCGAACGCTGCCAGAGGGAGGCAGCCCAACTGCGCCGGAATATCGAGCAGAATGGCTGGGATGGTGAGTGGTACCTCCGCGCTTACTTCGATGATGGCTCGCCACTCGGTTCGGCGAGTAATCCCGAATGCCAAATTGATTCCATTGCGCAAAGCTGGTCTGTTCTCTCCGGTGCCGGGGATGCCGAACGCTCGCGCATGGCAATGGAAGCTGTGGATAAGCGCCTCGTTCACCGGGACCATGCGCTGGTCCAGCTCTTGGACCCGCCCTTCGACAAGTCGAATTTGAATCCCGGCTACATAAAAGGATACGTCCCTGGGGTTCGGGAAAATGGCGGACAGTACACTCATGGGGCGATCTGGACAGCGATGGCATTCGCTCAATTAGGCGACAGCAGACGCGCGTGGGAAATGCTGGCAATGATAAACCCGGTAAACCATGCGAAATCTCCGGATGGCATTGCGACCTACAAAGTAGAACCGTATGTCGTCGCGGCCGATGTATATGCGCTCCTGCCTCACACC
>Ga0315268_10003429_pt1 | contig 17492 bp, 17 predicted proteins | sample C1_top_MG_FD_204535 | JGI IMG/M metagenome (GOLD analysis project Ga0315268, IMG submission 204535) | Sediment microbial communities from Yellowstone Lake, YNP, Wyoming, USA - C1_top | ecosystem: Environmental > Aquatic > Freshwater > Lake > Sediment | place: USA: Wyoming | collected 2017-08-01
CTTTGAAAAGCCCTGTGGGGGGGCGATCCCATTAAGCGCCTTTGATGAATTTAACATTCCTAAAGTAGTAATCAAAAGAGAAGTTAAAAGTATCAGGATTGTCTCGCCATCTGGTGAAAAAGTTGATGTTGAGTTAAAAGGAGGGCATCTTGCTATCGTTGAGAGGGGAGAGTTCAACAGGGTCATTAGAAGTGAAGCAGAGAAGAAGGGTGTAGAGGTAAAGGAAGGGGAGTTTATCGGGATTTTAACAGGTGCTAAAGATTATAAGGTTAGGGCTAATATCAAAGGCGTAAGAACCGAGATGATAGCAGAATATATTATTGCAGCTGATGGCATAAACTCGAGAGTAAGGACAGTCCTCGGTATAAAACCAGCCAAATCCATTTTTACATTGTCTGAGAAGATAAAAGGAGTAAATACAGAATTCTGTGAGTTCTGGTTTGGTTCATCCCATGCACCAGGCTTTTATTCATGGATTTTTCCTGCTACAGAAGGAGTTTCTGCAGGTACGGGGAGCTCTGAAGCAGGTAGGGCATTTACTCTATACAAAACATTCAGGGAGAAAAGAGGAATAACTCAAGAAGGTCTAAAGAGGATATATAAAATGCCAATATGGGAGGGAGATTTATATAATAAGGGTAAGGTTATTTTTGTTGGAGATTCGGCAGGTCAGGTAATGCCCCTCACTTATGAAGGCATTTACTATGCAATGAAGGCTGGAGAGTTAGCTGCAAGGGCAATAATAGAAGGGAAGGTAGCTAATTATAAAAGGATGTGGAAAGACAGTTTCCAGAAAAGATTTTTCCTAATGGATAAACTGAGGGACTATTTTTTAAAGAGTGATATCTACGCTGAAAAACTTGTTGCAATGCACAAAAGACCTGAAGTTCAGGAAGCATCAATGAGACTCTGGCTGAGGAAAGATAGTGGCAAAGCAGGCCTGAAGAGTTATTTAAAGCTCTTCGGAAAATTCCTGTGCTGACTATAAAGAGATTTTTTGCCTATTCCTTAGTATTTCATATTACCGTCTTCATTATTGCCCTTTTAATAGTTTCTTCTGTTAAGGGGAAACGGGGAGAAGAATTTTTTGCGAGACTCGTATCCCCTGAAGAATTTCTTCCCCCTGGACCTCCTGCTTCTACTGTCCCCAGGGTTAGACCATTTCTACCCCCAAAGCCAAGGACATCTATACCCACACATAAGACACATAAGGTAGAGAAGGGCACACATATCGTCCCTGAACAGGAACCTCCTTCTTCTAAATATCAAACACCTTCGCAGCCACTATCGCCTCCCACTTACTCTAACCAGGCTGTAAAAAGCGCTCCAGAAACAAGCAATCCAAAAGTTAAGGGTGGTGATATCCGTGGGCCTAATGTGGCGCCATCTATAAGAGAAAAGCTTTTTGACAGAAATATCATTGGCGACGCGGCAAAGAGAGAAATTAAAAAAGAAGAACAGGAAAAAAGGACCTTTTCCTTTGACGCAAAGGAATTGAAATATTTAGCATACTTGAGCAGGTTAAAGGAAAGAATAGAAAGTATCTGGATTTATCCTCCTGACGCAGTAACAAAGGGCCTTTACGGAGATCTGATTATAAAGTTTACTATAAAGAAAAATGGCAGGCTTGGAGCTGTTGAACTTGTCAGGACTTCAGGATACAAGAACCTTGACGACGCGGCCTTGAGAGCCCTCAGAGATGCTGAACCATTCTGGCCTCTGCCTAATGAATGGGGGATGGATAACTATACAATAGAAGGCCATTTTATATATACTATTTATGGGTACTATGTAAGATAAATTTTGAGTAAACCCCGTTAGAAATGGCGGAGTGAATACCTCGCCATTTCTATGAGGAATTAAGATTTTATCTATTCCATCCCCGCCATATATGGTCGATGACCTGTAAGGCGGGGCTTTCTAACGGGGTAAAGACCTGCTTTGAAATGAGGTGGTTTTGAAACCGAGACTTTACCTCCGAGTCGGTGATATTGTGAGACATGTGCATTATGGTGGGTGGGGTGATGGTGAAGTCGTAGAGGAAAAACATTCGAACCTTCCAGGTGGTTTGTGCCTTGTGAGAGTGTTATTCGCGGACGGTATAGAAAGGTCTTTTATAAATGATCTTGATAGTGAACTCTGCTGTTTTTATGCAGGGTTGAGATTGAGCGGTCAAAGATTTTTTTAAAAGAGAAGATAAAGATAGAAATATATTGAGAACCTTCCTTATAGCCAAACGGTAAAAACTTTACTGTGTGTGGTAAGAAGACAAAGTGGTCACCCCGAATAATGCAGATATTGCTCAAAAATTTATTTAACTCGATGAGATTATTAAAATATCTCATTTCGTTTTATGCATAAAAATATTCGCAAAACCATCAGTTCAAGGTGTACTAAGGTATCGAAAAATAAATTTTTTCACAACATCTGCATTATATTAATTGCACTTTTTGGGCCAAGAAGCATTAAGTTGACCAGACAGCAGGATGAAAAATAAGAGCCTGAGTTTGATTAAATCCTTTTATGATACTTTTGAAAGCCCTGTAGGAACATTGTATCTCATATTCACTGGAGAGACCCTTAGAGAGATTTCTTTTAAAAGCCCCCGCGAAATAATAAGAAAAGGTGTCGCACCATATCTGATAAAAAAAGAGTTCAAGGAATATTTTGAAGATGGCAGAGAGAAGTTTACACAGAAGACAGGATTTACTAAAGGAACAGAATTCGATAAAAAGGTCTGGATAGCTTTAAAAGATGTTCCTTATGGAGAAACAAGGACGTATAAATGGCTTGCTGAAAAGGTTGGAAAGCCAGCTGCCTGTAGAGCTGTTGGTCAGGCCCTTAGCAGAAATCCAATACCCATTCTTTTCCCATGCCATCGTATTATAGAATCTGACGGATCAATCGGGGGCTACCCATCTGGCATCGATATCAAAAGAAGGCTGCTTGAGATTGAATATTATATAAAATTAGCTAAAAAAGGGCAGACTGGCTACAGGATATAGTATTTTAGCTCTCCGCCTTAGGCGGACTCGGCCTATCGCCCTGCGAGGGTCGCTTCGACAAACCGCTCAAATACTTTATCCTACCATCACGGAATTGGAGATGCTTAGGTTACTCAAAAAGGACTTGAATATTTCTTTAATTCTGGTAATATTAATCCCATGGAAGTAAAAATTGGTACCATTTCTCACATTTATAAGAAGATAGGGGTGGCAATTGTGGAACTTTCAGAGCCCCTGCAGACCGGAGATACGATACATATCAGCGGACAGCATACTGATCTTACTCAAAAGGTTGAGTCTATGCAGGTAGAGCACCAGGATGTCCAAAGAGCAGAACGGGGCCAGAGCATAGGATTGAAGGTAAGTGGCGAGGTTAGAGAACACGACCTTGTCTATAAGGTTGTAGATTAGCAGGTATTAAAGACCAACTGCCCTCAACTACCCCACGGGCGAATACCATATCCACTCATCTCTTCCACGAGATGGGAAGAGGAGATAGAATGGAAGAAATCGTCGTCTTCATAACTGCTTCTGATGAGGAAGAAGCCGCAAAAATCGCTAAGGCACTTGTAAAGGCCAGACTTGCCGGTTGTGTAAACATAATCAAAGATGTCCGTTCCATCTATAGCTGGCAAGGGAAGATCGAGGATGAAAAGGAAGTTGTCATAATTGTAAAGACCCAGAAACCCCTCTTTTCCCCCCTTATGGGAAAAGTAAAAGAATTGCATAGTTACACAGTCCCCGAGATAATCGCCCTACCAATAATAGAAGGCTCCGAAGATTACCTAAAATGGCTTAGAGAGATTACAAGATAAGGATTTTTTCGAATTGTTCCACGTGGAACATTTAGAAATCAACGGAAAGGAATACCAAAATTAGGGAAAAATCTGGATATTTCGCGTACCTTATTGCTGAGTAATATTATCCCGAAGATGATAAGGAGCAGGCCGCTCAAGAGCATGATAACCCGCATAGACCTGTAGAGGATTTTTGAGTAACTAAGGAAAGTATTTATGGCAAGGGAGGATAGGAAGAATGGTAGGGCAAGGCCGAGGGAGTAAAGAGAGAGGAGCTTCAAGCCGTATGAAGTTGACCCCTCTGCTGCTGCATAGAGAAGTATTGTACCCAGTATGGGACCTATGCATGGCGACCAGGCAGCAGCAAAGGTCATCCCTACAATAAAAGATCCTGCGTATCCTGCTGGTTTGCCGTGAAAACGAAACTTCTTCTCTTTCAGGAGGATATTGGGCTTTATGATGCCAGAAATGAAAAGACCAAAGATAATTACGAGGATACCGCCACCGATCCTGACCCAATCCTGATATCTATAGAGGATTCGGCCTATAAAAGAAGAAGAAGCCCCTAAGAAGATGAAGACTGCTGAAAATCCTAATACGAACGCAAGGGAGTTCGTTATCGTAAGGAATCTTACCCTCTTTCTGTCCTCATTCGAAGTAAGCTGTTCAAAAGATACCCCTGTAATAAAGGAGACGTAAGATGGCAAAAGAGGAAGGACGCAGGGTGAGAGAAAGGATAAAAAACCTGCAAGAAAGGCCATAGGAATGCTTACGTCTTTAATCGTGCACTCCTCTTAGTAGCACTATGGCTTTGCACATTCAGTGGTATCGCCCTTTATTTTCTCAACGGCATGGGGGATTACGTCTATTATAATTTCGAGGTTTTCTCTTACTGCCTTTGGACTGCCCGGGAGATTGATAATCAGAGTATTTCCCCTTATTCCTGCAACGGCCCTCGAAAGTGCGGCTCTTTTTGTCTTCTTGAACCCCTCAGACCGTATCAACTCTGTAATTCCAGATATCTCCCTATCAATAACCTCTAAGGTTGCATCTGGCGTGACATCTCTCGGAGTAAGTCCTGTCCCCCCTGTTGTGAGTATTAGGTCAACTTTCCCACAGTATTCAATAAGTTTCTTCTTTATTAAATCTTTCTCGTCAGGCAAAATTTCATAAGACCTCAGATTGGCACCAATCAGCTTTAGAATATCAGCAATCAGAGGTCCGCATACATCTTCTCTTTCGCCTTTTGAGCCTTTATCGCTCACGGTTAGAATAGCAACAGTAATCATGATGATACTTTTATAGGGTCTCCTTCTTTTATTTTCCCGCCTTTTATTACTTTTACAAAAATTCCTTCCTTGGGCATTACACAATCACCTGCCTGATAATAGATTGAGCATCTTGTGTGACATTCTTTTCCGATCTGGCTGACTTCTACTTCAACGTTGCTAATTTTCATCCGTGTCCCGACAGGGAGTGTTAAAAGGTCAATGCCCTCTGTTGTAATATTTTCCGCAAAATCACCTGGGTTTACCTTGAGGCCAAGGGCTTGCATCTTCTTTATACTTTCAATTGCAAGGAGACTGATCTGCCTATGCCATTTGCTTGAGGCATGTGCGTCACCTTTGATGCCGTAACCTGCAACGATTTCCGCCTCTTTTAAAGGTCTTTTCCGAATACCTTTCTCGCTACTTGTGTTTACGGAAACGACTCTTGCCGCTATTTTTTTCATAAATATCAACAACTTATGTTAATTACGTTCCCATCTCCCAGCTATGAAGATACCTATCTTGCTCCTTTGTCAAGGTATCTATCCTTATCCTCATTGCTTTAAGCTTTAGTCTCGCAATCTCTTTGTCGATATTCTCTGGAACACTATAGACCTTTTTCTCGAGACTCTTATAATTCTTTGTGAGGTACTCTGTGCAAAGAGCCTGGTTTGCAAAACTCATATCCATTACTCCAGAAGGGTGACCCTCCGCAGCCGATAAGTTTATAAGCCTGCCTTCAGCAAGTAGGTATATCTTTTTATTAGTCTTCAGGGTATATTCCTCGACGGCATCTCTTATAACTCTTTTATTTTTCGACATTTTTCCCAGTTCTTCTATCGCTATCTCGACATTAAAATGACCAGCATTACAGAGTATTGCGCCATCCTTCATAAGGGAGAAGCATTCTTTTGAGATTACGTTGACATCTCCCGTTGCTGTAACAAAGATATCCCCTATCTTTGAGGCTTCTCTGATGAGCATTACATCAAAACCATCCATTGTTGCCTCAAGTGCCCTTAGGGGGTTTGTCTCAGTGATAATAACCCTCGCACCCATGCCTTTTGCCCTCATAGCTATTCCTTTCCCACACCAACCGTATCCCGAGACAACAAAATTAGAACCAGAAATCAGCCTGTTTGTTGCCCTCAATATTCCATCAATGGTAGACTGACCTGTACCATAACGATTGTCAAAGAGATATTTTGTGTATGCATCATTTACTGCTATTATGGGGTATCTCAAGTATCCTTTTTCAGCCATCGCTCTAAGCCTTATTACCCCTGTTGTTGTCTCCTCTGTACCTCCTATCATACCCTTTAGCAGTTCTTCCCTCTGTTTATGAAGAGTGGAGACAAGATCAGCGCCATCATCCATAGTGATGTGAGGCTTTAGTGACAGAGCATCATTGATATGTTTGTAATATGTTTTTCTATCCTCGCCCTTTATTGCAAATACTGAGATTTTTGAAAATGTAACAAGAGAGGCAGCAACGTCATCTTGTGTGCTTAAGGGATTAGAGGCACAGAGAAAAGCCTCTGCACCACCTGCCTTCAGGGTTTCCATGAGGATAGCTGTCTCTGTTGTTACATGGAGACATGCGGATAACCTGAAACCTTTTAAGGGTTTCTCTCTTTTAAAACGCTCTTCAATGCTCTTGAGTACTGGCATCTCCTTTGCAGCCCACTCTATGCGTAACCTGCCTTTCTTTGCTAAAGCCATATCTTTTATGTCATGTTTTATCATTTCTCCTCCAAACTAAGTGTCAGTGGGTAAAATCAGTTTTTTAGTATTAATTTTTGAGTTCTAACCCCTTTTAAAGATATCTGCTACATCTGTTTTTTCCCAGGTGAAATCAGGGTCATTTCTCCCAAAATGGCCGTAGGCTGCTGTCTTCTTGAAGATGGGCCTTCTGAGATTGAGGGTTTCGATCATCCCTTTTGGTGTAAGGTCAAAGTTTTTCCTTATAACCTGCACTATCTCCTCAGATGCTGTTTTCCCGGTTCCAAAAGTGTCTACAAGAACAGATACGGGTTCAGGCATGCCGATGGCATAGGCCATCTGGACTTGAACTCTATCGGCTATTCCGGCCGCCACGACATTCTTTGCTATATACCTTGACATATAGGCACCGGACCTGTCTACTTTTGTAGGGTCCTTGCCGGAAAAACAGCCACCACCATGACTTCCAACTCCTCCGTAACTATCAACAATAATCTTTCTACCTGTAAGACCTGTGTCACCCATTGGCCCTCCTACAACAAATCGGCCTGTTGGATTTATGTAATATTTAACATGTTCCTCATCAAGAATCTCTGGGGATACGGTCGGCTTTATTACTTTCTCAATAATATCTTCCCTTATATCTTTAAGGGTAACCTCAGGGCTGTGCTGGGCAGAGATAACAATACTATCTATTCTTAAGGGCTTACTATCCCTGTACTCGACAGTTACCTGTGTCTTACCGTCGGGCCTTAAATAGCTGAGGATATCGTTCTTTCTGACCTCGGCTAATTTCATAGCAAGTTTGTGGGCGAGAATGATGGGAAGAGGCATGAGTTCTTCAGTCTCCGTACATGCAAAACCGAACATTAAACCCTGGTCACCAGCACCTCCAATGTCAACACCCAAGGCAATATCAGAGGACTGCTCGTGTATAGCCGTGATGACAGCACATGTCTCATAATCGAACCCGTATTTTGCCCTTGTATAACCAATCTCTCGCACAGTCTTTCTCACAATATCAGGTATCTCTACATAGCAGTTTGTTGTAATCTCACCAGCCACAAAGGCTAACCCTGTTGTTACGAGTGTCTCACATGCTACTCTTGCTGTCTTATCCTTAGCAATAATTGAATCCAGTATTGCATCCGAGATCTGGTCTGCAACCTTATCTGGATGTCCTTCTGTTACAGATTCTGAAGTAAAGAAATAATTTTTCACAGGCATCATTCACCCCCTCAAAGTAATATTAAAGTTCTTATTCTAATATATTTTTTTTCTTTTTACCGCATCTGCTACTTTTACAACACTTACCATCTCCTTTATATCATGAACGCGAATTATATTCGCGCCATTCATTATAGAGATGGCAACTGCTGCTGCGGTACCTTCAAGCCTTTCTGTAACAGTGGCATCTCCGAGGATTTTACCTATGAAGGCCTTCCTTGATGTCCCTATGAGGATTGGCTTTTCTAATAAGGTGAACTCACGCAGGTTATTAATTATCTCAAGGTTGTGGTCAGAAGTCTTTCCAAACCCAATACCAGGGTCAATTATTATTTTATCTTTTGATATCCCTGCTCGTGTTGCTATTGTTATACCAACCCTTAAGTAATCCATTACCTCGGGTATTAATGCCTCATAAACAGGATTTTCCTGCATATCTTTTGGAGTTCCTTTTATGTGCATAATTACTATAGGGACTTTATATTCAGAAGCTACCTCTGCTACCTTAGGGTCAAATCTTAGTCCACTGATGTCATTCACCAATGATGCTCCAGCATCGAGTGCTCTCTTCGCAACTTCAGATTTGTATGTATCTATGGAGATAGGTACTTTAATTTTATTCGCAATAGCTTCAATAACAGGGATTGTACGCCTTAACTCTTCCTCGATAGTGATTGGTTCAGAGCCTGGCCTTGTTGATTCACCGCCAATGTCAATGATATCGGCACCTTCCTCTACAATCTGGTGTGCCCTTTTAATTGCAGCAGATTCATCGAAATAGAGTCCTCCGTCAGCAAAAGAATCAGGTGTGACATTGAGGATTCCCATTGTATAAGTCTTTTTAGAGAAGTCTAAGGAGAAATTTTTCCAGGCAAGTTTCATGATTAGAAAATCTCAAACCCCATCTGTTTAAAATGTTCATCGAATGAAAAGGCCTTTCTAAGTTTTAGATTATTCATCAATATAAAGCTTGTGCAATCTCTGAAACTTAAATCTTTATCTTCATATTTTTTGAACATTTCCCATGCCTTAAATCTATCTTCATTTGTTATATCCACAATCCTGACAATATTGCTGTTAAATAATGAGCCCCCGAAAATGACGGCAGCTTTATGAGAAACTCTATATCTTATAAGTTTTTTGATTATTGGTTATTAAATTACAAGACCGTCCATTGCTGGGGAAAGAAAAGCCTTTCATAGGTCATGAGCGCAAATCTGTCAGTCATACCAGCTATAAAGTCACAGACTACCCGATGTTTATCTAATTTTTCTTCCTTGGGTATATCAATAAATACTTCATCAACATGTTCGAGATAGTAAGCATACAAATCCTGCAAAACCCTTTTTGCTTTTTTAAATTCTTTGATTATCTTATCGCTTTCATACACTTGTTCAAAGAGAAAGTCTCTAAGCATGTATACAGTGGACGAGATATCATCACTCATGCGGAGCTCCTCAAGATTTGTCCTTATAGAGCAATATATTAAGTCTTTTACCATCGTGTCTATCCTTTTTGAATGACTGTCTCCGAGAACTTTTATAACCTTCTTCGGGATATCTGACCTCCTAATTACATCAGCCCTTAAGGCATCATCAAGATCATGATTTACATACGCAATGATGTCAGAGACTCGCACAACCTGACCTTCAAGGGTGTATGCCTTTTCAGCCTTCGTCTCTGGCAAAATTGAGCCTTTGCCCTTTGAGTGCTTAACTATACCGTTTCTAACTTCATGGGTAAGATTCAAACCCTTTCCACCATGCTCGAGAAAATCCACAACCCGAAGACTTTGTTCATAATGATCGAACCCACCTGGATATATCTCCCTTAATACCGCCTCTCCAGCATGACCAAAGGGTGTGTGACCTAAGTCATGTCCCAATGCTATTGCCTCTGTCAAATCCTCATTTAACCTCAATGCCCTTGCTATTGTCCTTGCTATCTGTGATACCTCAAGTACATGAGTTAATCTCGTTCTATAGTGGTCTCCCTTTGGTGCGAGGAAAACCTGCGTCTTATGTTTCAATCGTCTGAATGCCTTTGAATGTATAATCCTGTCCCTGTCTCTCTGAAAACATGTCCTTATCTCACCCTCTTTCTCTGGCCTCATTCTCCCCTTGCTCTGAGAACTCAGACATGCCTTTGGATGGAGGTTTTGTTTTTCTATTTCTTCTGTCTGCTCACGGATAGTCATGTGAAAATTATATATGAAATCCTCAACATTTTTGTAACCACACACATTGAGTAGATACTTTTACTTCGGGAAGAGATGATAGAAGAAAAGCTGAGTATAAAATAACGAAAAGACCTTATGCGGGGATCTTAGATCTCCAGCGATCGAGGCTGTTAAGATCATCTATGTCATACCATTCAGGAAGCAAAAAGTAACTTATCCCCGCAGCATTAGCATTAGAGATGGTGTCTTTCAGAACACTGTCATGTCCCCATTTTATGTCTTTAAAGATGCTGTCATAAAGTTTGTTCATGCCTATCAAGTAATAACCACCATCCTCAGACGGACCTATTATAAGCTTATAAGAGTCGAGCTTATCAAAAGCATCTATGATAAAGGTAAGGGGTAAATCAGGTGAATCAGACCCAATGAGTGAAATCTTTTTATATCCTTTGCTAAAAAGCCATTTAATGGCATTATACATCTTTTCACCGAGGTCACTACCTTTTTGTGAAATAAGAGGTATTTTCTTTAGAAATTCCAAAATCACTTCTTTTTCAAATCCGCCCTTGCCTTCTTGGTTGCGAGTCGTACCGCCCTTTTCTAAAGGAGGGTTTGGGGGATTATCAGAGGGTAAGGTGGGATTTAAATACGTTATTTCTCCTTCATAAAATCCGTAGAGATCTATTCCTCGGAGTCTCGAGACATTTTCGGTGGTGGCTTTGAGCATGGACTCATATGCTTTTAATGCTTCGTCTTCACCTATTTCAGAAGCGAGTCTCTTCTTTACTTTACCAAGTACAGGAATTTTGAAAAAAATCCCCAGAGCGGATTTTTTGGTCATTATTAGCTATCTTTTTGAGAAGATACCTTTTTGATAAGAGGGTTTAAGACAAAGGGGAGAAGCATTGCAATGGAAGCAATGAGAATACCGATTATCAATCCTTTAATGTTACCTTTTAAAAGCAATTCTCCCATTGAACTGCCAAAGGCTACGTAAGCAATACAAGCAGGCAGCATAAAGACACAAGAGGCCCACAGGTAGTGTAAAAATGGGATGGGCGTAACTCCGAACATAAAATTTAAGATCGGAAATGGCAAAACAGGTAGTAACCTTGCAAATGCAACGGCTTTCCATCCATGTTTTTCAACTTTTTCTTTTAGCCATTTCCACCTTTCATAACCAAAGCGTTCTTTTATGGTATTGCCCATTAGATAACGCGAAACCAAAAAGGCAACTGATGCTCCTGTTGTCGCACCTGTTATAGAAAATACCACCCCCCAGAGAGGCCCCCAGAGGAAACCGGCACCGAGGGTAAGTGGAAGGCTTGGGATAAAAAGGCTTGGACCTATGGCATAAATAAGGATAAAAAGGAGCGGTGCAGCAACCTTATACTGCTTTATAAAGTTTAAAATTCCCTCTGTTGATATGTATCCCTCTCTTCTCAGATAGGTCGTAAGGAGTATTAACAAAATTACTATGAGCCCAAGGAGTAATTTTTTAAAATTGAACTTCTGTCCGAATGCAAGGAAAAACCTGTTAACCCATTTTTTCCCTGAGCCAACAGGTTTTTCAATTGGGTTAACACCAGTCATGAATTCAAGAATATGATATGCCTTTTGCCCTTTCTCAAGAAACTTGCCCTTGCAGCCCATGCAATAGGTAACAACCGGATTGCCCTTTGATGCCTTAATAACCTTATCAGTAAATTTCTCAGACAGATCGGACGATAATGAACTGACTCCCCCTCCATGGCCGCAACAGGTAGGTCTTAATAACTCTTTTATTTCGTTAGTAGTGGAATCAGTATCATCATTTATGAATTGAATTTCATTACTGAGTGATTTCACATACGCTTTTGCTCTCTGTCTTATTCCATCAAGTCTAAAGGAAGGACAGGGGTGGTGGAGAAATAATCCCTCCAACCCTACTTTGACCCCTCTGTGTCCCTGCCCGATGGACGGCAGGCTGGCCCCCTTGGCAAGGGGGGAATTGAGGGGGGTTGAGGGAGGATTATTTACAAAAGAGGAGGTAGAGAAATTTTTCCTGATCTTATTAGAAAGAAAATTTATTATACCTTTTGGTAATGCCTCAAATATGTGCTCAACTTTGATATCCGGAAGATGCAGGGAGAGTGTTTTTCTACAATTTGTACAACCGGTTATGACATGCGTGATTTTATGTTTTTCCAATTTTCTGTGAATTCTCTCTGATGCCTCCTTTACTGAGCCCACATCTCCCAATTGATAAAGAGGGTCAAAACAGCAATCCAAAACTAATCCTATTTTTTTATTTAACTGGTTACTAAGAAGTTGAACAGTCTTTTTAACTACCTCAGGACTTGTTCCAGCTAAACCACACCCTGGCCAGAACACTGTATTGATCGATGGATAATATGCAAAAGGGAATCGATGGCCCTTAAGGGCAAAACTTTGGGAAGATTGTATTGCGTTTTTTACTTCTACCGGGGTGGAGCCATTTTTTAGTAACATAGATTTCATTTCGAATAGCACTTCTGAAGGATGGATGTCCTCTTTACAGACAGTATCACATGCCTTGCAATTGGAACAGAGAAAGACCTTTTCAGGTTTTTCAATAATTATCTTGTCAGGTGTGCCATACATGTCCAGGAACGGACATACCCTTTTGCACCTACCACAGTCCTTACAGTGTTTTAGAAATTCATTAATCCTTGAGGAGAGTTCCATATGTTACCTGTGCGCTTTTTACTGTTCTTTTAGTACTAAAGAATCTTGAAGGTCTTTTAAGGACATCCCATTCAGCTTCTTTAAATATTTGCCTGCACTGCTGAACACTCATTCCTCGCTTACCCTCTGTCTCTTTTTCGACATCACGGGGATTTGATCCTGTCTCTGCCCATATCAGGTTAGCGCCTGCTGCAACACCTATAACATTTGGCTCGTGTGTGCAATTTCCTGGGACTGCATAGCCGAGAGCCAGTCTCACAACAGAAAGGATATGCGCCATTCTTGTCTCACTCACAGTGCCATATCTTGCCAATTCCGTATTAGGGATAGGAATTCGCCTCATGGCACCACTGAAAATGGGTGTTGCTTCACGTGTGATAACTGTTTTTTCAACAAGCTCATGAATACCATGTTCTGGACCTATTGGTTCAACACATGTTCCGAGAAGTAAACCTGCTTCTTTTGCATTCATGAAGGTCTGAAGTCTTTTCGCGACCGGAATTGTTGTATCCCTTCCTTCACCTAACCTCACTGCATGGTATACACCCGAAAAGCCTGCATCTTTCAACTGCATAGCCTGTTTTTTAGAAAAGTCATCAATATTAGCCACAAGAATGGTATCTGGTTTTAGTGATTTTCTAACCTCCTGTGCTACCTCAATGAACTTCGCAAAATGATATCGTGAAGTAGTCATAAGGTATATTGCATTAGCACCATCATATTCAAAATCGTGGGCACGATTTACAATCTCCTCTACCAGCAATTCAACAGTTTCAGTAAAAACCTCATTACAAGCCGCGAAAGAACAAAAACGACAGTTACGCGGACAACGAGCAATGTCAAGACCAACCTGGGCGTGAACCTCAGCAAGACCATTAGATGCTTCCTCACACATATGCCGTGCTGCAGACTGGATTAATGCTGAATCACAAGTGAACAAAGGAACCTCAAATAGCAGTGCTATCTCTTCTTTGTTAAGTATATCACCTGATAATGCCTTGTCTATAACATTCTTTACCATTTTCACCTCATATTCTTTCACTTATAAAGCTTGGCAAGGTTAGAGGGTCCGACACCTAACATAAAAAGCAAGGCTATAGCTACATTCCTTAAGCTTACAAAGACAGGTGATAAGAGATAACCTTTTTTAAGTCTTCTCGATGATGCAACAACTCCCAGAGGTATATATTTCAATTTTCCAAACTTTCTTATCCTCATCGCCATATCAATGTCCTCGAGAAATGGATATTCTTTAAATCCTCCAACCTTTTCAAAGACATCCTTTTTTATAAATATTGCCTGATCCCCATATGGCAAAGAAAATAACCTTGCCCTGAAATTCGCAAAAAGTTCTACAAGTTTTGTAGGTAGAGAATTATCGTCAAACTTTAATTTAAAGAATCCACCTATATGACCATTAAAAGATTCCGATGGGAAAGATATCCCTGTCTTTGGCATTAGCGTATCTGCATGAAGAAAGAGTAAAATTTCGCCTTTGGCTATAGCGGCCCCTCTATTCATCTGGATACCTCTTCCTTTAGGAGATCGAATCACAATTGCACCTGTCTCCTTAGCGATTTCGCGTGTCCTATCCGTACTGCCTCCATCTACGACGACGATTTCAAAAGGACTCAGTCTTCTTGCTGACTCTATACAAGCTTTTATCGTTGCTTCTTCATTGAATGTAGGAATTATTACAGATATACGACTGTTCTGTCCCATAAATACTTTATGGTCATTCCTGCGGAAGCAGGAATCTATACCTCCTGAATTTCTGGATCCCCGCTTTCGCGGGAATGACAGAATAAGTTGTGGTGTAAAGAATCATTAAGGAAACCACACTCTTACTTTCCACTTGCCACCTTATATATTAAGATGACAGGTTTACCATCTTCAGGGAGAACATCAGTACGCCCTTTAAAGTGTGAGTTTGGATTAATGAAGCGCTTTATTGAGCCTGTCTGAGGATAATTTGAGTTGCTGGAAATTGAGATCCAGCAACTCTCAAGACAGGTTATACATCCTGTTTGCTTTTCCTCTGAAGCCTTTCTGTTTCCTCCAAACTTAATATTGAACCCCTTACCCTTTTCATCGATAAAAATTTCATTGAGTGACAACTCTTTTCCCAGCCCGGGCCAAGTGGCTTTTATATCCAATGGATCTCCCTCAACGTATTTGCCAATGGTATCCTTGTTAAGATTGTTACCAGGCCTAGCACCTATTTTTATCAGAGCATCATGAAAATCAAGTTGGTTTGAATAAGCCCTTAAGATTGCCCTGTCTTGAAATTTACCATCTTTAAACACAACCCCCCAATGGACATTCCATTGATGGACATTCATTTCGTGCACCTCTGTATAAATAAGAACCCTCTTACCTTTCTCGTCTATTATTAAGGGGTTTTCTTTTGTTGGAAAACTCTGTGGCTCAAGTTCACCAGTTTTTGCTTTGAGTTTGATCGTACCTTTTTCTGAAGAATCAGCAAATGCCTCTATCCCCTTCATAGAGTAAAATCCAGCAACTAAGAGACCTGCCCCTATCATTTTAAGAAACTCTTCTCTGCTCATACTATCGGCGTTGTCCTTTCTTACTTTCTTTTCACCCATGTACACCCTCCTCCCTTTTGCCTCAATAAGTATAGATTTCTACAAATTTATTGTGACACTTACATAATTTTTATATAACTTTTCCAAAAATAATATTTCCAATAGTTAATTCTTATATGCTGGTATAAATTGATAGATATTAGCTATATAAACTACAAATAATTACTATAAATAGATAGTATATTTTGAGATTGAGAGGGTTATTGAAAGCAGTGATGCTTACTTTTTTATATTTTATAAAAAGAGTCCCCTTGTGGGAAAAGTAGTGTCCGTACTGAAGCCCTTTGGTTAAATGAAAATTATAGTTCTCCTAAAATATATAGATATAATCTATTTTACTTATTCAAAATGTCTATCTAATATAAATTTAGAAAAGTAATGCAGGTGTTCCAAGGCAAGAAAGGCTCGTCAGAAATATGTTTGCTTATGTTCGATACTTAAAAAATATATGCTGGATAACTCAGCTGAGAAGATATGTTAAAAATAGATATACAACACCTTAAGGTTTTTGTCACGGTTTATAAAAAAAAGAGCTTCTCAAGGGCATCTGAGGAACTTTACCTTACACAGCCAACTATAAGTGACCATATCGGAACGCTGGAGCAAGAGCTTGATTGCAAGCTCTTCGACAGATTAGGTAAAACAATTATCCCTACCAGAAAGGCAGAGGTTTTGTATAGCCGTGCACTGGAAATTATAGAAGAAGCTAATACCCTCAAAGAGGCCGTCGGTCAAGCTAAGAAGGAAGTCAAAGGAGAGCTGCTTATAGGTGCAAGCACAATCCCTGGGACATATTTACTCCCATCTATCATGGCGGATTTTCAGAAAAAGTATCAGTCTGTTTCCTTTCAGATTTTCATATCTGACTCCAGAGAAATCGTTGATATTATTTCCAAACATGAATTACTTCTGGGGATTGTTGGGACAAAACCTGGTAATGAATGGATAAAACATATACCTTTTATCGAAGATAAACTCATTGTCGTATCATCACCCTCTTCAGTAAGAAGTTACCAAATGACGTTGAGAGAATTAGTGAAATTGCCAATGGTTTTACGTGAAGAAGGTTCTGGCACCCGAAGAGAAATGGAACATTTATTAAAAGGTAAAGGAGTTTCACTCGACGGCATTAAGATTGCTGGTATCTTTGGTTCTACTGATGCAGTAAAACAGGCTGTAAAGGCAGGACTTGGGGTATCAATTCTTTCAAAATATTCTGTGACTGATGAACTGGAACATAAGATACTCAAAGAAATAAAACTTATTGATATCCAAATGAAGCGTAGATTTTATATTGTGATGCACGAGAAAAGGACACTCCCTCAATTATATAAAACATTCATAGAACATATCTTATCCGAATCAAAGAATCTCTGAATCTGCTTTCTCTATCTTTTTTGGGAAAAAATAATCTGATATTTTTTGGACAACTCCAATTGAAAATTTGCAGATACCAGAGAGAATATTAACGACTATTACTGATTAATAAATTTGGGGTAAGGTCGCCCACAACTAAATGTTTTCGAGAGTTCAAAAGTCTTATCACTTTCTTCATCTAATACGCTTTCGGATAATAATGGCCATTAAATGCGAATTACATTTGCAAGTCGTACTTTATAGATGTATTGATGGCTATCATCTGCACCTGATAATCATATAGAGGGCACCTCCTGAGCATATCGTTTTGCGGTATGCTCAAAGGAAGACATCAATCTTAACCTTTAGGAGGTGCCGTATGAAATTATATGCAGCTTTTGATTTGCATTCAAGTAGCTCGTATTTAGGTATCAGCGATGAGAAAGGCAAGAGGATATTTAAGAAGAAACTTCCCAATGATCCGGCAAGGATCAAGGAAGCACTCAGGCCATTCAAAGATGAAATTGAAGGGATTGTTGTGGAGTCACCGTATAACTGGTACTTTTTGGTTGATCTGCTTCGAGAGGAGGGATACCGGGTGCATCTGGCCAATGTAATGAAGACCC
>Ga0315268_10003430_pt1 | contig 17489 bp, 19 predicted proteins | sample C1_top_MG_FD_204535 | JGI IMG/M metagenome (GOLD analysis project Ga0315268, IMG submission 204535) | Sediment microbial communities from Yellowstone Lake, YNP, Wyoming, USA - C1_top | ecosystem: Environmental > Aquatic > Freshwater > Lake > Sediment | place: USA: Wyoming | collected 2017-08-01
GGCGTTTTCAGTCCAAGAAGGTGTTCGTAAAGGGCGGTGTCTTTCATGATGGTATCGGTGTGATTGAAAAACCGGATTCTCCAACATTGAAGAAAAATTCACAGTGCAATTGATGAAGAACCTAAATAAAATAACTGAATTACGATGCATCGCTTTTCCTGCCGGAGGGCTGATTGCGCAGAACAGAGGACAGAAGTCTGGCGAATTTGTTTTCGGAAGGCAGGGGATCGGGGGATGCGCTTTCGGAATTCTGAAACTCTTGCTTCTGGAGCGTATGCAAGGTGCGGATTTGCCCCGGCGCTACACCGACCACCAGCCAAGTGTCTTTCACTTCGACCAGAACGATCCGCTCTCGTTGGCCTATCGCCACGCTGCCCAATATCTTGAGCAGATTGCCTGAACCCAGTTGCGTCGCATTCACGCGTTTGAGCAGCCAGGCCACCAGCACGATGGCAGCCAGCACCAACAGCAGACTGAAAATGATTTGCACGATGCTGCCGGAACTGACTGCGGGAGGTGGCGGAGTGAAAGCGGGGCGCGTCCCTTCTACGGCAGCCGCAAAAACAGGCGCCCCCAGCAGGATGGCAGCAGTGCAAAGACGAAATCTGCCACACATATTATTTATTCAAGCGGTGCAACCGCTCGGACGGGGTAATGATGTCCGTCAGACGGATACCGAGTTTCTCGTTAACCACAACGACTTCGCCCTGCGCAATCAGGAAGCCATTAATCATTACGTCCAATGGTTCACCGGCCATGCCGGCCAGTTCAACAACCGAGCCTTGAGCCAGTTGCAGCAAATGCTTGATGGGCATTTTAGTGCGTCCCAGTTCAACGGTTAGCTGTACTGGAATGTCCAAGATCATGTCCAGATCATTTTGGGCGGTTGCTGAGCCGCTTGCCCCGAATTGTTCGAACGTGGCAGGTTTGGCGGACTCCGCTGGCGTTGTCTGTTCGGCCATGGCCGCACCCCAATCATCGGCGGTGATTGCTCCGTTTACTGCGGTTTCATCAGACATGGCCTTCTCCTTCGTTTGTTGAGATCATTTTTTCAACCCTCAATGCATATTGATTATTGAATGCGCCATATTTGCATTCCATTACCGGCACACCATCCACAGAAGCGATGATATTTTCCCCGATTTCAAGCGGGACGATATCACCGCTGCGCATTTTTAGCACTTGCTCCAGCGTCACGCTGGCCTGGCCGAGCGTGGCAACCAATTCGATATTGGCGGATTGCACCTGTTTGGATAGCAACTGCAACCAGCGGTGATCCATGGCAAGATGTTCGCCCTGCATGGTGCTGTAGAGCAAATCTTTGACTGGTTCGAGCATAGAGTAGGGCATGCAAATGTGGAATGCGCCTCCATTGCCGCCCAGTTCGATATCAAAAGTGGTGACGATCACTACTTCGTTGGGAGTAGAGATGTTGGCGAACTGCGGGTTCATTTCTGAACGCACGAATTCAAATTTTAGCGGGTGGACGTTTTCCCAGGACTTTTCATAGTTCTCAAATACGACAGCAAGCAATTTCTGGATGATACGATGTTCCGTCTGGGTGAATTCGCGGCCCTCCACACGAGTATGGAAACGCCCATCGCCTCCGAACATGTTGTCCACCACCAGAAATACCAAATTCGGATCAAAGATGAACAAGCCATTGCCGCGCAACGGCTTGGCCTGGATGATATTCAAGTTGGTCGGTACGTGCAGGTTGCGAATGAATTCGCCAAATTTCATTACACGAACTGGGCCGATAGAGATTTCAGGGGTGCGGCGGATGAAATTGAATAAGCCAATGCGGAACAGCCGCGCAAAGCGTTCGTTGATGATCTCCATGGTGGGCATGCGCCCACGTACGATGCGTTCTTGCGATGCAAGGTTATATGAGCGCACCTCTCCCGGCTTGGCTTCAGGATGATCGGATGTGTCATCCGCTTCACCTGTCACACCTTTGAGCAGGGAATCAACTTCGTCTTGTGAGAGAAATTCGCTCATTTTCCTATTGAATAATGAATGAAGTAAAAAGTACTTCTTCTATACCGGTCTTGATTTTCGGTGATTCGGTTGCTTCTGGAACAGATGCGGGAGCAGAAACAGGAGCAGATGCAGATGCAGATGCAGGAGCAGAAACAGGAGCAGATGCAGAAACAGGAACAGATGCAGGAGCAGATGCAGGAGCAGATGCAGGAGCAGATGCAGGAGCAGATGCAGGCTGTGTTGAGCTATTGTTTGGTGCAGTCTTGATAAAACCTAATACGCGTTCGATTTCAGTCTTGATGTCACCAGCTAATTTTTCCTTACCCTCGAGCGTGGCGAGCTCCGACGGACGCTTGCTTTGGAGGATCATATTTACGTGATGCAGAATTTCCGGATTGCTTGCTTTTATCTTTTCATCCAGTCCGGGCTTGGATACTTTAATGGAAATCGCAACTTGCAAATAACGATCACCCTCTTCGTGGATGAGATTGGCGGTAAAGGTGCCCAGTGATACGTATTGCGGCGGTATTTCCGGGACTGCTTTATCTGCTGCTGCATCATCTGTCGCATCTTTTGCTGGTATGTGTGCCGGTTTCATCAAAAAGTACGCGGCGGCTCCGCCACCTATCAGCAGTACTATCGCGGTGATGATGATGAGCATTTTTTTACTTTTTTTGGCCGGTGGAGCATCTGTTTCATCGGTCGTGCCGGGCTTTGCGGATACGCCTGGCTTTGTCGTTGCCCCCGGTTTTGGTGTTGTTGCCATGTTTGCCTTCCTTAAAATGTGCTCGATTATCGGAAAAAACCGTCGAGCATGATAACTCGATTAACGCCAGTATTCCCTGTCAGCTTGATTAAATGTTCAAGCAAACGTATCCAGCATCCCGTTGTGGCGGCGCGCCGGGATGCCTTGCGTGCCTGTCGTCAACGATTTGTCCGATTCAATTGCGTTAAAGGAAATCTCGCGTTGGGCCGCCGTATTGGAACCTTGATTCATAAATCCCTCACCCCCCCGGTCGCGCGGAGGCTGGTCGCTGACTGTCGCATTGCCGAGCATAATGTTGTTGTCGGCCAGTATTTCACGAAGTTTAGGCAGGGCATTTTCTACCGCATCACGAACCGCGCTATGTGGCGAGGTGAACTGGGCGGTAAGCTGATTATCGGAAATCTTCAGCGTTACATTCAAGGGCCCCAAATCAGGGGGATTCAAGTGCAGTTCGGCGGTTTGGTTTTGCCGGGAATTCATCCAGAAGATCTTTTGCGAGAATTCATCTGCCCAACCGCCATGTCCTAACGGTGCAGTGATAGTTTGAGCGGCATCGTTGGGAATATCGCTGGTCGGGATATTGGGCATCACAGCAGATGCCGGCGCCGGGGTAACTGTCTTATTGGTAGTGTTTTGGCTGGCCTGGTGCTGTCCTGCGGCATCGACTGCCATCTCTGCATGTTTGGCTGCGCCGGAAAGCAAAGGGGCGAGGGATGAAGTGCCAGTCTGCAGAATATTGTCCGGCTCGGGAAGTGCATTATCCGTTTCCTTCGATTTGTCAAACGACCTCTGTTGAATTTCTCTAGCTCCTTTTATCATGGGGTAACTGCTGCTCTCATTGTCCGGGAGAGGTGCGCCACTTGGCGGCCGTGCATCAACCGCCGGCGCACCCATTGAGGCTTGAACAGGGATTTGCATCAGTACGGCGGCCGGGGAGCCGGCTGGATCGCTTGTGTTGCTGGCGGTGATGGTTGCCTGGCCTTGCGCATCCCTTGCAGTCCGGTCCGCATCGACGGGTGTTTTCGCGGCATTCGGGGTGGGGAAACCGGCTTCGCCGATCTGCCGCGCAAGCAGGGTGGAGAAAAGTTCTGCAATCTGATCATTCGCTGCGCTGTTCGCCTGCGTTGCAGGCGAAGCATTTCCAGACACTGCGGAAGAACCGTTGCGCGGCTGCGGGGCATCCCTCGATGCACCCTTGGCAGGTGATTGGGGGCTATCGTTGATAATCGGCAGATTGGTCATTGCAGTTCTCCATCATTTGTTATGTTCTTCGGCATCGATTGTCTTGCAGGAGGCAGATCTGCCGGCATGCTCATCCAGTGTTATTTGCTCGGATTTTTCGGCGATCTTTTTTTGAGTTTTGATATGGCGTTGTTGCAGCGTATCAAACGATTTCAATTTGCGCCGGGCGCTGTCAAATTCGCGGCGCCCGACTTGAGTTGAAGCCTTGCTTTTCCCGACCATTTTAAGTTGTTGGCTGATGGCCTCATCGATCTTATTGATAAACTCGTGGAAGTTGCGCAATTGGGTTTGATCGATGCCATTTTGCGTTGCCTCATTCAAGCGCGCCTGATAGTCCTTGCGGTATTGCTGCAGTGTTTCAAGTTTGCCTTGCTCATTATGCTCTTGCGTGTTGAGCTGCCCGAGCTTCAGCGTTGCCGAATCATTCTGGTGCTGTGCCAGATTCAGTAGTGGTTGCAAGGAAAATGATTTTTTCATGGCTGTGTTTGTTAATGTGTGGAGCCGTCAGCTTTGCACAGCCGCTTGACCAGGGCGATAAAGCGGCAAGTACACCCGAAATGGGTGGCTGTGTAGGCGATTTGTAGCCGGCCAAAGGCCGGACAAGATCGCCACCGCCGTGGTTGCAGGGGGCCGAAGCCCAGAACAACACACGCAGGCTGGTCAAGGTACTGGTTCAAATAACGCATTTAATTGGGCAATACTCGCTTCATAAGGTTCACGCTGAAACATATCCTGCTTGAGAAATTGCTCCATTCGGGGATAAAGTTCGATTGCCTCGTCCACCAGCGTGTTGCTGCCGCCGACATAGGCGCCTACGCTGATCAAATCACGGTTGCGCTGGTAAAGAGAATACATATGCTTGAACCGTTGCACGACGGACAAGTGTTCCGGTGATGCTATGCGCGTCATTACACGGCTGATCGATGCTTCAATATCTATTGCCGGGTAATGCCCTTGTTCCACCAGATGCCGCGACAGCACGATATGTCCGTCAAGAATGGCGCGTGCACTCTCGGCAATCGGGTCTTGCTGATCGTCTCCTTCGGTCAATACAGTATAGAAGGCAGTGATTGAGCCACTGCCTTCCAGGCCGTTGCCGGCACGTTCCACCAGTTGCGGCAGCTTGGCGAAAACGGAAGGAGGGTAGCCTTTGGTGGCGGGCGGCTCGCCGACTGCCAGCGCGATTTCGCGTTGGGCCATGGCGAAGCGGGTCAGCGAATCCATAATCAGCAAAACGTTCTTGCCTTGATCGCGGAAATATTCGGCGATGGTGGTGGCATAAGCCGCCCCCTGCAAACGCATCAGCGGCGAAGTGTCCGCCGGCGTGGCGACGACCACCGAGTGTGCCATGCCTTCCTCGCCGAGAATATCATTGATGAATTCCTTGACTTCGCGGCCGCGCTCGCCGATCAATCCGACTACTGTGACATCGGCGCTGGTATAGCGCGCCATCATGCCGAGCAGCACGCTCTTGCCGACACCGCTGCCGGCAAACAACCCCATGCGCTGACCCCGCCCCACGGTCAGCATGCTGTTGATGGCGCGTACGCCGACATCGAGTGCGGTATCGATTGACGCGCGTTCCAACGGGTTGAATGGGCGGCTTTGCAGCGGCGCAGAGTCCGCGTCTTGCAGCGGGCCTAATTGGTCCAGCGGCTTGCCTGCGCCATCCAGCACGCGACCGAGCAACATGTCGCCGACAGGCAGATGTTTTGCGTGGTCCGCAATGCGGCGCATCGGCTTGCTTTTCCCGCCGAGAGTTATTACATGCGCCGGTTCGATCTGCATCACGCGTGCGCCCGGCACCAAACCATACACATTGTTTTCGGGCATCAGGAACAGCCTCTCCCCCGAAAAACCGACCACCTCCGCTTCAACCACATGGTTCGGCAAATGAATTGCACAGGTGCTGCCGACCGGCATTTTTAAGCCGACGGCCTCCATCACCATCCCGGTCACCTTGGTCAGGCGGCCACTCGGCGGCATCGTGTTGCAGTCCGCCACATATTTTCGACCTTCAGCGAGATAGCTCTGCCAGCGGAAGCCGTGTGAATTCACGCCTGCCATGATTTATCCTGCCCAATCGATTCGACAATGCGCTTCCAGCGAGCATCCGTGGTGGCATCCACGTTGCTGTGCGCGGTCTCGACCCGGCATCCCCCGCGCCCGATTTGCGGGTCGGTAAAAATTTTCCATCCGGCGTGTGACAATTGTTCACCCATGTGCTCGCGAATCAATCCGGCATCATCCGGATGCAAAATCAAATGGGCATTCTGATTGAAGTGCGGCAGGCTGCTGATTGCATCGCTGACAATTTTAAGTATCACTTCCGGTTTTACCAGGAAGGTCTCGCACACCATCTTGTGAGCAACTTCCAGGGACAAATCAAGTAATGACTGCGCCACTTGCCCGTCCAATTGATCGAGCTCGCCGCGCAGATTTTGCAGCAGCTCGTGAATTTGAGCTGCCTCGCTGCGCGCTTGTTCGATGCCGCTGGCATAACCCGCATCATGACCTTCATCGTGCGCTTGTTGCCGGATATTCTCCACTTCTGCGACAGTTATGAGCGCGGATTTGCTTTGCGTGGCGCCATGGATATTCTTGCCTGAATGCGAATCGAATGAGGCGAGTTCCCAGCGTTCGAAGGGGGTCAGCTGCTCTTTGGGAATGACAGTGCTAGACATAAGCTTCCTCGTTCTTTCCGCCCAAGGCAATCTGACCTTCATCGGCTAAACGACGCACAATTTTTAGAATTTCCTTTTGATTGGCTTCGACGTCGCTGACCCTGACCGGGCCTTTCGATTCGAGGTCTTCCCGCATCATTTCGGCAGCACGCGTCGACATGTTCTTGAAAATCTTTTCGCGCAACTCTTCATTTGCACCCTTGAGGGCGATAATCAAGGATTCAGACTGAATTTCCCGAAGAATGAGCTGTATGCCGCGATCATCAATGTCCATGATATTTTCGAAGACGAACATCTTGTCTTCAATCTTTTGTGCCAGCTCAGGGTCAAAGCTGCGCACGTTATCTATCATTTCCGTCTCCAGCGCGCTACCCATGAAATTCAGGATTTCTGCGGCAGCGCCCACTCCGCCTTGCAGATTCTTTTTCCCGGTTCCCCCGCCCGACATGAGTTTCCCCAAAACATCGTTGAGCTCGCGAAGAGCAACGGGCTGCACGCTGTCCAGTGTGGAAATGCGCATCAGCACATCGTTGCGCGTGCGTTCGGTGAGCATTTTAAGGACGTTGGCAGCTTGATCGGCGTCCAGATGCACCAGAATGGTCGCGATGATTTGCGGATGTTCGTTGCAAATCATTTCCGCCACTGCGCCCGGATCCATCCACTTTAAACTTTCGATACCGCTGGTATCACTGTTCGTCATGATGCGGTCCAGCAAGCCAGATGCCTTGTCATCCCCTAACGCCTGGGTGAGCATGCCGCGGATGTAATCGCTGGAATCCATTCCAATGGTGGTTTTATCTGATGCGGCAAGAAAAAAATCGTGCATTACCTGTGTAATCTCCTCGCGGCCAAGGTTTTTCAGCTTCATCATGGCCGTGCTGATTTTTTGCACCTCTTTGGGCTCGAGATATTTCAGCACCGCTGCGGCTTCGCTTTCGCCAAGCGTCATCAGGAAAATCGCACTTTTTTCTATGCCGGTGCTCATTCTTTTACCCACTCCTTGATGACGCTGGCTACAATTTTCGGTTCTTGCTGGGCAATTTGCCGGGCGACCTGAAGGTTTTGCTCATAAGGAGCGGTAGTAGAAGAAAATTGAGTGCCGGCACCGGCAGATGTATCCGGAGTTTCCTTAACGCTGCCCACATTGCTCAGCGCGGCGAGCAAGGTGCGGAATGTCGGCCTGATGACGCGAAATATGACGAACCACATGACCGCAGCGATCAGTAAATATTTAATAATATCTTTGGCCAATTCGATCGCGTAAGGTTGTTTCCAGAGCGGAACTTCCTCTACTATCTCTTTATTTTCGGCAAATGCCGCAACCTGCACATTCAGACTGTCGCCGCGCTTCTGGTCGAAGCCCATGACATCCCTGACCAGATTGTTGATCTGTTCCTTTTCGGCATCACTCAATGGTTTGATGCTGCTCTTGCCCTTGGCGTCAGTTACCGTGCGATTGCCATTCACCACTACTGCAACCGACAGGCGTTTGATAGAACCGACAGGCAGCACGGTGTGGCTGATGGTGCGATCCACTTCATAGTTCACCGTGGATTCTTTTTGCTGACTGGTTGGGCCGGCGCTGTTCGCGCCGGTTGAAGCGCCTTTGCCGGCAACGATAGGGGCGGTAGCAGGAACCGGAGGCTGATTGGTCAGCGCGCCCGGGATGCCGCCGCTCAGACCGGCGCTGCTGGTCGCTGTGCTGCTTTGCTGGCTGCGTATCGCTTGTGCAGTCGGGCTTTGATTGGGCTTGAAGATTTCAGATGTCTGTTCGGTGCGCGAAAAATCAATATCGGCGGATACCTGTGCGCGCACATTGTTTGCGCCGAACATCGGTATCAGCAGAGCATTGATTCGATCGACATAGCTCTGTTCGATCTGTTGCAAATATTTGAGCTGATTCGCGTCCAGCCCTTCATTGCCTCCACCGTCATAACCGGCACTCAGCAATGTGCCATTCTGATCGACCACCGTCACATTCTTGGCAGACAGGTCCGGCACGCTGCTCGAAATCAGATGAATAATCGCGTTGACCTGCGAGGAATCAAGCAGTCGTCCGCCTCGCAGGCTGAGTACTACAGATGCGCTGGGTTTTTGCTGCTCTTTGACGAACACGCTGGGTTTGGGGATGGCCAGATGAATGCGTGCGGCTGCCACCGCACCTATGGTCTGCACCGAGCGGGCCAGTTCACCTTCCAGCGCTCGCTGGTAATTCACCTGCTCGGCAAATTGGGTGATGCCGAATTTCTGGTTTTCCATCAATTCAAAACCTACATTTCCACCCTTGGGGAGCCCTTGAGAAGCCAGTTTCAGACGTGCCTCATGCACCAGATTGGATGGCACCATCAATGCCCCGCCGCCCTCGGCGAACTTGTAGGGGATATTCATTTGCTGCAGCGATTCGATGATGGATCCACCATCGCGATCGGATAAATTGCTGTAGAGAACCCGGTAATCGGGTGTTTGTCCCCACATCCACAGGCCGGCGATGAGGGCGAACAAAGCCGCAACACCAACCGCCAAGCCCATCTTCTGCTGGAGGTTGAGTTGGTTAAACCCACCAATTGTCGAACTGCTTTCCTGTTCAGCCATGATGATCCGGATCAACACCAATAAGCCACTGGGGCACAGAGCGCATTATCAAGAGGACGAAGGCATTTTGAAAACAAGAACAGGGGGAAAAACCCGTGCCTTTTCACTGAATGGCGAATGCGCTTATTTGGCTATTGTGCACCTGTGTAGAAACGGAGCGCAGAGAGAGTTTCTGGAAGTGTAAAAAAGGAGATGAAACATGAATACTTCTGCAGTGGACAGTCTTTTGGCGCAGATGCGCGTCGCAGCGGCGGCAGCGGGAATGCGCGAACCAAGCCAGGCGGCGCAAGCCGGCAAATTGGATTTTTCCAACATGCTGAAATCGTCATTGGACGGAGTGGCGCAGTCTCAAGCCAAGTCGGAAGCGATGCAAAAGGCATTTGTGCTGGGCGACGACAGGGTCAGCTTGAGCGATACCATGATTGAAATGCAGAAAGCCAACATCAATTTCCAAACCACCGTTCAGGTGCGCAACAAGTTTGTGCAGGCTTACAACGACATCATGAACATGCAAGTCTGATTTTGAGTCGATCGAGCAGGAACTGCTATGGATGCTGCGCAATATCCAGGCCATCTAGATTTTGGTTTTTGTGCGCTGCATATTCGTCACATAGCGTTGCAGCAAAATGATGGATGCGCCATCGAGATTTTTGAATTCACAACCGGCGCGCTTGAGTGTATTCCCCGATTTTGAAGGCAAAGTCACCAGGTTTTTTACTTCGATTGTCCCTCTGATCATGCCCAGCTCCGGCAGTTCAATCCGACAATCCGGAAAGGATTGGCCCGGGGTAAGTTCAACGTCCGTTTCCGTGCATGTCAGTCCCACGCCGCCACAGCTGATATCCATGATGATAAACTCGCGCGGTTTGATATCAGGCGACGGCTTCCCGGCAATGACGCAGTGCAACGGGTCAGTCATCGTGGTCGCAAGTCTGTAGTAATCGCGCCGTTGAAGCCGGTAAATGCTGTCCGGCAATGGCAGATAAAATGCAGGGAGACCTTGATACATCACGCTGTTAGCCTGGTTGACGGTGAATTGGACCTTGTTCTGCAAATGGGAGCTGACGAAAATCAGCTGGTTGCTTTCGGCAACGCATCTATTATCAGTATTATTCCGGCTTTGCTCCAACCAGAAGCCCGTATCACCAACGGCTAATAACGTTGTCAGAATGAAATCTTTTTCCTTGTCGTAATAAAGGGCAACACGATTACCTCTGTCGGCGATGTATTGCATTACAAACTTGATTTCTTTTTGTGAGGAAATTCGGAGCTTCTCATCTTTCTCTTTGGACAGAACTTCTATTTTCAGAGGGATGTCTTTTTCCATGTTCTCAATGCTGCGTTGGTCAAATCGGCGAACATGATAACAAAACTATAACTTTATAAAAGGAGAAATAGCAGGGGAGTTCCCCTGTTCCAGGCGGTATAGCCATGCGAGCAGTTCGGCCACCGCCAAATAAAGTTGCGCGGGGATTTCCTGATCGAGCTCGACTTTCATCAACAGTCCGACCAAATCTTCGGATTCATGCACAAAAATTCCATGTTGTTTGGCGCGTTCGATGATTGCCTGAGCGACCAGGCCGCGTCCCTTGGCGACTACTTTTGGCGCCCCCTGATTGCTGCCGTAGGCCAACGCAACGGCGACTTGTTGCGGGGTGGGGTTGGGCGGCTTCAAGATTTTTCCACCACGGCAGCGACCAGCGCGATGTCGGAATTGGCAAGCGAGCTCTCGAGTTGGGGCAGGGCGCGATTGAAAAGTTCGACAGTTTTTGAGTCTGCCGCATGCAGCGTCAGCCGCAACCCGCTTCCAGCAAAGACCAGACGGGCATGAACATCGCCCAGCTTGGGCAAGGCCAGTTCCATTTCGGTGCTCCACTGGCGTTCATCCTTATGTTGGGCTTGATGTTCCGGCTCACCCCGAATTTCCCATTGCATCTGCTGCCCGGGCCAGATTTGTCCCATCCATACCAGATGATGCTGCTCCAGTGTATGCAACTGCTGCTGCACCAAGTGCAATAATTCTTTTGCCACCGGCAGAGCAACATCGCTACTTGTCGAAGCTGCCTGTTTTGAGCCTGAATCAAGGGCAGGCATGTCAGTGGCTCTCAAAGGTTCTTGCGCTTTTTGAGTGTCCGGGAAGCCGGGAGCAGCGGAATGGGCAGCGGGAGCGGCCTGCTGGTTGGCGGCTGATGGCGGCAGGTTTTTCCCTGTCAGCACATTTTGCGGTTCTTCCAGCAATTGATTCGTGCTGCGTTCCCCGCGTATCCACTGTGCCTGATGCGACTCGTAGAACAAGCCGCTCTTGCCGAGGCTTTCACGCAGCGCTCCGGCCAGCAACCTGGTATCCGGGTTTGCTGGTTCGGCCTGCCAAACCGCCTTGTTGCCAAGCTGTTGGACAACGGGACGTCCGAGTGGCAGCTCCGCAAGATTGGAAAGCATACGAGCTGCAGAACCGATTTGTTCGGGGGTCGAAAGCGGGTTGGTCGATGCGACCATGCTGAAAGTGATTCTGGGTTGCGTGGATATCACTTCAAGTTTTATCACATCGCCGCTCCGGATATTGCCGGGCAAGCGCATCTGAAGAGTTTGCCCGGCGACTTGCACCTTGAACAAACCCTCGCTTATTTGCGTCTGAACGGCGCCCTGAAATTGTTGACCTGGCTCGAATTTGGCAGCCGGATTGGGCGAGTCCGTGGATCCCTCAAGCAGAGGGTTCCCGGAGTTTGAGAGGGCTTGAAGCGCGCTAATCAGATTTGCAGGCAGCATCGCTTAAAATCCAGGAAATGGAAGCAAGCGTAGGGCGGATGTAACAAAGTCAGGCAATCCACTACCCGACAAGTCGGGTGTGGAATTGACACAGCGCAGCGTTACCTCGAAGAGGTTCTTGCACCCTGCGGGCATCCGCCGAATGAGCCACACAGCGTAGCCATTTTGGCGGATGCACATACGGCGGAAGGCGCTACGCTTTTCCGCCCTGCACCCCGTATGTCTGATGCAAACGTTGCTCCTGACGATTGCTTTGCATGATGCGTTGCAATTGTCCCGCCCACATCTCGGTGCGACTGCGAATTTCGGCATCGTCCGCCAGAATTTTCCTGATCAACTGAATCTTGCGTTGTCTGGCCGGCTCATCCAGCTTAGCCGCCGTATCAGCCGGCTTCATGGTGGAGACGTGCCGGCTGCACTGCTGCTCGAGTTCAATAAGCTGGTCCCACTCGCCATGTACAGCCGCTTCACGCATCCGGCTGGTGATGGCAGACAGTGATTCGTAATTCATAATGACTTGCGATGTGCTCATAATAATATTTACATTTTCCCGTAAGTCAGTGGCGCCCTGGCGGCAGGCATTGGTCGTTGTGCCAAGGCTTGTTCTTCGGTCGCGGGCTGGCGGATGCTTTCCCAAGCCCCTTTTAATTCGGTCAGCAAGCGGGTCACTTCATCCAGGGCGGCCATATCGTTTTTCAAATTGGCGGTGATCAAGCGCATACCCATATATTCGTATAACGAGGACAGATTCTGCGCCAATTCACCCCCGACGTTCTTATCCAGGCTGGCATGCAGACCACTCTCGATGATGGCGATAGCATGTGAAATGGATTTGCCTTTTTTTGCGGTCTCTTTGCGCAACATTTGGTTTTTTGCCGAGGCGATGGCCAACAGCGCTCCCTGATAAAGCATCAGGATCAATTTGTGCGAATCGGCTGAGCCCACGCTGGTCTCAACTCCAACACTGGCATAAGTCTTTATTGCGGCAGTTGCGTTCATGATTTGTACTCCTAACTATAGTCGGGCCAGTTGTTGGGTCAAGTAGCTGCTAAGCGAGTTCATCGAACCAAGCATGGCATCCAGTTGTGCGTATTGATTGGTCAGGTTTGCCTGATCGACGACTATCCGTGCATTCAAGGCGTCGATCTGTTTTTGGACATCGCCGATGCCGGTGTTGAACTGTTTGGTTTCACTCGCCAGCGCCCCATTGGCGCCCAGCATGCTGGTCATCAGGCTGTTGAAGATGCTGGACAGACCCTGCGAATAGCTGATCGTGCCGCGGCTGCCGATCGTACCTCCTTGAATTGCGACAGAGAGTCCTTGGCTGTCCCCGAGGGACGAGGTCAATAGCTGGCCGCTGCCGGTTGCAGCAAGGCCGTTGATGGTGCCGGCCACATCCAGCCCGCCGGTCAGGGTTGGCGTGCCGAACAGGTTGCTGGCGCCATTTCCCCCGGTCGCTATGCCTGAAGCTGAGCCGTAACTGCTGGAAGTAATGGTGAGCACCCCTGCGTTTTGGGAGACTGTCACCGATTTCCCGGCAGCGGAGATCGGAGCCGAACCATTGATCAGCGTCTGCAACTGCGTGGCCAGGGTCGCCGCTGTATAGGTGCCGGCAGGCAAGGTTACCGAGGTGCTCGTTCCATCAACTGTAAGGCTCAGGGTGTCATTGCTACCGGTGGTGATGGTCAATCCGGCCGCGGCGTTGCCCACGGCAGTGCCCTGTGTGGACAACTGCGTGATGTTTACGCCATAGGTTCCAGCTTTGGTGTTGCTGCTGGCCGAGGTATAGCTCACCAGGCTGTCGGTCGCGGTACCGGCGGCAGTGAATAAATTAGCCACTCCCTGGTAATTGCTGTTCAGTGCATTGTTAAGTTTGGCGGCATCCACCGCAAGCGTGCCATCTTTCTGGAAGCCAATCCCGATTTGCGTCAAATTTGAAAACCCATTTGGATTGCCGCCCACTGTTGAAGTTAGCAGGGCAGCCATTTGGGATTGGATGATGCTAAGTGAAATGTCGCCCTGTAATGTACCAGCCGTTTTAGTGGTCGGGTCGTAACTGGTCTGGCTCTGGATGGCTTTGACTGCCCCGTTATAGGCAGTGACAAAGCCGTTGATGGCCTGGCTGACAGAAGAAACGTTAGGCGCGACGCTGAGCGTAACTGGTGAAGCGGATGATCCGGCCAGATTCACGGTAACACCCTGCACGACATCGCCGACGGTATTCGAGGTTTTGCTGATGGCAACGCCATTGACGGTGAAATTCGCATTCTGGGCGGCAGCGGTCTGCGACAAGTTTTGCGTGGCGGTGGCAGCCGGATCTTCTGTCAACAGGTTGCTGAGCGCAGCATCCCCGGCTACCGTGATTTTCATGCTGTTGGCAAGGCCGGTCGTGCTTGAAGTCAGTATCAAACGATAAGGCGAGGCGCTGCCATCGTTGATGATGCTGGCGGTCACCCCGATATTGGCTGCGTTGACCGCATCGCGTATGCCGATTAACGTATTGTTGCTAGAGTCGATGGTAACGTTCTTGGTGGCACTACCGTTCGAGGTGAAATTTGCATTGGCTTGCAGAGCCACGCCGGCGCCGGTAGCGGTGGCGGCGGCGGAAATAACAAAATTGTTTGCATCGGTGATTGATGTAATGGTGGCTCCGGCCGGAATACCGGCACCCGATATGGATGCGCCCACCGCAAGATTGGCGGTGCTGGCAGTGATGGTTGTCGAACCATTCGTTGTCGATGCGCTTAGCGTCGTGCCGTATTTGCCGGTTGTTGCGTCGAAGGTGTTGCCGGTAATGGCGCCAAAATCGAAAGTCAGCGTGGTCGCGGCGCCGCCGCCGATCGCAGTGGTGGCGCCGGCTTGCCCTGTGGCGACCAGATTCTGCGCCTGAGCCAATTGGCTGACGGTCAGGGAGTAGTTTGCCGGTTTGGCTATGCTTGAAGCTGTCGCAGAAAGCACGGCGCTGTTCGATGAAGCGGCCGAGAACGAATTGAAAGTCAGGCTGTTGAGCCCCTGCGCCGCAGTCTGAAACGACGACAGCGCCGACTGGATGGTTCCGATTGCCGAGATTTTTGAATTGTAACTGCTGATCCGGTTATTCAGTCCGGTAAGCGGTTGCTTTTCGGCCATGATCAATGAGTTGACGATACTCGCAACATCGATTGATGGAACAGTCACCCCTGCGGATGATGTCGCACCATTGTTACCGGATACTGGGGAAATAGCCATGTCAGCCTCGCTTATGCCTTTTGTTTTAACAGCAACCCTTGTTGAAACCGGTCGAGTGCCTGGCTGATGGCGATCACTTCCTTCGAAGGAATCTGCTTGATAGTTTCACCGGTTTTGGAATCGACTACCTTGATGAGCGTTTTCTTGGATTCGCTGTCGATGCTGAACTCCAGGCCAGTGTTGCTTTGGCGCATGGCCTGGTTGAGTTTGTCCACTGCGCTCAGCAATTGCGCACCGGAGGGCTGTGCGGTATTTGTATTTGCTGCGGGCGACATTGCAGCCTTCTGCGGGAGAGTGACCGGCGCGCTGTCGGTTTGTGGTGCAGAAGCGGAAACAACCGGCGAGCCTGCATGGTCATTAATGACCGAGGGCGCCGGAACTGAATTTCCTGTTGCATTCTGGATAAGCATTTTGCCTCTCCTTAGTGTTCAAAATCCTGACCGGATAAATCCGGCCAGGTTCATCGCCATACTAAGCCATTACTTCAGCAGTGTCAGTACGCTGTTGGGCAGGGCATTCGCTTGCGCCAACATCGCGGTGCCGGCTTGCTGCAAGATCTGATTGTGGGTCAGGTTCGCAGTTTCCGAGGCGAAGTCGGTGTCCTGAATCCGGCTGCGGGCTTGCTGCATGTTGGTGCTGGTGGTGGTCAACGAGTTTTGTGCATTGGTGAAACGGTTTTGCAAAGCGCCCAGGTTGGCACGCAGACCGTTAATAAAGTTAATTGCCGAGTCAACAGTCTGCAATGCGGCATTTGCCCCGGTTGGGATGCCGGCGGTCAGGGTAGTCACGTCGATACCGGAAACCGCAGCCAGAGTGCTGCCGTTTGAAGTTGCTGTGGTGAATAACCCGGTAGCAACGCTGGCGGTCGCGGTGAAGGCCGTAGCAGAGTTGAATGTCACTAGTCCGCCTACGGTGGAGCTGTCGGTGGCGCCGCCGCTGGTCAAAGTTACAGCAGCACCAGAGCTTCCTGTCAGAGTTGAGGTAGCTACGCCGTTGGTAAAGTCCTGCACCTTGATGTCATAGCCTTGAGCCTGGGTCAGCGCAATCGTTCCGGTGGTCAGGTTGGCGACAGCGGTGATGCCAGTCGCTCCGGTCTGGGCGTTGATCGCAGTAGTCAGACTACCCACATCCGTTGAGTTGGCCATGGTTGCCGACACGGCAACGCCTATTGCATTGGAGCCGAACAGGGTCATAGTCACGGTTCCGCCGACAGAGAAGGCACCCAGTGTGGCAGTGGTGAGCGCGCTGGCGGTTACGCCTGTGGAACCCGATGAAGTATTCACCGCTGCAGCGATCGCTTGTGCCGATGAACCGACTGTAAGCGTCGTTGCCGGAATCACAACTGTCGCACCGTTGCCTGAGATGGTTAATGACTGTGCGGCAAAGGTATTGGCAGGCGCAGTAGCCGCAGAAGCTACAGCCGCTGTCATGGTGCCGTTACCAGCCACTGTGTTATTTCCAATCGCAGTTGCCGAGGAATTACCGACCGATGCATTGATGACCTGGCCTGAATTGGAGCCCACCTGGAACTGCACATTGTTAAGTGAGCCATCCAGAAGGTTCAATCCGTTGTATTGAGTGTTGGTGGAGATTTGGTTGATGTCTTGTTGCAACTGGGAAATGCTCGCCTGGATGGAGGCGCGGTCGCCGGCAGAGTTGGTGCCGTTGGCGGCTTGCACGGACAGGTTGCGCATGGTTTGCAGGTCCATGGTCACCTGGGCCAGGGCGCCTTCCGCAGTTTGCGCCAGCGAAATGCCGTCGTTGGCATTTTGAGCGGCCTGGGTCATGCCGCCGATCTGTGAAGTCATGCGGGCGGCGATCGCCATGCCCGCTGCGTCGTCCTTGGCGCTGTTGATGCGCAGGCCGGAAGACAGGCGTTGAATCGAGGTGGCCAGTGCGGTTTGCGAATTGGCAACGTTGTTCTGCGCGTACAGCGAGGCGATATTGGTATTGATAAACAGTGACATTTTAGTTCTCCTTAAACTGGTTTTTTAACTCGGCATCGCTGCCGCTCACTACGGTCTGCCCTGTGTTATCAGGCACTATCAACCGCCGTTAGTCCAGTTATCGGAAGGAGTGGGAAAAACTTTAGGATCATTTTAAAATTGGGTCTTCGCGTAATCGAGTGGGTAGAATTTAACATGAAAGCCTCTGCAAACCTTTTGGTATCGGGCAAAATGAGTCTTGTACTTGTTCCAGAAAATGGGAGGATTTACCGATGGCCATCT
>Ga0315268_10003431_pt1 | contig 17487 bp, 24 predicted proteins | sample C1_top_MG_FD_204535 | JGI IMG/M metagenome (GOLD analysis project Ga0315268, IMG submission 204535) | Sediment microbial communities from Yellowstone Lake, YNP, Wyoming, USA - C1_top | ecosystem: Environmental > Aquatic > Freshwater > Lake > Sediment | place: USA: Wyoming | collected 2017-08-01
ATTATCCATTATCACTGTCATTTGTTTTGGATATGTGATGATGAGATAAACCGAGTTTTCTTTTTGCAGAACTTCATACATCATTTTGCAATTCTCCTCGTTGAGCGAGAGCCGCCCAACTCATTATTAGAGACCCGCATGGTCACTAACAACCATACAATCCAAGGGCGATTTCACCCCGGCGCCGATCCCAGCCACGTGGGTATAAACCATCGTGGTTTTCAGGTCTTTATGACCAAGCAATTCTTGAATTTTCCGAATATCTGTTCCTCCTTGTAATAGATGCGTCGCAAATGAATGACGGAACGTATGCGGACCGACCGGCTTCACAATACCAGCCTCACGCGCCGCCTTGCGAACAGCCTTCTGAACGGATGTTTCATAGAGATGATGCCTTCTCACAATCCCGCTTCTTGGATCACGTGAAAACTGACCGGCAGGAAAAACATATTGCCATCCCCATTCATATTCAGCGCTTGGATATTTTCGAGCCAAAGCGCCGGGCATCTCAACGCTTCCATAACCATTGGATAAATCCTCATCGTGCTGTGCTTTTCCTTTCGCCAAATGCAAACGCAATGGCTCAATCACCGCATCAGGCAAAACTGTCACACGATCCCGATTGCTCTTCGTATCTCTCAACGTGATCGTCTTCAATTCAAAATCAACATCCTTCACCCTCAGCCGCAAACATTCCATCAAACGCAACCCGCCTCCATAAAGCAAAAAACCGATCATGTGATAAACGCCATGCAAACGGCACAAAACATTCTTCACTTCGTCAACCGTCAAAACGGTTGGGATATGCACACTTTTTTTAGCTCGCACAGATTCGATCCCCTCAAATTTTTTATCAAACATTTCACGATACATAAACAAGATAGCCGCCAACGCCTGGTTCTGTGTGGATGCACTCACGTTTGAATAAGCCAATGAAGTCACGAAGCCTTCAACCTCTGCCTTATCCATATCTTTCGGATGACGCAACTTATGAAACCGAATAAAACGCTCCGCCCAATCCAAATATGCCTTTTCGGTTTTATACGAATATTGCTTCACACGAATTTTATCTCGCAGGTCATCAAGAAATTTACTCATAGCGCATCACGCACCCGTCTTCCCATAAAGCGGACTCAATAAAATCGCCACTTTCTTGCGATCAATCCACCATGTCCGCCTCGAGCCGCATATATCGCATTCAATATCACGCATCGTCCCCTCTGGCGACCCTATAATTCTCACAAGTGGGAATGAAATCACTTTTCGTTGATCGTCAATTGTCACCGCTTCACGAAACAACAATAGACGATCAACAAAATGCTCATCCTTTACTACAATTCCCAGCGCATGACCATCATGCTTCTTGCACATCCACAACTTGCCCGTTCGTCCGTCGTTCAAAACACCGTCCATTTTTCACACTCCTTATCTTCTACCGCCAACCGCCACGCAATTCATCATGATCCATTCCGCCTCAAGCAGGATGCACCCACACACATCCTGACACCACTCCGCCCCCACCGGCAGGGACCGCACCCATGCGAACTGCGGACCCCAACCAACCGCCCTCGTCCACATCTCCACAGCGGACTGGATCGCCTCGCTCACCCTCTCGCCTGGTCTCAGCGACCACACCAACAGCCGCCGTGGCTTCAACCATTCCCTCGGCTGGATGTCCAGCATTCCCCAAAACATCCACTCCGCCCGCAGATGATAAATCCCCGCCTCCTGCGTCCGCTCCGCCTTTGCGCCCGCTGGCAGCGCCATCTCAATCGGACTATTGCTCATCACATGCAGCCTCCGCACACAATCCTCCAAGACCACATCATTTACTATGATGATCGCTTCGTCCATCATGCCTCCAAAATGGAGAATAATTTTTTCAAACTATCAATTCCATCCGCTGGAACTTGGTGATCGCATTCCATACAACGAACCATATAAGCGATGGTATTTTCCGTGTTGAAAAACCAACCGATTCGATAATCATCGCTTCCGCATTTCGGGCAATCGCCGGGATGTCTACACTCAGCGCACAACTCCATCATTTGTTCGTCATCACGATACCAATTCCCACAATGGTCACAGGTATGCCACGGCAACAAATCGTCAATCGCACGCATTAGCGCCCAATCGAAATATTCCGCCCATTTCAAAAAATGAAGCCGAACAGACCATGTCTGAAGCCATCCAAAAAATGCTTCAATCGCCAGCAACCTCACTACAATTTCAGGCTTATCTTTCATCTCGCAACTCCTTTCTTCTGTTTCTTCTCCTCTTTCGCCGCACACTTCTCACAACATTTATACCGGCGATAGCCCATCGAACCCATCATCAATATCAATCGAAAAGATGCCACTTCCTTTTTACACACCGCACACCGTTGTTTCAAATTCATTTCAACCTCCTGCATTGTCCATAGATAACTGATTCTTATTTTCCAAATTATTTACCAACTCGCCCCGAGCATCCCGCATCCAGTTGTATGCCGTCCGCTCGCTCACGCCATACATTTTTTCTACATCACGAACGTCGCTCATTCCGGCAATCTTCGCTCGTTCCTCATACGGAACCTTCGTCCAATGCTTCCACTTCCCAAATGTTTCAGGCTTCTTTTCCGTAATCTTCTCCGGTCTTTCATCGCTTTCCGAATCTTTCGTTGAAACTTTCAGAAACTTTCGTCTCTCACGCTCTTCTTTTTCCTGTCGCTTTGTATCTGCCACGTCCAACATACGGCGGCTGTGCTGTGAGCGTAGTGAGAGCGTCACCGCCGCCACAGGCGAGAGCGATGAAAGCAAAAGCTTCGCTGTCTTATGGATAAACGCCGTATCGTCCAACAGCACGTTCACCACCAGCACCACCGTCAAATAAAATATTGCCATCGCCATCGCCAGCAAAAACGGAGCGCTTGGATCACTCTGCCGTTTTGTCTGGTTGTAATTCCAAAATTGCACAGTCGTATTGATTGTTGAAATTCCAAGCAATTCGATCACCGCCGCAATCACCAGAGCCACCCATACCGGCAATTTCAACACCGCCACCATTGCTTGATACGCCAAATACGCCGGAGCAATTGGACCCAGCCACGGAGCCACAGCCGCCAGCGTATCCACCAGCGTCGTCTCCAGTTCCTGTACGATCTCCTGGATCATTCTCAAAAAACTACGCACCTTATTGCTTGCCATATTACGCTCCTGCCATATCTGGGATTTGACACCCGTTTGACACGGTTTGACCCCACATCTGGGGGCTTGACACGGCTTGACCGGTTTGACGGTTTGACACCAATTCAGCCAGTTTTGGCGTCACATATCGAGCATTCCCCTGCCTGGCGTCCTTCGCCAGCCATCCACACGCCTCGAACCTCTCCACCAAACTGCGAGCGTCACGCTCATCCAACCCCCACGATTTCAACAGCGGAATACTCATCCGACCGTCCGCCTCAGTCATAGCCCGCCGGATAAGACACGCCTCATCATCCCTTATTGGAGATGATGAAGTCACCGGAGTGCTCCGCATCCACTCCCGTTCCTGTTCAGGCGTCACATAATACATCTGCAACTTCTGATACATCCCATTTGCCAGCAATACCGCTCGCCCTGGCAAACGGAACTTCAACGGTTGTTTACCCCAACGCACATCATTCAACGCCACACGCCCGCTCGTATCATCCGCCACCTTCAAGCACAACCGGCTCGGAAACAACGCCGAAAGCCCTCTTGGAATATCTGCATCTCGCCACGTATGCGCCGCCAATGCAATATGGATTCCCCACTTGCGTCCTACCCGAGCCAGGTCAGCCATACGATCCTGCACAACCCGATCTCCCAAATGCGTATTCATCTCATCGCCGATAAACCAGACACGTGGCAGGGGATGGTCTTGTCCATGCGCCGTCTTGTTATAAGCATCCACATCGTCAGGCGAGATGCCACCGTCCGCCGCCTGGCGGAACAAAACGCTTCTCTCCTCCACCTCAGCCTGCAACCGTTCAACCATCGCCAACAACTCCTGCTTTGAACTTGCCACAGGCATAGCCGCCAGCGAATTCCACGCATCCGGGTTGAACGTATGCAACACCGGATCCGCCAAATACAACGTAGCGCCATGCAAACGGTTTATATGTGCCAGTAATCTCAACGCCGTTGACTTACCGCTATCCTGTGACCCGCCGATGATGAGATTGATGATCTTCCGGGAGTGCAGATTCACGGCGCCACGCAGACCAATTCCAAAAGAGATCACATCTCGTTCAGCAATGCCGGGGAAAACGATCTTCCTCGGTAGTTGCGGTTTCCCGCTCAGCAACACCGCATATCGCAACCCGCTATGATTGCTCACCGCCACAGGCAATCCGCTCACCGCCGTACTCAACTGATGCCGTAAATTCTCAGCCGTGTACTTGCTCAAACTGCCATGCAAATTTTGCACATCCATCACAGCCAACAACCATGTGAAAGCGCCATCTTCGATCAGCATATAACGGCTCGGCGATTGCAGTTTCAACTCATCCAGCATCACATGGTCAATTGCAATTGCGCATTTCTCTGCGTTGTTATAAACGTCAATAGTCGGAAGCATCATTCCTCCTCGACCACTTGGTCTTGAATATCATTCAACATTGCCCTGCTCATTGTGCCAGGCTCGATCACCTCGACCACTGGCGCTCGCCGGTCGCTATTCAAATCAAATATTTTTTCGACAATCTCAGGTCGTCCCGCAGGCATCGCACGCACCATCTCCACCTGTTGTTTCCGCTCGGTGATTTTGTCATCATACTGTTGGAATTCCACGCCGCCATTGTCTGGAAGCAATCTTGCAGACATACCGGAATCCAGATCAATCGCAACGCCATCCATTACCAATCCTGGTAACGCCCCGAACGCATCCTTTTGCACAACACGCGTCCGTGAGTTTCTCAAAGCCACAACGCCAAGCACTCCAAGTACAATTATGAATCCCATCCACGGCGCCCACGCCCTCATCATATTCGTCACGCGCTCACGTTCCACCGCTAATTCAACACTCCGCGCATTTGCATATACCGCCGTCCCTTGCGCCACACCATACGCCGCCGCCATCGTCTGAGTTGCTTTCGATGACTGCTCTGTCTGCGGATATGCCGTCTGCGTCCCGATCATTTGTGCCGTGCTGGTCACCTGGAACGATTGTTGCGTCATCGTTTGACGTGCCATAAACGCCTCATACGTTGCCGTGGATTGCTGGTCACGCTTCGCCTGCTCTTGCGTCGCTTCCGCATCCAATCGTTGTTGTGTCGCCCTGGCATCAGTCCTTTCCTGATTTGCCGTAGCCTGAGCATCGGCGCGGGCTTGTTGCGCCACCGCTTCCTGCGTTTCAACCGCCTGAATAGTGGAAGTAATACCGATCACCTGCGCCGTGCCTGTGAACTGCAATCCAATTGCCTGATCTGTCGCTTTTGCCGCCATTTGCGCCGCCATCATCGTCGCCCCTATATCCAACGGATTCGGCGCAGGTGTCGGTGTAGCCATGGAGACCACACTTCCCTCACATGCCAGCATCGTCATTCCAAACAGCAAAAATAAGAAGATAAGTTTTTTCATTGTGTTCAATCCTTTCTCTTCATCACATCACGTGCAATCACCGCAGTCAATAACTCTGTCAAACTCGGTTGCTTTGACTTGGGTTGCTTCACCTGCACCGTTCTGCGTGACCAAAATCGATCCCAACCGCCATTCTTCAACCTGCGGATCTCCGCAGCCTGGTACGTGAATATTCCAATCGCCACAACCAGTGAGACTAACGCTCCGCTGATTACCTTTGCCGCCAGCGTTGTACCAAAACTCACCGCCGCATTCTCAGCGCCATTCGCATTCCGCAAAGCGGAAGAAATGTTCACCTCAGCGCTGTTTACCTTCGCCGTATCCCAACCGGCAAACGTAAACATCCCGCCAACCAAAGTCACCAACAAAACGATCAAGACCACTTCACTTCTATCCATCACACAACCTCCTTGCCTCATGTCGCCTCATGTTTCCTCATGATTGCCTCATATTTTGGGGGCGTCGAACCCCTCCAAATACACAAGACAAAAAAAATCCTTTAATTTACCTATCTTCATACATCCTCATAATCCTCATGTTTTCACGCTTTCTTGTCAGACAACTTGCTATTCCATGAGGCTAATGAGGGTTTATGAGGCAAAAACGCCGAAATGCACCCTGTAAAATTTGTTTTGTGAGCGGTAGCGAGTACAAAACAAATTTTTTCCGCCGTACGCTCCGATTGCCTCATGTGCCTCATACGCCTCATGTTTTCAACTCCATCTGTTTCGGGTCGTCCAGATCAACCTGTTGATCCATCCCAAATCGGAATTTGATGGCGGCTATAAGCTCTTTATCCAGCACCACCGCATTCCCGCCGCCCTTCGCCCCCGCCCGCTCAACTGGGAGCCGGAATAAATCACGACAATATCCACTCACAGTTTGTGATGTCACAGCATCGTCTTTTTTCTTTTGAGTGCTTTCCGCCGAATAATTCTCGGCATCCATCATCGTATTGGCGATCATCGCCAGGTCTTTTGCAAGCACATAACGCATGATGCCAAGTTTTCGCAATTTTCCAAGATGTACATATTTTGCAAATTCTTCGTCTTCATCCACCGCCACAACCGCTCGAAATACTAGCGCCTCGAATGACGCCGCCGCCCGATTTTGTTCCTCTTCAAAATTGATCTCAGCCACCATGTTCAAGTCGTCCATCAAATCTTTATCTTCCTGTAAATATGCCAGAACCTTCAAAGGTCGCATCACCTGGTTCATACGAGCGCTTACCCGCACGTCTGTGAGCTTCACCGATGCATCCACTTCGATGCTCGGCATCCATGTTTCCAGCCTGAAGTACAGCAAATCATTCGTCAATGCCATGCCTTCTATTTCCTGTTCAGGCGGAATCACACCTGGTTCAATTGGGTTTGGCTTGTGATTCAACAAGTCCCGCACATCACGCTTGTACAAATCAAACGAAAGGCATCTGCTTTCCGTCGCAGGATCCTTGAATGCGCCATACATCGTCAATAGCGTCGGACCAAACACAAAAGTAGTAGTTGGTCTGAACGTATGTGTGCCGTCTGCCTTCAGCACATCCATCATCGTCACGATGCGTGCCTGTTCCTTCATGGCTCGCACATTCAACAGCGCCCGCAATTCGCCCCGATCCTCTTTACTGCTGGACGAAAGCGAGTCAACTTCATCAATCATCAGCGTACCTTTATAGATGTGTGCCATTCCCTTGAAGCCCGCAATGCTCGTCAGCCCCGCCGTGGTCATCATGCGATAGCACACTTTTCCAACCAGTAGCATCAGTTCCGATTTTCCCGATCCGGGTGCGCCGCGTGCTCGTAAATATGGCAGGTATGGGAAGCAATCGTAGACCCACGTAAAAAGCGCATACAACGAGCTTTGAATAATGTGGATGTCTTGATCCAACAGAAAATATCTGGTAATGAATAGCCTGATCTCACCTAGTAATTGGCGTGGTTTCTTTTTTGATCCGAGATCGCTCGGCAATCTCACCGTTCCATATCTCACGTTGTCATCAATCATTGGCACATAACGTTTTCCACTGATGTCAATGAATTTTGCCATGCCGATTTCTCGTGTGGAGCCCAGTGTCACCGAGTGATCCTTTTTCTTCAGCCAGATATGAGCGTATGCAAACTGAGCCTTGCCGTTCCGCTTATCGTAGACCATCTCCAGCAGGTAGCCTTCCGATCCATCCTCGTTCACTGGATACCATCCACCCATTACCTCCTCGATCTCAACAGGCTTATCTTCTTCGTCCTTGGATCTGATCTCATTACCGACCAGCTTCTCGTATGGTCTTATCGGTGCTCCCTTATATTCAGGAAAGAGATCCTCAGGAAACAACGCCTTCGCCAGTTTCAACCGCATATCATTGCGTGTGTTCACTGGCATTTTTGCGATCAATGGCAATACGATAGCCAGGCTCTTTTGCCGATCAGCGCCTTGTTGTCTGCCTGCATATTGCGCCGCCAGCAAAACAATCGGCTCTGCCTTCTCGAAGACCGCCTTCACATTTTGATCTGCCACCTTCGGCTCGATGCCGCTGTCAGCGTGATACTGCGCCAGGTCATTTGCATCCTTGCTCACCTTCTCATGCCCGTCAGGACGCATCCACTTGAACTTCGGCCATCGTGCGACCCACAACATTGGACCGAAACGAGTAGTCAGTGGAAATTTTCCTTCATCCCTTCCAGCGCCTGTCACAATCGCTTCGCCCGGCGTGTCTGCATCCGTTGCGAAATAAATCGTCTCGTATTTCGGAGCGCCGCCCTCGCCTTTCCCGATCAGCATCTCGATATATTCATCCAAATTCTTCCATGCCGATCCACACAACGCCATCGCTGGTATCCCCCATTGCGCCAGGGTGATTGCATCTCCCTGACCTTCCACGATCACAATGCGTCCTCGATCTCGCAAGTGCATGTGATTGAAAAACGGGACCTTATCGCCAGCCAGCGCAGCATACGGATTGAATTGCCTCCACTCGATCTCCTTGCCATCTTGTCGGATCACATCATGACCCGGCAACTGCCTCCGTGATAAATAAGCGATTCGCCCGTTAAGCTTGTGCGCGTACACCAGCCCAGGCTTATCCATCAACCCATGCACAGCCTTTTCTTTGAAAGAAGCAGGGTCAAGCCCGTGTTTCTGCGCCCATGCCGCCACATCGCCCTTGAACCCCAGGATCATCACCGCATCAGGAGAGTCATGCTTGATGCCATGCAGGTCAAATTCGCCTTTCATTTCTTTCACTTGAGCAGCAGTAGATCGCCCGCTAAATCCTAATCTTGATGCAATGATCGTCTCATCATTCCACCCGCGTGAATAAGCGTAAGAAAGCGCCTCTTCATCGGGACCATAAACCACATTGCCCTTATCATCCTTCTTGCCCAATAACCATTGCGAAAACATACGTGCCGCAATCTGCAAAGCTGTCTCGCGCACGTGTATAGCCAGGCGTCGCTTCAGTTCAGGTCCATCCATATCACCCATCGGCAGGTTTGCCTGTTTTGCCAAAGCCTTTATGGCTTCCTTCACGTCATATCCTGGGTTTTTCTTCAACACCCAGTCTATAACTGTGCCGCCTTCATTGCACGACCCAAAGCAATGCCATGTCCCCGTATCGGGGAAAACAATCAAAGAACCTGAATGCGTGTTGCTATGAAACGGACAGAATCCCGTCCAGTTCTTCCCAGATCTGCGAAGTTTGACCACCGTATCTTGCGAGATCAACTCCACAATATCTACCCGTGCTTTGATGTCGTCTATAATTGTCATTTGTCCGTCCTAAACTTTCAGATTTGTTCAAATCACCGCTGTAACTTTCATTCACTTGCCTGCAACTTTCAGAAACTTTCAACAACACCTGTAAACCTTTTTCCCCATTTTTCTAAAAATTCTCGGCACTCGAGGCCCTACCCTTCAATTGCCCCGCCCCCTCCGAGAATTCACCCCCCGCCCCGTCCTCCGCCGCCTATGCAACATAACCCCATGTTATGTTGCATAAATATTCAGCCAAAACCCCGCGTTTTCTGTGCATCCCACAACCACCCAGCAATACGCAACTAAAAGGGAAGTAACGGATTCTCTCTACTACTGCATTAAAACAACTACGCCACATCATCCTTGACTAACCCTTCCAACGCGACGCTGACTTGGCGTTCCGCCTCCTTCAATGCGAGACCCATCTCTCCCGCCTTGTCCAACGCTGGCGACAGCAGGTCATTCAATCCTGTGCGGTCTCGCGCTTGCTCAATGCGCAACTTAACCAATGGCAGTTCCATCTTGACCACTGCTATCTCTACACTTATCGCTTCGAGCGCATGGCGTATTGCTGTGTCCCTTTTATTTGCCCTGCTCATTGACCTTATCCTTCAACATTGAGGATGCCAATCGCTCACGTTCCAGCGCCTCTTTTCGTTCCTGGACCACAGCCACATAATGATCAAATCCATATAGCGCGAACACGGTCATGCCAGCCGCTACAATTGCGATCCACAGCGTTTGCACAACCTCAGTCTCATTGCGATCCATAAGCCATATTGACAGCGGAACCATCATGCCCAACAAACCAAGCACGTAAGCCGCTAGTCTCGGAAGTTCCATGCCCAACACCTGCCGCCATTGGAAATAATGCAGACCAAATTCCACTGCAACCACGATCACTATCAAATCTCGGATGTTCATTTTGAATGTCCTTCTCAACCATTTGCAATAGTAGTAGTAGACCAGCGCACCGAGCCTCCACCATCCCTGGCGGCAGCGGAACATACGCCGCCTTGAACTGTGTGATCAACTTGACGCGCTTGCCCATTTTTATTCTTCATTGCCTGCATACATGTGCTTGTGTTCTTCCGTGATGTGAACGTCAAACCATGCCTTGATCTTTTCAAATGGAATAACAATTCCTTCATGTGGAGCGCTTGCAATAAACGCTCCTTTGAACTCCTGATGCAACACATGGGCAAGCGAAAAACACGTGCCATCAAAACACTCTGTCTTCTCGCCCTGATAATGGACGTGGAGCAAATACCACTGACACACGTTGAGCGCCAAATCGGCGGGACCTGAACCGACATAGCCAAACTCAAAACCAGTAGGCGAGTGCTGAACAACCAAATGCGGAACATTCGTGCGGACAATCGCATGATCGTCATCGCCGTCTCTTTGCAATACCAACGCCTCATCCAGATCAACACCATCGTTCTCGCCGATGATCGGCTCGTCCGAAAATTCTTCTTTCTTACAAACCTCATCTTTCATAGCGCATCCATGACCTCTACAAACGGGACCCATTCTTGCGTCCACTGATTTTGGATTACTCAACGGCTTCTTGCACCGTTGACAATAACTAATTCGGCTGACGCCAAAAGCGGATAGTTGTTGAAGCATCATTTCCTGCCTTTCTTTTTCTGCGCCGCCTTCTCAACATTGCGCTCTTTGTTTCCATACTCATCCGCAAAGCCTGTGAGTTCATTCCGCATAGCTTCCTCTTTTGCTTTCACACGCTCCCACTCTTCAGTGTCAATCAAATCAGTGATTGCATCACGGACAAGCGCCGCCAATGTGCGTGGTTCCACAGCATCCAACTCCCATGATAATTCGCCGAATTCTTCTGCATAAGCCTGATAGCGACTGTCTGTTTCCTTCGCCGGGTTCTCTGGTGGATTCCATTGCTTGACTTGGTCGTAGTTCAACGCCAGCCGATGGATCTGTACAAATTCTTCAATTTCACGACCATCATCTTCCAGAAATTCCCGAAGACCGGAAAACAATATCAATCGCTCCCTGATGTCCCGTGTCATATCAATACCGCTCGGATCGTGATCGCCGAAATAAAACACATGGGCTTGCGTCACAGCGCTTGCGCCATCCCGCAAAACTTTCTTGATCCGTTTTCCCGCCTCGTACATTGCCGATGAAGATGAATAGCCCTTGTTCGCCGTAAAGCGGACATGCAGTTCCCTGCACACTGGCTCCAGGATCCCGCTCAACGCATCCTTCTCGACCAACACCTCTGCATAGTTATATTGACCCTCCCAGCGGTCCACACGGAATTGATTTGCCGCCGCTCGCACAATTTCCGCAGGCGATGACCATGCCACGGGAATAGTCGTCTCACGTCCACGATCTTCAATCATCTCCCAATCAATCAGACCAGCCAAACGTGCATCGCTGACCAGACCGCCAGTCCGTTTGTATGATTTGTCCGTGTTTTCGATGATACCCCTCGCCACCAATTGATAATACAATTGGCGCAGGCTCAAGCGATATTTCATCGCCTTATATTCGCTCAAAATTCCATTCGCAGACTCAATCAACAAAAGACGCTCAGCGTTGAACTTGTGATCAATGAATTTTTCCTTCATGCTCCACCTTCCAAAAGTTTCAACACCCAACTCAATTCCCGCTTGCCTACCTCCAAACTTATCTGCACAAGCGCAAGCGGAGCGTTTTCAAACACAGTCGCAGGCGGATAATGACCACGTTCATCTTCCTCGTATGCCGCCAATCGTTCCGCAATTTTCTTTTTCGCATCTTCGATATTTTTATTCATCACATCGCCTCCGCAGCCGCACGTAGATCGCTCTCTCTCGCACGGGTGTAATAAGCCAATATCACCTCGGGACGGTCACCTGTCTGTTGACATACCGCATCAATCGCCGCAGGCAGCTTACTCGGATCCCCCGCCATGACCGCATCCATGAAACGCAAAACAAACGTGTGACGCATTGCATGTGGCGTGGCATCTACCCCTGCCAATTCAGTGATCAAAATAAATCGCCGCCACGCCTCACCACGCCCAATGGACAAACCATTCTCAGCCGTGATCAATGTCCCCTCAATGCTTTCAGGCATCATCTCGATCCACGCATTGATCTTCGTCACCAATCGCCCGCCAACTTTTACCTTACGGTGCTTCTGACCCTTCCCAAGCACATGGATATATCCATCAGCCAAATGCAAATCACTCAATTTCAGCGACACCGACTCGCTAATACGCAGCCCCGCATTGCTCATCAAAAAGAAAGTCAAGCTGTCACGCATCCCAAGCAACGACCCTTCCCCTTCCTCTGCCGCCAACTCCAACAAGATGCGCTCATCGTCACTCACATCCCGTGGACTTTCCCGGGTTGCATCCTGCAAAGGTATCCACTCGCTCGGATCACAATCCATGATCTCCACCGACCTTGACCACTTGATCAGCATCCGCACCGAAGCCAGCTTGCGATTATGCGTCGCAGGCGCACAGACAAGCGACTGGAAATACTCTTGCAAATTAGCGCTGTTCAATTGATCCGGCGCAAACGCCACCGCATACCGACTTTCAAACCACCGGCTCATCTGCTCGATGTCAGACGTATACGCATCCACCGAAAGCGGACTGCGCTCCCTGCGCTTCTGCGTAGGCGACTGCCTCAGCCACAAACCAAACTCCACCCGCCAATCCAACTGCGGAGCAACTCTCAATTGGGCAATATCAATTTGCGGCAACATTGCTCACCTCATTATGCCTGGCGCAATATTCGAGCGCTTCGTTCATCGTGACAAAAATGGCAACGAACTCGCCGTTTTCAAAAACTCCCCACATATCCTCCGGGTATAGATAATGATACGTAAACATTGGTTTTCTCCTTTTGGTATTTCATTCCTCTCCTCCCCATTTGGGGAGGTCGGGAGGGGTTGGTTCTGGTTTCTCTCTTGGCAGTGTACGCCCCGACTAAAATTCGCCAGGGCGCACACCAACCAAAGGAGGAGCATCCATGCTCTCGGCGGGGAACCAGTCCGCCTAATGGACTGTGACGGACTCGAACCGTCGCATTTGCACCATCCAGTCCTACTTCTCGTTGATCTGAATGTTCTTTAGTTCCGTTGAACTGATCAATATCTTTGCGACTTCAACCTGCGCCTCATTCAATTTTCTTGGGTCGTTGTTTTGTAGATATTGACCTATAAGCCTGTTCAATTCAACAGCGCTCATCTTTATGGCGTCAATCAATCCATTTGCCGCATATGGCATTCGCCTGCGCCGTGGAGATTTTGCCTGCTTCTCGGTGCGCCTGAATTCGCCAACGATCATAAAAATTCCATCGAGCGAAAACAGGACCGTAAATAGAAAAGCGGATTTCCATGAAATGAGAGTTGCCGCTACGATGGTGACGATTACGCCACCCACCACATACAGCGATGTGTGTTCCTTACCTTTCAAAGTGTCCATCAAACGGTTGTAAAAGTACCCAAAGATGATCAGTAAAAAAACGATTGCAACTGCCAACGGCAATAAAACATGCGAATTCACTACATATTCGTTACTAAAATCTCCCAAATTCACCATTGACGTTTCCTTTGTTGTATATTTACTCTGGCGTCCCGTCCACGCCGCCGTCCATTTGTGAGCGCACAGTACAACCGTCCAATGCTGTGCGCTCAAGTTCCTTGCGGATGATCTCCGCCAGCGCTGACAATGCCTTGTAATATGCCTGTTCATGTTCCTTGTCGAGCGGCGTCAATACCATCCGCAGTTTGATGACCGGTTGCATTCATTGTTTTGATTATTCAATAATCGGGAGTTTGAATTCCATCACGCCGCTGTCGAACACTTCCGGCAATTTGACTTTGAGACAAGACATCGCCCACGACCGCCGCCAATCTTCATAAACAACCGCACAGATCAATAAAAAATCCGTGCTGGGTGACGACTTGGAATTGCACCAATTTGTCACCGCCACACGGCTCACATTTGTATTTACAAGGCTTTCGTTCAACCCCTCCGCAAATTTCTCCTGCGTCAGGTTGTAGGATGCTTTATATGCGCTCATTACGTCCGATATTTTGATTGGGTCTTGCATTGTTACGCTCCAGTTTGGGTACATCATGTAACTAGGGTTACATAGTAACCGCATAATCTAATTGTGTCAAGGGTCTTACATTCACAGCCTTTTCAATATAGAATGAATTTTGATATGGAAAAATTCCCTGATTGGATTACTCGTAAATTCGTAGAATGGCAAGCATCCCAGGGGAAAAGAAAAACCATTGAAGAGTTCGCCGCATATCTTGGTACAAGTCGTCCTATTGTCAATATGTGGATGAATGGCAATAAAAAGCCAGGTGCAGAAAACATAAAATTACTGGCTCAAATATTTGACTATGAAATTTACGACGTTCTTGAAAAAGAACGCCCCGACCCCGACCTCACTTACCTGCAAGCGCACTGGCTCAATCTGCCACCCAAAATAAAAAAAGCATTACGTGAAGAAGTTGAAAAATACATAACGAAAAAGGAATAACATGCAGAACGATCCTCGCCCACAAAAACGGAAATGGCTCGGCATCATACTTGTCTCCATCATTTTTCTTTGCCTTGCTTGTCTCATCTTTGGCTGGATATTGCAAACCTTCTTTCCCTCCGTATCTACTACAACCCCCAGTCCATCTGCGCCCATCATAATATCTATTCCATCTTCCACACCTTTATCGCCCACACCTGCCCCCCAGTGGGAACTTATTTCTGTGCAAGGAGTTTTTCATCTGGTGGTTATTGATCCTATATACAAAACTGACAGACAAGCATTGATTTACATATCAAAAAATATATGCGCTAGTGACGATATATGCAAAGTCTTGTTTTGGGATGACAAAAGCAAAGCGGCTAATTCATTGCCTATGACTGACTTACAAGTCAATGCGGAAGTTGCCAATTATTCTTTCAACAAAAACACGAGTTTAGATAAACTACTAATATGCAATCAGGGCAGTTGTGAATAAAAAAATCCCATTCGCCTGCATCATCCCATCAGCGCTGATTGCTATATGTTGCCAATCATTCGTATGCTTCGCAATTATCAACGCCATCGTCAATCCCACAACCCCCACACCCGCTCCAACACTCGATGTCAACGTCATCAACACACAAGCAATGCAAACCGTTGTCGCATCATTTCCCACAACAACCAATACACCGCTTCCCTTACCCACTGCCACACTGCCGCCAACCGAAACATCAACGCCATCGCCAACCGAAACGCCGGTCATCCTGCCATCAGCGACAACTTTTCTATCCATCCTTCCAGCCAACCAACCCACTCAACCTCCATCATCTGGATCAACCTCATGCTGTAAACATTGCAGTTCCAGCAGTCAGCCCTGCGGCGATTCCTGCATCTCAAAAAACTACACCTGTCGCAAACCCCCAGGTTGCGCCTGCCCATAATCATTTCATCTATTCTCCATTCTCCATTATCCCTTATCCCTTGTCCTACCTCCCCCCTCCCTCCACACTTCCGCCCGGCTCAATTGTAGATTCTTATCGGCGAGATAGCGGCGGCTCGAAACAGGACCAGTCCACCGGTCAGCAATTGAACGAGATCCAAGAATATTGCAAAAAACATAATCTCGTCCTGCGTCATAATTTTTGCGACGAAGCCAAATCAGGCGGGTCCACGGCTGGGCGTGACGATTTCAATCGCTTCCTTGATCTCTATCGCATCGCAGACCAGCGCCCGCAAGGTCTCATCCTTTGGAATTACGCCCGCTTCGCCCGTGATTTTGACAATGCCGTTTATTACAAATCCCTCATCCGCACTTATAAAATAATTATTCATTCGCTCAACGACCAGGTTCCCGAAGGCGACTATGGGCGCATCGTTGAATTTTTTATTGATATGAGCAATGAGGAAAAACGGCGGCAGACCTCAGCGGATGCAAAACGTGGCTTGCGTGAACTTGTTCAAAAATATGGATGCGTGCCAGGCTTGCCGCCGGTCGGATTCAAACGAGAACCGCTTCAAATCGGAACCCGTAGGGATGGTTCCGTTCATCTGGCTCATCGCTGGGTTCCAGACCTTGATCTCGTACCCCGCATTCAACAAGCGTTCAACCTGCGAGCTGGCGGCGCAACGCTCAAAAACATCATGCGGGAAACGCATCTCTATAACTCAATCAATTCATTCAAAACGTTTTTTACAAACCGGCTTTATATCGGCATTCTTGAGTTTGGCGATCTGGTCATCGAGAAATATTGCGATCCAATCATTGATATGGATACATGGAACGCCGTGCAAAAACGGGTCGCTGAATATGCACAAAAGCGGGTCAATGAACGTCATCCACGCCGCACCGCATCGCCATATCTTTTGAGTGGGATTATCTTTTGCGGTCAATGCGGCTCCCCGATGTTTGGCAACACGGTCAACCGGCAAACTTTGCATCGTGATGAAGCGTATCGCTGTTCCCGATCACGCCGCACCGATCAATGCAATGCCGGTCGCATATCACGAAGCAAACTCGAAGCCGCTGTTTTTGACATGCTCAAAGAATATGTGCTTATCCCCGAAAATCTACAAGCCATACACGATCTGGTAATGCAAGGACATACTGAATTTGAAAGCGGGCGCACCGACCGCTCGAAAGTCGTTTCCGCAGAAAAAAAGAAAATCTCGGCGCAAATTGCCAACATCACCAAAGCCATTGCCGAGCGTGGCGCCCTCTCGCCGTTGCTTGACAAACTCACCGAACTGACATCCCGCCGCAATCAAATCAGCGTCGAACAGAAATTATTATCAGCGCCCATCCAGCCGCTCCCAAACTACACGCCAGAACAGGTGATTGAAATTTCCAACGGCATGATCACACTGCTGGAAGAAAGTCCGCCCGAAACAGTGAAACTCATCCTGGCAGGACTGATAAAAGAAATTCACGCCGAGCGCAAAGCCAAAGAAATACATGGCGCCGTCGCCTACTGGTATCCATTCCCTTTTAAACTTCCCCCCACAGAGAAAGAAATGTTGCCTATAAGTTCATCCCCCGTGGGGGCACACCTCTATAAACATAGTATATCGTTTGATGACATTATTCCCGGATGGAAACTTGACCTAACAGAAAATCCCCGCTAAGGGAATTTTCTGTTTAAGTAGATGGTTTA
>Ga0315268_10003432_pt1 | contig 17474 bp, 17 predicted proteins | sample C1_top_MG_FD_204535 | JGI IMG/M metagenome (GOLD analysis project Ga0315268, IMG submission 204535) | Sediment microbial communities from Yellowstone Lake, YNP, Wyoming, USA - C1_top | ecosystem: Environmental > Aquatic > Freshwater > Lake > Sediment | place: USA: Wyoming | collected 2017-08-01
TGATTGTGTTCTAATCCTATTTGCATAAGTAGCTATTAAATAGTAGTTTTCGAGTCAAGAAACACTAGTAATTAATGGTAAGTCTTTTAAGAGGCAATACCTGTTACACGAAGAAGAGAGAAGAAATTGAAAACTATCATCTTTTCTTCCTTCAAGCAGTTTGTGACTTTGGAAGTCAGGCTGGCGGCAGATCGTTCAACCTAGGGCATCATGGAAAGTCGTAGCAGGTAAACGAGCCATAAGACGGGCCGTCATAATACGGATATCTATGGCGACTGGTATGATCGAAGCCGCACTCGGCAGGATGAAATATCATCGGCTGCACCCAGTGCTGGAGAAGTAAGCAAGATACCCTGATAGAGTAAAAATGATCCGAAGAAATTCCAAAAGTGGTAAAAATAGCCGTAAAGAATGACCGGTAAAGAAAAAGGGGCTACAGGATAAACTCTGTAACCCCTTGATTCTTATGGTGGGCCAGGACAGAATTGAACTGTCGACACACGGATTTTCAGTCCGTTGCTCTACCGACTGAGCTACCGGCCCGCACTCCGGCAAAGGTTTCGCCGAAATGGAACGCTTTTCTATAAAATATACCCCTGTTTGTCAAGGCATATTTGAAACGACTATCGCTCATTCACCCCGACCGGGAAGATACCCCGGTCCGCTGATTGACTGATTGATGGCATCTTGGCGTGTCGAGGGCGAGGCGGCGGATGCTCCATCATGCAGATCGGTGTTCGAGAGGGGAGCTATCGGTGGCGGAGGCGGGCTGGCGACCCATGCATCCGCTGAATACTCAGCGGCCGGCGGGGAAACCGGGGGCGGATACGCGGTCGCACCAAGCGAGGAGCGGTCGTCCGATTCGCTTGCCGCACGGACGACGACGGTTGCGGCGATCTTGTCGTGCCATCCCTGTTTCCGCCCGTCCACGGCGATCCAGAGATAGCCGAGCCACAGGAAGAGTCCGGAGACCAGGGAGCCTACCCAGCGGAGGAAGGCGATGCCGAAGGTCATTTTTTCGCCCGACGCCTGGATGACGCAAAGCCTCAGGAGCATCTTCCCCGGCGTCTGGCCCACGCTGCCGTGGAACCAGGTGAAGTAGATCATGTCGGTGATGAATAGCGCGACGGTGTAAATGACGGCGAAGAGTCCCATCCCGCGCGGGAGATCGCCGGTCGCCATGATGCGGCCGAACGAAATGCCGCCGTGCCCCAGGGCGATGATACCGACCACCAGCAGGAACAACGAGACGAGATAAAGGACGATTTTGTCGATGAGATACGCGAAATACCGCCGCCAGAAACCGCCGTACCGCCTCTCCGTCATAAGGATCTCCCGATATCCGCGCCGCCGAGGGCGCCGCGTTCATACTGGAGGATGGCAAGCGCCACCAGCGCCGCCGTCTCCACGCGAAGTATCCGCTTTCCCAGGCTGACGGAGAGGAAACCCGCTCCGCGCGCCCGGTCGATTTCATCGTTGCCGAAGCCCCCCTCCGGCCCGATGACCAGGTGGAAGCTTTTCATCCCGTCGTACTGCGGATCCCGGAGGACTTCGCGGATCCCCAGGCCCGACTCCTCCTCCCAGGGGATCAGTTTTAGCTCTCCCTCTTGGGCGGAGTCGAGCATTTCGGCGAACGACGCGATCCCGCCGATCTCGGGGATGTCGATCCTGCCGGACTGGCGTGCAGCTTCGAGAGCGATCTTCTGCCAGCGCTCCCGCTTCTGCGGCCACTTTGCCGCCGGCCAGTGGGGGATCGAACGTGCCGCCAGAAAGGGGATGATCCGCCCCACGCCGAGTTCCGTGGCATGCCTGATGATTCCGTCCATCTTTTCCGCCTTGGGAATGGCCTGACAGAGGGTGATCTCGATCCCGCCCAAGGGCATGGCGCGCTTGCCCGTGATCTCGACGGTCATGCCTTCCGCCGCTCGCCGGAGGACCGCCTCATACTCCCAGGGAGTACCGTTGAAGACCAGGAGAGGTTCGCCCTCCCGCATCCTGAGGACGGTCCCAATGTAGCGTGCCTGTTCCGCCGTCACGGCGCAGGTGTCGCCCGTCTCGATGGGTTGTGGGAGATAGATCCGGGGGATGCTCACGGTTGTCGGCTCCCATTCTTCAAGACATAACAGCCCCACTCTTTTTCGGTGATGAGGCGGTGGAGGGAAAAGGCGTTCCCGAGGAAATGGGCCTCGATGTCGGGTCGGTTCTGTTCGATGATCCCCGAGATGACGAGATAGCCGTCGGGGCTGATGAGGCGGACGAGCGAGGGGCGAAGCTCGATCAGGATCTTCGCCGTCAGGTTCGCCACGATCAGCTCAAAGGACTCCGCGAGGGTGGCGACGTCCCGGTCGGCGATTGCGACGCGGTCCTCGACCTGGTTGACCTGGACGTTCTGACGGGCGATATCCGTCGCAATCGGGTCATTATCCATGCAGAGGACCCGCTCGGCGCCCAGCTTCGCGCAGGCGATGCCGAGGATGCCCGTTCCGGTCCCGACATCCAGGACGTTCCATTTCTGGAAGGTCCGGTCCTTCAGGAGGATCTCTTCGATGGCATCGAGGCACATCCGCGTGGAGGCATGCTGGCCGGTGCCGAAGGCCATGCCGGGGTCGATTTCGATGACGATGTCCCGGCCCGTCGGGGTGAACCGCTCCCAGGTGGGTTTGATGACGATGTTTTGGCTCACCCGGAGGGGTTTGAAATACTTCTTCCATGCCTCGCCCCAGTCGGGGTCGTGGATCGCCTCCGTCCGGAAGGTCGGCTTCTCCAGCTCCGGGAAGATCTCCGCCAAGCTGTCGACGTAGGTCCGAAGGGCCGCAAGCCGCTGTTCCAATAGGGTATCGAAGGGAAGGAAGGCCTTCACGGTCTCCTCGGCGGAGGGCTCGGGGGGGGCGTTGGTCGATTGCGGCGCCGGGAATTCCTGAAATGCCCCCTGGGCGCCGATCTCCGTCAGGAAATCGATCAGGGCGTCGATCGTCTCCACCGGGGCGAAAAGCTCGATCTTCAGCCAGTCATCCTTCTTCTCTCCCGCTTTGCCAAGCGTCTCCCGCATGATCCGCGCCACTCCCCTTCCCACTATTTTGTGTTACGAATATACCTTGGGAGAGTTTTTTTTTCAAGCGGCTTGAATTTTCGGGGGCTTCATGGTAGCCTCGGGGCGCATTCCGGGGGGCGTTCATTATGAATAGGCCTCCGGTGCACAAGGAGCGGAAATCGGAAAGGAACAGCGGTGAGGTACTATCCCCTTTTCCTCGACATTGCCCGGCGGCGTTGCGTTGTGATCGGCGGCGGCGAGGTGGCCGCACGGAAGGTTGGCAGGCTCCTTGCCTGCGGCGCCTCCGTGGAGGTTGTGGGGAAACATCTGACGCCGGCGCTTGCGGCGCTCACGAGGGAAGGGGCGATCGTCCACCACGCGGCCGACTATCATGAGGATCAGCTCCACGGCGCTTTTCTCGTTATCGGCGCGACGGACAGCGATGCCGTCAATGAGCGGATTGCCCGGGACGCCCGGGCGCGGGGAATTCCGGTGAACATCGTGGACGATTCCGCCCGGTGCGACTTCATCCTCCCGTCCGTGGTCGAGCAGGGGGATCTTACGATCGCCGTCTCCACCGGCGGCAAGAGCCCCGCGCTGGCCAAGAAACTCAGGACCGAGTTGGAGAACACCTACGGTCCCGAGTACGCCTCGCTGGCTGCAATCCTGGGGGAGCTCCGGGAGAAGGTGATCGACGGGGGACGCCCCTCCGCCGAGAATCGGGCGCTCTTCGAGGCGGTTGTTTCTTCGGATATTCTGGATCACATCCGCGCCGGGCGATGGAACCGGGTGGAGGAGCTGATCCGGGAGCTGACGGGTATAGAAATGGAGGTACGACCGCGATGATGGGAATCGTTCTTTTCAAGACGGCCCTGGCCGTCTATCTGGCTTGCGCGGTGGTTTACGGGGCCTCGCTCTGGGTCAGGAGGGTCCTGACGGCGCGGTTTGCCACGTGGCTGATGCTCGCGGCCCTCGTCATCCACACCCTCTCGTTTACCTCCCGCTGGATCACCGCTGGCGTGAGCCCGGTCATCGGCATCCATGACGCCCTCTCCTTTTTCGCCTGGGTCATGGCGGCGGTGTATCTCGCCCTGCAGTTGAAGACGAAAACCCGGGTCTTGGGGGCGTTCATCTCACCCGTCATCTGCCTGATCATGGTCGTTGCCTCCGTGGAGCTGGGGGGGGTGGTCGGCGCGCCGGCCGCCCTGCAGGGCTCGTTGGTTACGCTCCACGTCATGCTCTCCGTGACCGGTGAGGCCCTGTTCGCCGTGGCCTCCTGCGCCGGTCTCATGTATCTGATTCAGGATAACATGATCAAGCAAAAGAAGGCGGGGAGCCTGATTCGCCTCTTTCCGTCGTTGCGTGATCTGGACAGGATCAACCACCTCTGTCTCTCCTGGGGGTTTCCCCTCTTGACGCTCGGCATCCTGGCCGGTTCACTCTGGGCGAGGATCGTGTGGGGGAGCCATTGGCAGTGGGATTCCAAGCAGGTCTGGACGCTTCTGGCCTGGATTTCCTATGGTTTTCTCCTCCATCAGCGGCTGGTCATCGGCTGGCAGGGCCGCAGGGCGGCCCTCTGGTCGCTGGTGATTTTTTCGCTCCTCGTCGTCCTGCTGATCTTCGGGAAGGTGCTCCTCCCGTCGATCCACCAATTTGTGTGAATCTATGCAACTTGTCCTCATCGGCATGAATCATAAATCGGCCCCTCTCGATATCCGGGAGCGGCTGCAGCTCTCCTGCGGAGAAGGCGCACACCAGCCCCTACCGGAGCTGATGCACCTGGCGGAGATCCGGGAGGCGCTCTACCTTTCCACCTGCAACCGGGTCGAGGTCCTCGCCCGCGTCGCGGATGGGGAGGGGGCCATCGAGGGGTTGAAGGCCTTTATCTATCGCCAGGGGAACCTCAGTGTCGCCGAGCTGGACCGATGCCTCTACATCTACCGGGACCTGGAGGCGGTCCGCCATCTTTTCCGCGTGACGTCGAGCCTCGATTCCATGATCATGGGCGAGCCGCAGATCCTGGGGCAGATGAAGGAAGCCTACCGCATGGCGGTCGATAACCGCACCACCGGGATCCTCCTCAACCGGCTCTCCCACCACGCCTTCCGGGCCGCCAAGCGGGTCCGGACGGAGACGGGGATCGCGGGCAACGCCGTATCCGTCAGTTACGCGGCGGTGGAGCTTGCAAAAAAGATCTTCGGCGATCTGAAGGGGAAAACGATTCTTCTGATCGGCGCCGGGGAGATGTCGGAGCTGGCCGCCCGCCACCTCATCCGTCAGGGGGTGGGCAGCATCCACATCGCCAACCGGACCTATGCCCGGGCAGAGGAGATGGCCGCGGAGTTTCAGGGGGTTCCCGTCGCCTTCGACAAGTTTCCCGAGCTTCTGCCGGAGGTGGATATCGTCATCGCCTCCACCGGGGCACCGGGGTATATCATGAATGCGGAGATGGTGCGCTCGGCGTTCGGGCGGAGGCGGAGACGCCCGCTGTTTTTGATCGACATCGCCGTCCCCCGGGACATCGATCCCGCGGCGGGCGACATAGAAAACGTCTACCTCTACAATATCGACCACCTCCAGGACGTGGTTGACGCCAATCGGGAAGTGCGAAGGGCGGAGGCGATGAAGGCCGAAGAGATCATTGCGGAGGAGGTTGCGGTCTTCGAGAAGTGGTACAACGCCCTGGATGTTGTTCCCACGATCGTATCGCTACGCGGGAAGATGGAGGGGATCGTAAAGGGGGAACTGGAGAGATCCTCCCCCTGGATGAAGAACTTGAGCGAGGAGGAGCGAAACCGGATCGAAATCCTGGTCGGCTCCATCGTCAACAAGATCCTCCATGACCCGATGACCGGCCTCAAGGAGGAGAGCGGGGATAAAGACGCACTCCCCTTCGTGGCGGTCATCCGGAGACTGTTCAATCTGTGATTTTTACCTAAGGAGGACGATATCAAAGAGAAATTCAAACTCGGAACGAGGGGAAGCGCCCTGGCGCTGACGCAGTCCACGTGGGTGGCGGACAGCATCCGGAAACGCCATCCCGGCGTGGAGGTGGAACTCGTCATCATCCGGACAAAGGGGGACATCATGGAGGACGTCTCCCTGGTCAAGCTCGGCGGGAAGGGACTCTTCATCAAGGAGATCGAGGAGGCGCTCCTCAGGCGGGAGGTCGACATCGCCGTCCACAGCATGAAGGACGTCCCTGGTGAGCTTCCCGATGAGCTGGAGATCGCCGTGACGCCCCCGCGGGAGGACCCCCGCGATGTCCTGATCTCGCGAAACGACCGCAAACTGGAGGAGATGCCCCAGGGGGCGCGGATCGGGACCTGCTCGCTTCGGCGCGGGTTCCAGCTCCGCAACCGGATGCCGGATTTGGAGATCATTCCGCTCCGCGGAAACCTCGACACACGAATCAAAAAGATCGAAACAGAGGGCCTCGACGGCGTGATCGTCGCGGCGGCGGGGATCCGGCGGATGGGATGGGTTGCCAAGGTCTCCCAGTTCATCCCCGTGGAGATGATGCTTCCCGCCGTCGGGCAGGGGGTTCTCGGGATCGAGACTCGGCGGGGTGACGACCGTGTGCTGGGGGCGATCGCCTTTCTCAACGACCCGGTCACCGGGTGTGAGGCCGGCGCCGAGCGCGCCTTCCTGAAGAGGCTCGGCGGGGGCTGCCAGCTTCCGATTGCCGGCTATGCGAAGAAGACCGGGGAGCGCATCACTTTGGAGGGGCTGGTCGGGAGCGTCGACGGGCGGGTGATGATCCGGGACGTCGTCGAAGGGGCCGCCGAGCGGTTTGACGCCCTCGGCACGGGGCTCGCGGAGGAGATCCTGGGCCGGGGCGGTCGCGCCCTCCTCGACGAGGTCTATCAGGCGGGGGAAACACGTTAAGTAGATGAGAAACGATTCATGACGGGAAAGGGCAGGGTTACGATCATCGGCGCGGGACCGGGCGATCCGGGACTGATCACCCTCCGGGGGGTGCAGTGCATCCGGGAGGCGGAGGTGATCGTCTACGACCATCTGGTCGGCCCGGAGATCCTTCGCCATGCGGGGGAGAAGGCCCGTCTGATCTACGCCGGCAAGCAGGGCGGCAAACATACCATTTCCCAGGGGGAGATCAACGAGATCCTGGTGGCGGAGGCATCGAAGGGCGCGATCGTCGCCAGGCTCAAGGGAGGAGATCCCTTTATCTTCGGCCGGGGAGGCGAGGAGGCGGAGATCCTCCGGGAGGCGGGCATCCCGTTTGAGGTCGTCCCCGGGGTCACCTCCGCGATTGCCGCGCCCGCCTATGCGGGGATCCCGCTTACCCATCGGAACCATACGGCCTCGGTGGCCTTCGTCACCGGCCACGAGGATCCGGCCAAGGGGAAAAGCAACCTCGACTGGCCGGTGCTCGCCGGGATCGGGACCCTGGTCGTCCTCATGGCGATCAAGAACCTTGCGGCAGTCGCCGAGAAGCTGATCAGCCACGGGAAGGACGCGGCGACGCCGGCCGCTCTGATCCGCTGGGGGACGACGCCGGATCAGGAGACGCTGATCGGGACCTTGGGCGACATCGCCCGGAAGGCGGAGGAGAGCGGATTTGCGCCACCCTCGATCCTCGTCGTCGGCGGCGTGGTCGCGCTCCGCGAGACACTCAACTGGTTCGAGACGAAGCCCCTGTTCGGCCGGGGGATCGTCATCACGCGGCCGGAGGCCCAGGCGGAGGGGCTTACGGAGCTCCTCCGTGCGGCTGGGGCGCGGGTGATCCCCTTTCCGGTGATCCGGATCGCGCCGCCGGAGAGTTGGGAGGAACTGGACACGGCGCTCGGCCGGCTCGAAGAGTACCGGTGGCTCATCTTCACGAGCGCCAACGGCGTGGCCTTCTTCTTCCGGAGGCTTCGGGAGGTCGGCAGGGATATTCGCGATCTCAAAGGGATCCGGATCGCCGCGATCGGCCCGGCGACGGCCTCGGCGGTCGAGGCGCGGGGAATCCGGGTGGATCTCGTTCCGGAGGAGTTCATCTCCGAGGGGGTGGTCAAGGCGTTTGCCGGGGAGGATCTCCGCGGAAGCCGGGCTCTCCTTCCGCGGGCCCGGGAGGCGCGCGACGTCATCCCCGAGGGGCTTGCAAAAATAGGCGCCCGGTGCGATTGCGCGACGACCTACCGGACTATCCGCTCCGACCGGAGCGCCGCCGAGCTGGCGCCGTTTTTCGCCGACGGCAAGGTGGATGCGATCTCGTTTACGAGCCCCTCGACGGTGAACAACTTCCTCGGGATCATGGGGCCGGATTTCCGGCTCCCGCCCAAGGTCCGAATCGCCTGCATCGGTCCGGTGACCGCCGCGGCGGCAAAGAAGGCGGGCCTCCCTGTGGACATCCTCCAGGAACGCTATACGATTCCCGGCCTGGTCGATGGGCTTGCCGCCTATTTCAAGAAAGAGATGCCCGGCTGATGCAGCCGCAAGGCGATTGCAATCCCGGCGGATACCTGTTAGGTTTGGGGTTCGAAAGCATAAGGAGGTCATATGAATTTCCCCGATTACCGGCCGAGAAGGCTGAGACAGAACGAGAATTTCCGAAGGATGATCCGGGAGACGAAGCTCTCCGCGGACAATTTGATCTATCCCCTGTTCGCAGTGCCGGGGACGAAGGTGAAAAAACCGATCGTCTCCATGCCGGGGATCTTTCAGATGTCGGTCGACCACATCGTCCGGGAGACGGAGCGGGTGAAGGGGCTCGGGATCCCGGCGGTCCTCCTCTTCGGGATCCCCGAGAAGAAGGATGAGATCGCCTCCGGGGCGATGGCCAACGACGGCATCGTCCAGCGGGCGATCCGGGGAATCAAAGAGAAGGTGTCCGACATCCTCGTCGTCACCGATGTTTGCCTTTGCGAGTACATGAGCCATGGCCACTGCGGAATCCTCGAGAAGGGGGATGTCGATAACGACGCCACCCTCGATGTCCTCGCGGAGACGGCCGTTTCCCATGCGAAGGCGGGGGCGGACATCGTTGCCCCGTCGGCGATGATGGACGGCCAGATCGGCGTGCTGAGAGAGGGGCTCGACGAGGCAGGCTTCGTGAATGTCCCGATCATGGCCTACTCGGCAAAGTACGCCTCCTGCTTCTATGGCCCTTTCCGGGAGGCGGCGGAGAGCGCCCCCGCCTTCGGGGACCGAAAGTCCTACCAGATGGATCCCGCCAACTCCGACGAGGCGATCCGTGAGATCTCCCTCGACGTGGAGGAGGGGGCGGACATCATCATGGTCAAGCCGGCCTTGGCCTATCTCGACGTCATTCGCCGGGCGAAGGAGGAGTTCGACCTGCCGGTCGCCGCCTACAACGTGAGCGGCGAATATTCCATGATCAAGGCTGCCGCACAGATGGGCTGGCTGGACGGCGAGCGGGCGATGCTGGAGTCTCTGACGGCGATTAGGCGCGCCGGGGCGGATATGATCATCACCTACTTTGCCCCCGAGGCGGCGCAGGTTTTGGCGGCTACGTAGGAAGTCCAGAGGAATAGCAGAATATGAAACCAGAACATTCACGTAAATTGCCCGACACGCTCCGGATGGTCGCCTGGGAGGTCACGCGGAGCTGCAATCTCGCCTGCGTCCACTGCCGCGCCTCCGCGCTCCGCGGCCCCTACCCGGGGGAGCTCGGCACCGAAAAATGCCTGCGGCTCCTCGACGAGATCGCCGAGGTTGCAAAACCGGTGATCATCCTCACCGGGGGCGAGCCGCTTCTCCGGGCGGACATCTACGAGATCGCCGCGTATGGAGACAGCAAAGGCCTCCGGATGGTCCTGGCGACGAACGGGACGTTTGTGACCGACGCCGTCGCCCAGAAACTGATCGCATCGGGGATCCGGCGGGTAAGCGTCAGCATCGACGGACCCGATCCGGCGTCGCACGACGTCTTTCGCGGCGTGCCGGGGGCGTTCTCGGAAGCGATGGCCGGCATTGAGGCGATGAAGAGGGCGGGGATGGAGTTCCAGATCAATACGACGATCACCCAGAAGAACCTCCTGCAGATCCGGGAGATCCACGATCTGGCCCATGGCCTCGGCGCTACGGCGCATCACATCTTCCTCCTGGTCCCGACGGGGCGGGGGAAGGAGATGGCCGAACAGGCGATCTCGCCGCTCGAATACGAGGAGACGCTCAACTGGTTCTACGAAGAGAGCCTCGACTGCGCGATACAGCTCAAGGCGACCTGCGCCCCCCACTACTACCGGATCTTCCATCAGCGGCGGAAGGAGCGCCCGGGAGCGCCGGCGCAGGTGCCGCCGGCGGGCGGGGGCGGGCACCCGCTTAACGCCATGACCCGGGGCTGCCTCGGGGGGAGCGCGTTTTGCTTCATCTCCCACACCGGGCAGGTCCAGCCCTGCGGCTACCTGGAACTCGATTGCGGCCAGGTCACCAAGACGAGCTTTCCGGAGATCTGGCGTGATTCAAAGATCTTTCTCGATATCCGCGACCTCGGCCGCTACGAGGGGAAGTGCGGGAACTGCGAGTTCAACCGGGTCTGCGGCGGCTGCCGCGCGCGGGCCTTCGAGTCAACGGGGAACTACCTGGCCGAGGAGCCGCTGTGCATCTACCAGCCGGGGGAGGGCAAGAAGGGACGATGAAGAAGCCCGTCGCGAGACCGGTGATTATCCTTTTCTATTTCTGAGCATGAGCCCCGATGAAGATCCGCATATGTCTCCCGTCCTGAAAGGCTGACCGAACGTAATGACTGAAGAAACGAAGCGCCCCAAACTGGTCCTCGTCGACGGCAGCAACTACCTGTTTCGGGCCTTTTACGCGATCCGGGAGCTCTCCAACTCGAAGGGCTTTCCCACCAACGCGATCTACGGCTTCACGACCATGCTCATGAAGCTCCTGCGCGACCAGGCGCCCGATTACATCGCCATCGCCTTCGACGTCAAGGCCCCCACCTTCCGTCACGAAACCTATGCGGACTACAAGGCCACCCGCCGGGCGGTTCCCGACACCCTCATCCCCCAGATCCCGTATGTCAAGGAGGTGGTCCGAGGATTCGCCATCCCGGTGATCGAGCAGGCGGGGCTGGAGGCGGACGACATCATCGGGACGATCGCCTGCCGGTGCGCGGCCGAGGGGATGGCGGTTGTCATCGTCTCCGGCGACAAGGATCTGATGCAGCTCGTCTCCGCCGATATCGTCATGACCGATACGATGAAGGACAAGACCTACGACATCGCGGCCGTGAAGGAGCGCTTCGGCGTCGAGCCGCCGAAAGTCGTGGAGATCCTCGCCCTCACGGGGGACGTCTCCGATAACATCCCCGGCGTCCCGGGGATCGGGCCGAAAGGGGCGCTTCGCCTGATCGAACAGTTCGGGGGGATCGAGGAGATCCTCGCTCACCCGGAGAAGATCCACAATCTCAAGACCCGCGAGGCGATCCTGGCAAACACCGAAAAGGCTCGCCTGAGCCTGGATCTGGCGCGGATCCGAACGGACGCGGCTGTTCCCTTCGATCTGGAGGCCTGCCGCCGGCGGGAGCCCGACCGGGAGCTGCTCATCTCGCTGTTCAAGGAGTTCGAGTTCTCGTCGCTCCTCCAGGAGCTCAAGGGCGGCGGGGAAGAGGCGGCCGGCGACTACCGGATCTGCCGGACCAAGGAGGAGCTCGAAGCGCTCTGTGCCAGGTTGAGTCAGGCCCGGGAGTTCTCACTCGAACCTCTCCTCTCGTCGGCGGAGGCGATGCGGGCCTCGCTCGTCGGCCTCGCCGTCTCGCCCGCGCCGGGCGAAGGGTTCTACCTCCCCATCGCCCATGAGGACGGCTCCCCCCAGCTTTCCGCCGGCGCGGTCCTCGGCGCCCTAGCCCCGCTTCTCGACGATCCGGCGGTTCCGAAACACGGCCACGATCTGAAGACTACCCTCATCGTCCTTGCCGAAAGCGGCGCCCCTTTCCGGGGCCTCGGCTGCGACACGATGGTCGCCTCCTACCTCCTCAATCCGGCGCGGCGCAGCTTTGAGCTCGCCGACACGGTCCTCGACCACCTCGGCCGCCAGATCCCCGCGGCGAAGGAGATCGTCGGGAGTGGCGCGCGGAGTGTGCCCTTTGCATCCATCGCCCCGGCAAAGGCGGCGGATTACGCCTGCCGGCGCGCCGACGCCGTGATGTCCCTGACGGCGGAGCTCACCGGCAAGATCGCCGGGGCTGATCTCGCCGACCTCCTCAAAGATGTGGAGATGCCGCTGGTAACGGTCCTGGCGGCGATGGAGATGAAGGGGGTGCTCCTCGACCGCGGGCTCTTAAAGACGATGTCGCTGGAGATCGAGCAGCTCCTCGCGCTTTCGGAAGAGAAGATCTCGCAGCTCGCTGGAGAAAAATTCAACATCAACTCTCCCAAACAGCTCCAGGTGATCCTCTTCGAAAAGCTGGGGCTTCCCCGGGGACGGAAGACCAAGGAGGGGTATTCGACCGATGTGGATGTGCTCACCTGGCTTGCGCTCAGCCATGAGCTCCCCGCGGAGATCCTCGCCTACCGGGGGATGGTCAAGCTGAAATCGACCTACGTCGACGCCCTGCCGGAACTCATCAACCCCCGGACGGGCCGGGTCCACACCTCCTACAACCAGACGGTGGCGGCGACGGGGAGGCTCTCCAGCAGCAACCCGAACCTCCAGAACATCCCCATCCGGACCCTCGAGGGAAAGCGGATCCGCCAGGCCTTCATCGCCCCGCCGGGGTGGATGATCGTCTCGGCCGATTACTCCCAGATCGAGCTCAGGGTTCTGGCGCATCTCTCGAAAGATGAGGCCCTGATGGAAGCCTTCCGGACTGGCGAGGACATCCACAGCCGGACCGCCTCCGACATCTTCGGGGTCTTTCCCGAGATGGTCAACGCCGACATGCGGCGGCAGGCGAAAGTGATCAATTTCGGCGTTCTCTACGGGATGAGCGCCTTTGGCCTCGCGAAGGAACTCGGTGTCACCCAGAAGCTCGCCCAGGCCTACATCGACGGCTATTTCCAGAAATATGCGAAGGTCCGGGAGTATCTCGACGGTCTCCTCGCCCAGGCGAGGCGGGAGGGGTATGTGACGACCCTCCTCAAAAGGCGGCGCTACCTGCCGGAGATCGCAAGCCCCCAACCCTCGGTCCGCCAGTTCGCGGAGCGGATGGCGATCAACGCCCCCATCCAGGGGACGGCGGCGGACCTCATCAAGGTGGCGATGGTCCGGATCTTCCGACGTCTCGCCGAAGAGGGTCTTCAGGCCGCGATGATCATGCAGGTCCACGACGAATTGGTCTTCGAGGCGCCTGTTTCCGAGCGGGAAGCGCTGATGTCACTCGTCTGCGAGGAGATGGAAGGGGTCCTGAAACTGGATGTGCCCCTTAAGGTGGAGATCGCCGCCGGAAAAAACTGGGACGAGGCGCACACCTAAAGGGGTGAGGATCGTTTAGCGACGCGACCGGGGTTTCCGGCGATAGCTGCAAAATAAAGGTTGCCGTCGGGCGGACAATAGTGTATGTGAACCGACCGACATGTGAACCACGGGGATCACCCCCTGTGGTTTTTTATTTGCGAGGAATGGAAGCATGATCAACGTATCCAATGTCACCCTTGCCTACGGCAGGAGGGTGCTGTTCAAAGAGGTCAATATCAAGTTCACGCCGGGGAACTGCTACGGCGTCATCGGCGCCAACGGTTCGGGGAAATCAACCTTTCTCAAGATTCTCTCCGGCGATGTGGAGCAGGACAAAGGCGAGGTCACGATCGGCCCCCGGGAGCGGATTTCGGTCCTGAGCCAGGACCAGTTCGCCTTCGACGACGAGACCGTCATCGATACCGTAATCATGGGGCACAAACGGCTCTACGAGATAATGGCCGCACGCGAGGCGATCTACGCCAAACCCGAGTTCACGGAAGAGGACGGGGTCCGCTCCGCGGAGCTGGAGGCGGAATTCGCCGAGATGAATGGGTATGAGGCCGAGTCCGAGGCGGCGGTCCTCCTCAAAGGCCTCGGCATCCCCGAATCGCTCTGCCCGAGGAAGATGAAAGAGCTCGAAGGGGGGGACAAGGTTCGCGTCCTTCTCGCCCGGGCCCTCTACGGCAATCCGGACGTGCTCCTCCTCGACGAGCCGACGAACCACCTGGACCTCCGCTCCATCGCCTGGCTGGAGGATTTCCTCTGCCGATTCCGAAACACGGTCATCGTCGTCTCCCATGACCGCCACTTCCTGAACCAGGTCTGCACCCATATCGCGGATATCGATTTCGGCAAGATCCGGGTGTACGCGGGCAACTACGACTTCTGGTACCAGGCGAGCCAGCTCATCCTTAAACAGAAGCAAAACGAAAACCGCAAGGCCACCGAAAAGGCGGAGGACCTCAAGGCCTTTATCCAGCGGTTCAGCGCCAACGCCTCCAAGTCGAAGCAGGCCACGTCGAGGAAAAAGCTCCTGGAGAAGCTGACCATCGAGGATATGCCGGTCTCCTCGCGGAAGTACCCGTTCATCCACTTCAAGCCCGAGCGCCCCTGTGGGAACACGGTCCTGGAGATCACGGGCCTCGGCAAGGAGATCCAGGGGGTGTCGGTGCTCAACAACCTGAACCTCACCGTGAGGAAGGGGGACAAGATCGCCTTTGTCGGCGGCGACGGCCTAGCCAAGACGACCCTCTTCCAGATCCTGGCCGGGGAGCTGCAGCCGGACAGCGGGAGCTTCCGCTGGGGGCAGACGATCACCCACGCCTATTTCCCGAAGGAGAACAGCGCCTACTTCCGGGGCGACCTGAACCTGGTCGACTGGCTTTGCCAGTTTCCTCCCTGCGACGGGGAGAGCTTTGCCAGGGGTTTCCTCGGGAGGATGCTCTTCTCGGGGGACGAGGCGCTGAAGAAGACCAGTGTCCTGTCCGGCGGGGAGCAGGTCCGCTGCATGCTCTCCCGGATGATGCTGACCGGCGCCAACACTCTCATCCTGGACGAGCCGACGAACCACCTGGATCTCGAATCGCTCACCGCCCTGAACAACGGGCTCATCGCCTTTCCGGAGGTGCTGCTCCTGGCCTCCCGCGATCACGAGCTGGTATCCACCGTGGCGAACCGGATCGTGGAGATCACGCCCGACGGGGTGATCGACCGGGTGATGGGATTTGAAGAGTACCTGGAGGCCGGTTGAGAGATGGGTCCATTACGGTGTCGATCCGGCCATTCGTAAAGGCCGGGGAGAGGTCGATCCTAAATTCCCTTTGCATAGATTTTCAATGGGCAAACCGACGCGATCCGATCGAAGTCGCTGTCTTGATGGAGCAGGTAAAGGTCATTTTCCATGGCGGTGCGGGCGATGAGACAGTCGGCCGTCTTGCGGATAGTGACCCCCTGCTTTCGGCACTGCCTATAGATTTGGGCTGCTTCAAGGTAGGAGTCCGTATCCCGAAGCCGGGCGATCGGAAATCTGAGTAAGTATCGACGGGCCGTTTCATATTCTCTATCGTTCCTGAATCCCTGCAGTACCTCGGTCAGGATGTATTCCGACAGATACACCTCCTCTTCGGCGTCGATCAGCCTTTCCATAACGGATACTGCGTTTCCTTCGCTGCCGTTGAAGAAAGCGATCCAGACGGAAGAATCAATCAAGATCATCGAAACGGCTCCTCCTCATCTCTTCCAAATCGCCTTCCCAGTGGAGCTTCCCTTTCAGGCGAAGGATCTCCTTTCTCTCCTTCCTCTGGACCAATTCCCGCAAGGCATAGTTCACAAGTTCTTTTTTTGTCCTCAGACCCGTATAATGAATGCCCTTTTTCACGAGCTCTTCGTCAATCACGATGTTGGTCCTCATTTTCATCACCCTCCTCCAATGTTCGCTATACACCTTCTACCAGGAGGTAAGGTGTATGTCAAGGTGGATATCCTTGTCTCTGTCACCTCCGGTAGGCGCCGACACCCTCATCCTGGACGAGCCGACAAACCACCTGGATCTCGAATCGCTCACCGCCCTGAACAACGGGCTCATCGCCTTTCCGGAGGTGCTCCTCCTGGCCTCCCGTGATCACGAGCTGGTGTCCACCGTGGCGAACCGGATCGTAGAGATCACCCCCGACGGGGTAATCGACCGGGTGATGGGGTTTGAGGAGTACCTGGAAGCGGGTTGAGCGATGGGTCCGTTCCGGATTAAAAAGGGAACGACCTCAATAGAGGTTCATCCGGCTCATGCATACTTCTGAGGTGATAATCTTTTCAATTGAGCCGTGACTGACTTACCTACAAAGGGTGAGGATTAGCATTCTGAAAAGCCGTTGTTTTTCGATTGAAAGCTAGTAACGTCGGCCATCAGCGGGAGCCTGACTAATTGGTGATCCGCTGTATGCCTTTATTAGATTTTTCCATGCTGCTGAATCTATCCATCAATAAGTTCTATCAAGTCAGACAAATTCAGAAGTCTTTGTTGTGCCAAGTTAAGGAACCGCTCCACACCTTCTTCGGTGGCAAGAGATTGGTTATCAATCTGTACACTTTTTATGTCTAGACGATGAGCTATTTCGACTCTAGCCATGTTAATTTTGTAGAAGTCATTGAAGATGCCTTCACTGTCGTCGCCCCACAAAATCGTGCCCAGTGGTTTTATAAGATTAAGTTTTTTGGTAAAGTCCAGTTTATCAACGTACTTTACAAGTTCATTTCTCGCGACATCATTGAAAGATACACCTTGTTTGTTCTTCCTACTCGTTTGTGGAAGATGCTTTGTCAGCCATGTGATTATCAGGCTGTTTATTCTCTCCTCAATCATCAAGTGGGATACTAATACAACCGTAATACACTCGACATCATGACTTGAAAAGTTAGGACTTATGATTTCACGAACTGTCCGTGCGACTTTTCCGATGGGAAAATCCGAAAGAGATTCCTCTTTCACATCAGAAAATCCGGCTATCTCGGAATTGTTTTTTTTGTTCACACTTTTCCTTTATAGATTCACTATCCCAAAGCAATCTAAGGTGTTGGTGAGCGGCGGGTCGCTATGGAAAGCAAATCTGGCACAGCGCTACCGGCCCGACCGCACGACCTACAGGTTAGACGACATTGCTGGCACGGCCTGCTTTTGTGAGAGCTTCTCGGCCCACATAAGCGCCGCAATGCCAGGCGCCAGCGTTATGACCATTACGATCCAATTAACGATGTTGAACGGACTCAAGAGTTCTTGAACCGCCGAAAAACCGCCTTTCATCCAGACGCCGACGATCCCGACCAAGATTAAGACAGCTGCCAACGTTACCCAGATATAACCGAATATCTTAAGTACTTTTATCGAGAATTTCATAGGAGCCTCCTCTTGCCGTCTAACGACTTCACTCACGGGCGGCGGTACACCGTACCGTGCAGTGCTTGGTGTACGCCCGGCACGGGCGTGAACTTATGGGGTGAAAGTCCCCTGTATATGAATCCTGTCAATGTAAAAAAAACATTGGCACAAGTACTAGCCGAAGGCAAGGGCGGAACC